>Ga0308005_10000946_pt1 | contig 10239 bp, 5 predicted proteins | sample Neamet67_FD_203142 | JGI IMG/M metagenome (GOLD analysis project Ga0308005, IMG submission 203142) | Marine microbial communities from water near the shore, Antarctic Ocean - #67 | ecosystem: Environmental > Aquatic > Marine > Unclassified | place: Southern Ocean | collected 2014-06-07 | reverse complement strand
ACCAGATCGATAATGCGATTCCCTGCTTTGGAATACATGTTGGAGACGAAGAGATCGAGGTCGCCATCGTTGTCGTAGTCTCCGAAGGAGGCACCCATTCCGAAGGCCATCTCTCCGTCCGGGAAATGCTCGGCGTAGGCATCGACGAAGACTGGCTCGGCGGCTCCCTTCGGGGTCTCGTTTCGCAAGAAGGTATCAGGAGAGAAATCATTGCAAACATAGAGGTCATCGTCGCCGTCGCCGTCAACGTCCGCCCAGGCTGGTTGATAGCTTTTACGCCAACGTTTAACGACTTCCCCGCCGGAACGTTCCAGCCGCCCGCCGCCGCGATTCATGAGGAGGATGTTTGGGCCGCCGCGATCATCGAAGTAGGGATGGGCAGTTGCTGAGAGGGTGTCGAGACGGGCTGCGTCTGCAGGTGGCAGGTAGCGCTCTTTCCATATGGGCCTGACATCGGTTCCGGGGGTGTAGGTGGTGAGATAGACATCGAGAAGACCGTCGCGATTGACGTCTGCGGCCGCAGCGGAAACGACAAAGAATTGCTCGCCGAGGTCAGTGAGTTTGTGAGTCACATTTTCGAAGCTGCCCTGGTTATTTTGGTAGTAGAGAGTGGGTTCGAGCGAGCGGCAGACCAAGGCATCGGGATCGCCATCGTTGTCGAAGTCAGCGAAGAGGCTGAAGTTGACGCAATACCCCGGGGTGAGTCCTGACTCGATGGTGACATCCTCGAAGGTTCCATCGCCCTTGTTCCGGAAAAGTTGCGGCTCGGTGTAGCGGGCAGTGATGAAGAGGTCATCGTGACCGTCGGAATCGTAGTCGACCACGCTGACCGAGGGATACTGCTGGGCGCTCTCCATATCGGGAACATCGGCATACTCGCGCTTGGGCATGACGAGTTTTTTCTCGGCGAGAGCTTGCTCCGTGATTTCCTGATGGGCGGAGCGCTGTGCTTCGTCGCGTGCGAAGCTTGATGGGATGGCCTTTTTGGTGACGTCTTCGAAGAGTGGGGCGGGAGATTCGATGAGATGGAATTCCAATGGTGTCCATTTGGACAAAGTGGCTTGTCCGGCGGAGTCAAATTTCCAGGTGAGTTTTTGTTTCGTTCGGACGCCAGTGAGAGCCCCGGTGGCGGATTGGAAGAGTCCTTCGAATTTGGTTTTCGTGATGAATTTTGAATTGTCGAAGGTGGCGGAAAGAACTCCGAATGAACCATTGACCCACTGGCCATCGCGAATCTTGCTCCATTCATCGGGAAGGTCGGGTTCCGCTCCTGCAATGATTTTAGAGGCGAGCGCTTTGAGTTCGGGGGTGAGTTTCTGGATGGCTTCTTCGCTTTCAACGACGGCCTTTGCGACATCATCGGGTGATTTCGAAACCTCAGGAGGCGGTTTCGAGGTCGTGTCGCTTTTGCAGGAGCAAAGGACGAGGGCGGCTAGAAGGAGAGATTTCATTGTTGGGGAGGTTAACGAACGACCAATTCGCGGCGGTATTTTGCCGGCGTGATGCCCGTTTGCGCTTTGAAGGTTTTGGTGAAGTGTTGTCGGCTGCCGAAGCCGGAGAGCTCGGCGACGGCATCGACGGTGTATTCCGGGTTGCCGAGGAGACGTTTCGCGATGCTCATGCGCGCATCGAGGATGCTGGCGTGGATGGTGCGGCCGGTGATGCTGCGGAAGCGGCGTTGGAGTTCGCGGCGGGAGAGAGGGACGGAGGCGACGACGTCATCGACGCCGATTGGGCTGCTGGCGTTGCGATTGATGAAGCGGGCGGCGCGGGCGATGAGAGGATCGCTGATGGCGAGTTCGCCGGAAGAGCCGCGAACGACGAGTCGGCTGGGAGGGACGAGGATGGTATTGGACTCTGGGGAAGTGTCTTCCAGAAGATCGTTAAGGAGTCGGGCCGCGCGGTAGCCGACTTCGAAGTGGGCGGCATCGATGCTGGAAAGAGTGGGGCTGCAGACATTGCAGGCGACGGTGTCATTGTTCACTCCAACAACGGCGAGTGCTTCGGGGATAATGATGCCAAGGCGAGCGCAGGCGTTGAGGAGGAGGGGGGCGATGTGGTCGCAGGAGACGAAGATGCCGAGAGGGAGGGTGAGGGTTTTGAGCCACTCTTCGATGTGCCCGGTGTTGCTTTGGTCGTGCTCTTGATGGGATTTGCAAACGGTGAACGAAGGGACTTTGATGCCGAGTTTTTCGGCTTCATGAGTGAAGCTTTGGCCGCGTTGGTCTGACCAGCGGGTGTCGCCGATTCCGCAGAAGGCGAAGCGTCCGAAGCCCTGCTCGATGAGGTGGCGGAGGGCGACTTTGGCGATGGCGTTATCATCGGTGTGGACGAGCGGGAGGGAGCGGTCTCCGTGATCGCCTAGGATATCAACAACGGGAATACCCTGAGCAATGAGCTCGTGCGCGCGCTTGCGTCCTGCTTCATCGTAGATGCGGGTGATGACACCGTCGATGTGGTGATGTGGTGAGATAGGCTCGATGTGAGAGGGTCCCGAAATACTTCCATGAAGGGACCAGTTTCCTGCATTGTGGTGGATGTCCCAGCGATGAATTTCGCCCGAAAACTTGGCGATACCACGAAGCATATCACGACCCGGAGCGATGGCGGTTTCGATCTCCAGAAGGATGCGGCGACGGTGCTTTTTTTCTTGATCGTCCATAAGAATAGAGGAGGTTGTGATGGTGATAGTTTTTTTTGTGCCAGCGAAAGGAATGGGGAGATTCCCTTTTTGCTTGGGATTTGGAGTGTTTAAAAGTCCTAAATCAGGGGGTTACGTGATTTAGATCAAAATTTGATAAAGCTGATTTTTTATTTTGGTGAGTTCGGATGCTATAGAAGTGAGTGGTTTTGCGCCAATTTTAGGAAGGAGAGAGTGTGAAGAGTAGCTCGGTGATGGATATTCACTTTGTGATGAGTTTGTGAGTAATATAGGGAGGTCGATTCGATTCTGTGGGCTCTATTTTTGTTGGTTTGAATAGGGATTGTGCCTTGGCGCGATACATTTTGTTTTAATGATTTGTGTTGATTCGACGAAGGGGTGACGCAAGGATTTAGATTATTGTTTTTATGACGAAGTGATCACCGATTTGGAGAGCCATCCTTCCATTGTGGTGTGGGTTTCTTTCATCGAGGCATGGGGGCAGCATACTACTGTTGATGTAGGAAGCTGGTCGATAGCGCTTCTGGAAGAAGCGGGCGAGATTTGACAGGCCAGCTCAATCCGTCCCGTTATTAGGATGGAACAATTTGGCGATCGCGATCTGGGGCAGCCTTCCCCGCGATATTTGGAAGCGAAGGAAGCCTTGATTTACATATTGGTGCATAGTCGGGCATTTCAACCTTCCTTCGGGCGGTGTATTCTGGTTAAAACGATGTTGTGAAATTTGGTCAAAGTTTGCTTTTTCTGATTCTGGTGTCTCAGGCGCCGGGGGAGAAATCCTTATCGTTTAATAGAGACATTCGTCCGATTCTTTCTGACAAGTGTTTTGCCTGTCATGGATTTGATGAGGAGACCCGTGAGGGTGAGCTGAGATTGGATACTCCGGAGGGGGCTTTTAAAAAGAAAAGGCGAGGAAAATCGCCCATTGTTGCAGGGAAGCCCGATGAAAGTGAGGCCTGGTTGCGAATCATCACCAAGGACGAGGACGATGTGATGCCGCCACCGGATTCTCATAAGCAGCTGACATTGGAGGAGAAGTCGATCCTACGGCAATGGATTCAGGAAGGGGCTGAGTATCAGAGGCACTGGGCCTTCGTGGCACCGGTGAAAGCTGAGGTTCCGGGAGGCGAGGGCTTGGAGATAGATCGTTTTGTGGGCGCGTCGTTGACCAAAGAAGGCATGGAGTTTTCTCCGGAGGCGAATCGCCCGACTCTGATTCGACGAGTGAGTTTTGCGCTGATTGGATTGCCCCCGACGATTGAGGAGGTGGAGAAATATGTGAGCGATCAATCGACGGATGCCTTTGGCAAGATGGTGGATCGCTATTTGGACTCGAAGCACTACGGCGAAGAAATGGCGCGGCATTGGCTGGATGCGGCGCGCTACGGAGATACTCATGGAATGCATCTCGATAACGAACGTCAGATGTGGGCTTACCGGGATTGGGTGATCGATTCGTTTAATCGAAATCTGCCTTACGATGATTTCACGATCGAACAACTGGCCGGGGACTTGATGCCTAATTCGACCCAGGAGCAGATGGTGGCGACGGGATTTAATCGATGCAATGTCACGACCGGTGAAGGCGGAAGTATCGCCAAGGAATTTGTCTTTCGTTATGCCGTCGATCGAGCCAGCACTACGGCGCAGGTCTGGCTGGGCTTAACGGCAGGATGCGCAGTGTGTCATGATCACAAGTATGATCCGATCACCTCAAAGGATTTTTATTCGCTCTACGCTTTCTTTAACTCCAATGCCGATCCGGCGATGGACGGTAATAAACTCCTCACGCAACCGGTGATCAAGGTGAAGACGCCGGATTATGATGAGAAGAGAAAGGATTTTTCAGATCGCCAGAAAGTTCTCGAAAAGAAGATGAGCGAAATTTCGGTGAGTCTGAAATATGAAGATCCGGCTAAGAAAAATCCGCCTCCAAAAAGATCAGAGCACGAAGAAGTGTGGTTTGACGATGCCTTTCCAGAGGGGGCGGAAGTTGGGGTTTCCGGACATCCGTTGACCTTCGTTGAAAACCCCGTCAAGAGTGGGAAGAAATCGTTGAAGCGTGGCGGGGCAGGAATGGCGCAAGATTACTATCAAGCGGGAGCAGCTCCTCTCACGGTGCCTTCCCAGGCGAAGTTCTTTTTGCACGTCTATCTCGATCCGGAGGATCCGCCCGAAGAGGTGATGATTCAATTCCACACCAAGGACTGGAGTCATCGTGCCCTGTGGGGGGCTGATGTCATCGATTTTGGAAAGAAGGGAACGACCGAGCGCTACCGTGCCGGTGACCTTCCGAAAAAGGGGCAATGGGTGCGTCTTGAAGTGCCCGCTGAAAAGATGGGTCTAGCCACTGGGGCCAAGGTTGTCGGCTTTGCTTTCACGGTGCATGGTGGGACGGCTTACTTTGATCGCTTTGGCGTTATCGGAGTGACTGATCCTGCTTTGGACCCGAATCTCTCGCTTCTTGCCTGGCGAAAATCACGGGTGGGAAAAGATACTCCAGAGGCGAAAGGCGCGCTTCGGGGTTGGCTGAAAGAAGGACCGGACAAGCCGAGAAAGCCAGAGGAGTTGGCGCAAATCAGGTCCTATTATCTTCAGGAAGTTTGTCAGAGCACGCGCGATGCCTTTACCTCGATCAGAGGAGAACTGGCGAAAGTGAAGAAAGAAAATGCTGACTTTGATGCAGGGATCCCTTCGACTTTTGTCTTTCGAGATCTTCCCAAGCCGCGCGACAGTTTTGTCATGATTCGCGGCGAATACGACAAGCCGGGTGAAAAGGTAGAGCCAAATACTCCTTTGGTTCTTCCACCACTCAAGAAGAGTGGTGATCGGGCTAATCGTCTCGACCTGGCAAAGTGGCTGGTGGCTCCGGAGAATCCGCTGACCGCAAGAGTTGCGGTGAATCGGTTTTGGCAGCAAGTGTTTGGAATTGGACTCGTAAAAACCAGTCATGACTTCGGAACGCAGGGCGATCTGCCAAGCCATCCTGAACTGCTGGATTTTCTGGCACTTCGTTTTCAGAACAATGGCTGGGATGTTAAAAAAATCATGCGCGCATTGGTGATGAGCCGGGCCTTTCGTCAAGAGAGCCAGGCGGCTAGTCCGCGATGGATTCAGGATCCTGAAAATCGCAAGTTGGCGAGGGGTCCGAGATTTAGACTATCTGCCGAGCAGCTACGCGATCAGGCGCTCTTCGTGAGCGGATTGATGGATCACAGATTGGGTGGAAAAGGAGTAAACCCTTATCAGCCGCCGAACATCTGGGAGCCGGTGGCTTTCGGTGGGTCAAATACGCGCAACTATAAGCAATCCAAGGGGACTGATCTGTATCGACGTTCGGTGTATACCTTCTTTAAACGAACCGCGCCCCATCCTGCGATGACCAATTTCGATGCTCCGTCGCGCGAGCAATCCTGCCTGCAACGGGAAAGTAGTAATACACCGCTGCAGGCTCTCCAGTTGATGAATGATGTGCAGCACTATGAGGCCGCCCGTGGACTGGCAACACGGATGATGCAGTCGTCTTCCGATCTCAACGAACGTTTTGGGTTTGCATTTGAAAGTGTCTTGTCCCGATCTCCCGGTGTCGAAGAACTCACGATTGCGACGAAGCTCTATCAGCGCCAATTGGCCCGATATGAGAAAGTTCCTGAAGATGCCAAGAAGGCAGTTGGGTTTGGTGAATCCAAGCCGCCTGGTGATTTAGATGTTTCCGAACTCGCGGCCTTCACTTTGGTCGCCAATCTTATTTTGAATATGGACGAAGCCATCGTTCGCAACTGATCAGCCCTATGAATCCATTTTTAGAAAATCAACTTCTTCAGACCCGTCGTCAATTTTTTGGCGATAGTGGAATCCGTCTTGGCGGAATTGCCATGGCTTCATTGATGGGTGCCCCGCGAATCGGAGCAGCTCCGTCCGAAGTGCATCCGGGCCTTCAGGGCTTGCCGCACTTCGCAAGTAAGGCCAAAGCGGTGATCTATCTCCACATGAATGGTGGACCCTCGCAGCTCGATACCTGGGATTACAAGCCGAATTTATTGAAGGAATATAACAAAGATCTTCCGAAGGAGTTCCTTGGCGATCGCATCACGACGATGACAAGCGGACAGGGAAGATTTCCGGTGGCTCCGTCGCGATTCAAGTTTGCCCAACATGGTGAATGTGGCCGCTGGGTGAGCGAACTTCTTCCGCATACTGCCAAGCTTGTTGATGACATCGCGGTGGTGAAGACGGTGCATACCAACGCGATCAACCATGATCCGGCTTGCACTTTTGTCATGACCGGAAGTGAAGTTTCCGGGAAGCCGAGTATGGGCTCGTGGGTCTCATACGGATTGGGCGCGGAGACGAGTGACCTTCCGTCCTTTGTGGCCTTGACGCCAAATTTTCCCAATGGCTCAAATGCCCAAGCACTCTTCAGCCGAATGTGGGGGCCGGGCTTTCTCCCGGGACGACACAGCGGAGTGGTTCTGCGCTCGGGGAATGATCCCGTTCTTTATCTCGAGAATCCTCCGGGAGTGAATCGGGGAGACCGTCGGGCGATGCTTGATTCATTGGGTGAGCTGAACCAACGCGGATTTGAAAAGTTCGGCGATCCGGATATCCAGACTCGCATTTCCCAGTATGAAATGGCTTACCGCATGCAGGCGAGCGTTCCAGATTTGACGGACTTTAGTAAAGAGTCGAAAGCGACGATGGATCTTTATGGCGAGGACGTGAATCGTCCGGGCTCGTTTACTTCGAGTGCGCTTCTGGCGCGACGGCTCGTCGAGCGAGGCGTGCGCATGGTGCAAATCATGCACCGTGGCTGGGACTCGCACGGAAACCTTCCCAAAGAGATGGGCAATCAGTGCAAGGACACTGATCAGGCTTGTGCCGCTCTCCTGACCGATCTCAAACAGCAAGGAATGCTCGATGAAACCTTGATCATTTGGGGCGGAGAATTCGGGCGGACGGTCTACTCACAGGGAACGCTTACCGAAACCAGCTACGGACGCGACCACCATCCGCGGAACTTCTGTATGTGGATGGCAGGCGGTGGAATTAAAGGCGGAGTATCTTTAGGTGAGACCGATGAATATTCCTACAATCCGGTTTCCGATTCCGTGCACATCAACGAGATCAACGCCACGGTGCTTCATTGCCTCGGGATCGATCATGAACGATTTACTCTTCGTTATCAGGGTCTCGATCAGCGTCTCACCGGGGTGGAGCCGATGAAGGTTCTTAAGAAGATCTTGGCCTAAGGCAGAGATCTCGAGAGAGAGGAGGATTGTCGTAGATGAAGAAGGATCTCGCTGGGCGATATTCCAAACATAATTTGGAGCGGTCCGAACTAGAAGCGAGCTTACTTTCCGGGGAACGCGGGATGGAGGCGATGGGTCCAGTCGGGGAAGTAGAGTTTTCGATCGAGCGTGCTGGGTGTTCCCGCCGGGGCATTTGGGAAGAGTTGCTCTTTGGGTTTCTTGAGAAGGGAACGATCGCTCAGGGTTTTTAAAAAGGCCAGGAGTTCATCGGTTTCTTGTTCACTTAGACCAAGATCGCCCATGTCATCGTGGTTCACTGTTTCTGGGTAATCGGTCTTGGGCCAGCGGGGTGGCTGGAGGTCGCGAGCATTGTAGAATTCGAGGACTTCACGCAGGGTCGGGATAGAACCGTTGTGCATGTAGGGTGCAGTAAGGGCGATGTTTCGGAGAGAGGGGGCTTTGAACTTTCCCATGTCTTCCGGGTCATCAGACACGGCGAAAAGTCCGGGGTCCTTTTGTCCGAGGGAAGGAACACCGAGATTATCATAGCCGAAGTCACTGAGGAGGGGAGCGGTCCAACTTTTGGAGTGAAGGAAGTGGCAGTCGGCGCAGGCCGCGGTGGTTTTGAAAATTTTAAGTCCTCGTTTTTCTGTTTTAGTGAGGATGTTTTTTTCGCCAGCTTGGTAGGCATCGAACCGGGAGTCAAAGGGCCGAAAGAAGGGTTCTTTGAGAAACTCCACCAGAGAACGGTAGGCATAGTAATTGAGTTGTTCGTCATTTTTCCAGGCTTTGTTGCCGATCCACTTTTGGAAGCTTGGAGCGTAGGATGATTTTCGGAGTGCTGCAGCCAAAGACACTGGTCCGGGGAGATTCATCTCCTTGGGGTTAAAGAAGGGCTCCTGCACTTGCTCAAAGAGATCCTGCGCTCGGCCGTCGTGAAAGAGGCCTCCTTCCCAGGCGTATGCCTCGCTGCCGTCGGGGAGGAAGAAGTCATCGAAGGCCATGGCTGGAATCAGGGCCGCATACATCAGGGATGGAGCATTGCGGGTCCCCTTGATGTTCGGTGCCGCACCGGGTGAAGCTTGTCGGGAGTCGGCGAAAGCGTGGTTGGGATCGTGGCAGGAGATGCAGGCCTGTCCCTTTGGTCGGGAGAGATTGGTGTCCTGAAAAATGGCGCGCCCGATTTCCGCGGCGGTGGGTGGTTCTTCCGCGGGGATTGTTCCCAAACCCAATAGTGTGATCACTCCGGTTCGGAGGCACTTCGAAATAGAACCGCAAGAGATCACGTCAGAGGATTAGCATTCGAATCACCTGTGTCGATCATGTGATTCCTCTTGTCCTGCCGAGGCCCGTCTGCAGATTCGCTGAACAAGGAGATACGACCTTATCTTCAATTCGTTATTTCAAGGTGCGCATGTAGGTGAAGAGGTCTGCAATTTGTTCGTCAGAAAGATGATCAATGAGACCTTCGGGCATCAGGGAGGATTTTGTGATCTTGTGCTGCGAAATATTTCCTCTTGAAACGATTTTGACGGAAGTGCCGATCGGCTGGACGCTGAGTTGCGTCTTTGTTTCTTCGACGAGAGATCCTCTGATCTCGCTGCCGTCCTGGAGGATGATGTCGTGGAGAAGGGCATCGGTGGACATGGCTCCTGCACCCGGTAGATCGGGTCCGATGATGCCGCCTGTGTCACCGACCTTGTGACAGGCCAGGCAGGTTGCGAAGAGGGTTGCTCCGTTTTTGGCGCTTCCTGGACGGTCGGCGAGTTGAAGATATTTCTTAAACTTGGCGCGTGCCGCAGAGGCGGCTTCCGGGGATGCCAGCTTGGGACTGTCATCGACAAGTTGAATGCTGGCTTCTCCACTCAATTTCAGATCGAGAGAATCGCCCGAGAATCGATGAATGAGAGAATTTGGTTTTGATGTGGAGAATTTGGTTTTGAAGTCGAATTGGATTTCTTGAGCACTTCTTTCTCGATTCCAAATACGATACTCGCGGAGTTGAAGAGCAGAACCGGTGGCAATATTCGATTGGCCGACTTTCAAGTCGGAGAGATCTTTAGTGTAGGGTTTTGATCTGACCTCCAAAAACTGGACCATTTGAGATGTTAGGTTTGGGTTCGTAGAACCTAAACTAAGACATGAAAAAGAAGAGACATAAGACAGAGGAAATCATTCGCATTATTCGCAAGGCTGACTCGGGCCAGACAGTGGAAGACGTCTGCCGTGAAGAGAATATTTGCGTGCAGACCTTTTATCGGTGGAGGCGCAAATATGGCCGCATGGAGATGGCTGACGCCAAACGCTTCAAGGAACTCGTGAACGAAA
>Ga0308005_10000935_pt1 | contig 10301 bp, 8 predicted proteins | sample Neamet67_FD_203142 | JGI IMG/M metagenome (GOLD analysis project Ga0308005, IMG submission 203142) | Marine microbial communities from water near the shore, Antarctic Ocean - #67 | ecosystem: Environmental > Aquatic > Marine > Unclassified | place: Southern Ocean | collected 2014-06-07 | reverse complement strand
ACGGGATGTCTATCGAAAAGTTTGGAAGATAACAAGTCGAAGCTCGAAGATAGGAACGCCGGTAGCTTCTCACTCCACAGACTACCGTTCAAGCACATGAGCCCTGCTTCGATGTAAAACGTCTTATCCAACTTGGCGTTCGACGATACCATTTCGAACAACCGCTCACTCCGAACGACTACTTCTGAGTCTCTCGTCTTACTCTGCTTACGCTCACGACTAGTTGCATTAACTCTCGTTAGCACTCTTATCTTCGTCTCCCGATCTGTCGTCTCAAATTCCCTTAGAGTAATCCCGTACACGGCCACTCGTTTAGTTGCTTCGCATATAACTTGCGCGCACACTTCTTCCATGTCCGAGATAGTAATCCCGTTTAGGATGAAGTCTTCCAGTGCTAGACCACTGTCGTTCAGCACTGATGTTTTCATCCACGTTCGGATCAAGGAAGCCGTTGTTATTTCCTCCTCGTTCACCTCCTTGCTACTCGACCCGGAGAACAACTCGTAAAGCGGACACTCGGGTGCCGATAACCACGGAGAATAGGAGAAGACTTTGGCTGCGTCTTTCCGCTCACACATCCACTTACTCTTCCCGTACTTGATCCACTCGAAGAGGTTGGCGCCCAGGAGACTGGGGTACATGTCGTACAGATTCTTCAGCAAATTCACGAACACCACGTGGTGGCCTATTTCATACGACTCTACGGTCACTGGAGTCGTCAATTCACTGTTTTCTTTGAAGACACACGTTGGAAAGTGTTCATCGTCTTTGTCCCCAGCGGAACTTTCGCGAGTTACGTACGTCACTAGCTCTGTCGTGGTCTGTTTAATCTGGTCCTTCAAGATATTCGTTACGGCATCCTCGGCTGGCTTAATGTTTGGGCTGTCCAGAAGCTCAGAGTACAAACAACTCATTATGTCTCTTTCGTCACGCACCACGTCTTCGTCTTTAGTCGGTTTGCGACACAGGAGCTTGAAATTCCTGTTGCGCAGGACTCGATCTCCCACGTGGTATACTTTAGATAACAGCTCCGAGATCCTCGGGAACACTTCTGCTCCGGTGATGCTGAACACGTTCGTACACATATCGAAGAACACACCCTCCTTCTCGTCGTTAGTCACATTTGTCTTCTGGTTGGTGAAGCAAATCTTGTCGAACTTCGCGTACATACCCTGAACGGTCACATTTTTAGTTTCACCGACGAAGGCAACGACATTGGCTATCTTAGTTGCCATTTCCCGCTCAGCATCGGTCTTAGCTTTCTGCCACTTGTCGTAACTGTTTTTACACTTCTTCCACTTGTCAACGACCAGCCTTCGCACGCTAATCGGTTTGATCGCCTCCATCGTAACATGGGTCAGATCACCGAGGACGTAGGGTAGTCTCAGTCGATTGTTCAAGCTGTACTTCATAGCACCCAAGCTAGCTACGTATCTAGTAACATCCTCCTCGCATGTGGCAAAATACGGTCCCGTGCCGGTCTCCCTTGGTTCGTTCGTATCCATGGCCGACTCCGCCCACGTCGGGACTTCTGCTACGTTCATTGCTACGTTCAGCGTCAACGGCCAGTCGTAAAAGGGGCTCGTCGTCCCAGGATTCGTGCCCATAATCCGAATGCAGTCCACGTTTTTCGCCAAATCTCCCTCGCCTCCTCCTATTAACTCTGCACACTTGAAGTAGTCCTCTAAGGCTTGAGCCTCTAGATTACCCAGTACTTCTTTCGCCATCGCCATGTCATGCTCATGAACAATCGCCAGAGATTGTTCGTACAAGTCTGTCAACGGGGTAGATGCCCGGATGAGGGGTGCCTTCACCTCGAGACCCAACTCGACCAAGGTCTTTTTATAAAACGTGTATCCCTTTTGGTATTCCGTAACTCTTTCTGTCAACGATGTTTTCCAGCTGGACAAGTGTTCCGACGTGGTTAGGAGTGGAGCGTGATATTCGCTCAGAGCCCCCAGGTCTTTTACGGTCCAACTGGTTATGTCTTCGTTGACATTCACGAACTTGCTCACGAGTTCAATCATCCTCTTCTCCATACCAACGGGCGTACTAACGCTGGCTAGGATAGATTTCACTCGTTTATAGAGGTGTTTATCTTTGTCGACTTCCAGCCTCTCTAAGTCTTGTTCGAGACTATTATTGGACGATTCCAACAGACTAACGAGCCGAGCAGCATCGCTGGTGTTGTTTTTCGTCATTAATCTTCTACACAATTCGCCGTAAACCAGGACCACTGGATCTTCATCTTTTTCGTCCGATCCTGTTATGGGACCTTGCTTCGATTTAGCAACCTTTGAAACATACTTTACTTGAACTTTGGCTTCGTCGAACAAAGTCAAAAGGTCTACGATAGCGTTCGCTTTGTGCTTTTCTTTGTGGACACTGTCATAGTTTTCCAGCGTACAGTATGCTTGTCCTATGTCTGAGAATGCCTGTATGCGCTCGTCGCTGATCTTCCGTCCTCGACCACTAGCGTAGCCCACGTTCTCGTTGTGTTGCTGTAGAACCTTCGAGACATCGATTGCGTCAGTTCCCACGTTTCTATTCGATCGTAGAATCCCATACATGCGAGCTGATAACTCGTCCCCCTTCTGCGTAGTAACTCGAGTGTCGTCGCTCTTCTTCGACGCTAGTAGCGCAGCCACATACACCAAGAGGTGAGATCCCTCTCGGGATTTGGATTCTAATAAACAATCGAAATAAGCTGTCGCAAAATCAACCCACAAGTCATTATCGGAGGCCAGACGCCCATACGTAGTCGCGGTTTCTAAGCTTAGAGTATTCAACAGAAACGGTAGAGTGTCGCCATGTTCTCCTCGAGTCGCGATAAAGTGACTCTTAGTGCCAGTCATAAAGGCTATGACCGCGTCTGGGAAGTCACATATCGTAGGATCTGCGCTGAACCATATCTCCCCGTTAGCGTTGGTAACGACGAACAGTCGGAGTCCTCTGTGTATCGGATAATAGGGCAGGAAGAAATCCCACTGTGCATTGGTAGTGTTGTACGACAAGCTTTCGACACCCACAGTTTGCAAGTCGTTGAACTCTGAAGGCATCACCAGCAGCTTGGTGCGCAGTTCAGAAACGAGTGACCCAACGGAGAACGAATTAGGTAGCCACTTCGTAGATTTGGTATCCGGAGTAAACCTCAGGGAATAGGTCACACCATAGTGATACGCGATGAACGTATCTCTGCCCAGGCCTTCGACTCGGATCTCGTCCACCTCCATGTTATCTCCGCGAGAACTGTTCCTCCGAGACATTCAAATGTACATGGCGCAAAGGTGGCCGACCCAATCTACACTCATACTTTCTTTCCCCGCGGAATGCGTCGTGATGGAAAAGAAGATGGTAGTACAGTTGTGGACCGACTACCCATCCGTCCGTGAATATTACAAACAGTCTAGCGAAGAAACCACGGAAACCAGTTCACAGTTGTACCCGAGTCGCTTGTACAACGCTGTATTGAAACACTTGTGCACTGCGTTATTTCTAGAATTTGCGCATCTTTCTGAAAAATAAAAAAAACGATGTTTTGTTTTGTGTTGCTTTTTTTATTTCAACTCGAACAATTGATCGAACGACTTGGGTGGTTTCGAGCTACCCACAAACTGGTATCTGTCTGGTTGTCGCTTTCGACTCGAGGGAATCAATGTTATCATGTTTTCCTTAACCACGCCAGCTTCACCGTCGAACAAAGCTGTTCTTTCGAAGGGGTGCCCATCCCCCGGTGCCCTCCTAAGCTCATCTATGCCAGCGATCACGAGAGGGTCTCTGTTCTGCTCCTGTAGACCGAGGGCTTTGGTCTTCATGGCGATCGTATCTAATATCACTGGTTTGATGGCAGCCCAATATCGAGAATTGAACTGCACCCTTTGGTAGAAGATCTTCTTCTGTAGGGGGTGAACGGCAACGAAGTCACACCATCCGACGTTGGAGATGGCCATCGTGGTCATGATCTGTGCCAAATCCATCCGTGGGATCGTCTCGTACATGCATGGTGAAGACACAACTGGTTTGCACTCCACGTAGCCCAGTAAGACCTTCGTCTCGGTGTTGAGAAGCTCTCCATCCGCGATGCCACTGATCGACATGTCCTCCGCTGGACCGCCATCGACAGGGCTCTTCCGAGTGCTCTTCGTTACGAGGAAGTCGGACGAGAACTTCTTATACATAGCCACGATTTTAGTTTTTGTCTCTCTATATAGACTCGTCTGTGTGGCAGTGGTCTTCGCGTCGTGTTTGGGTTTCACTGCATCTTCTATCAAAGCGAATCTAGACTCGTAACCCACCCCGATAGCTTGGCCTATCTCGCTCGATTTTAACATCGTGATGCGATTTCTATATAGTTTGTGGTTGTTTTCGTGGTGGAATATAGATAAAAAGGCAAGGTGCTTCTTCAACAATGTTCAGTCGTCAACCTCTCTTCAGAATGAACGGTCGTCATTGTGATCCGTTTTCAAAGTCGGTGACCCCTTTGATGTCGGTAGACGAATCGGAAGGGTACTCCGTTATTTGTCCCATATCTCTGAACTCTCTCGATGCGAACGGTCAAGTTAGAAACGATGTCGCTTACTCGTTCGGAAAGTTGCAGTCTCAAGGGTCTCTGTACCACACCGAGTCGAGGTTGAGAGCTACGGACGACGACATGTTGTCCTGGAAGCAGTGCCCCGTGAGAGACAGAAACACGAACACCGTGGGCATCAACGTGTTTGACAAGCTCAAAGTCGTGACTGCTCATCTACATCACGAGAACATGACCTTCTCTCTATACCGATCTGGGTCCGAACATGTCGAGACCCAAACTCTGAGCAACGACGCGAAGAAGAACCAACAGACCAAGATGTCGTTCCTGAAGGAGGTAATCAAATGCGACGCTCCTCATTCGACCGTCGCTCGCTACAAACTAGGGGACGTCTCTACCGCTCTAGATACACCTCACGCTAAGAACAGAGCCGGATATACGATTAACATCAACCTAACCCGAGGGATACACGAAGCAGGCGTGTGCGTAGCCATGTCAGCGGCCAACTCCACGGCTGGCAGTAACGCCAGGGTGCGGCTCGATCGAGCAAAGATGATGTCCTCCATGCGTGTGGTCAACAACTCTATTACGGCCGATAGTGTCATAGCGTGCGTGAACAACTTGGACTTCAAAAAGCGCGCCACCGAGAGCTCCATATTCTCCCTCGCCCAATTTGCGCGCTTCAAAACTCACAAGAAGATCGTTTCCTACAAGCGACCTGGCTTCTCCCAACCAGCCAATGTACCAGATCTCATGTCGGCGCTATCCTGCACCTGTATCGTTTGCAACGACCAGTCGAATGCCATCGCGCACACTTTCCATAGGAGAAAGAAAAACCACATGACGGCCAGTTCTATCACGGGAGCAGACGCTACTTACGTTGAGTCCTGTCTTCGGCCCCTCCAAGACCAGCACAAAATACAAGTGTACGACAGCTGTTGCAATTGTAGCTCGGTGTCTGGCCCCATGTTGATTACGGCCTTTGCCAATGTAGTCAGCGATCTGCTGAGGGACACGTGGGTAGCGCACATTGATCTAGCTCTGGTGCGCATAACGGGCTTCATAGAAGCGAAAACAAACGCATTGCTACCGTCACACATTAGCGATATATGCGAAATTATGTGCTGGCAACTGGGTACGAGATTTCTGCCTCGTTTCGACCAGCTCAGAGTTGCAAAGCAGGTACTAGAGCCCATATTTGCTAAACTGGTGTGCTCTCGATCCAACTTCGCTCAGTCGGGCGGGTGGACACAGGTTCTCGTCAGGGGGCCTAGACGACTTTTGGGAACGGACAGATCCAACGTGTCTCATAAATACAGGAACCCCGACACACGACAACTGTTCGAAAGCAAAAAACGACCAGGGGACGACGACGAGGTGGCTGGGAGCACGGATAAATACAGAATAATCAAGCGGTGTCGACGGCGTCGAAGTCCACCCCAGCTCTACTCGGACCTCCGGCGATTCGGTGATAACATGGAATCTTTTGATATGTTGAAACCTGATCCGATGGATTGTTGATAACCCCCCCGCCGTATACCCTGTGGAATTGTTTGGGCCCATGTATACCGGAGCGTTTGAATACTCACATACTGGTACGGGGCTTACTCAATCGCAGGTCGCTGGGTTAGGCGGCATTTCCGCACTTTTATTGCAAAAATACGAAATAAACACAATCGTGTACAATCACATAGAATGTTCGTTCAAGTCTCTATCCCAATGTTTTTGTTAGAAGCTCTCAAGTTCATCTCCCTTTTGCCGCAAACACAACACGATTTAGATGATGTCCGTGCACTGGATGCAGCGTTCCTCCGTGACGATCACTTCGCATCCAGTGCACCACACACTAACTCGTGAAGTGTATCAGAACTCCGAAACCACCTATAATAGCCAGAGAGAAGACTCCAACGACAACACCGATTGCTATGCTATTAGACGATACCGTGCAAGAATTTTCTTCGTGCCGCTTGAGCTCCTCGTAAGCAACATCTCCCTCGAACACATCCCTCCCCACCTGTACTAACGACAGCGTAGTAGGAGCGAACACCAAACGATCGTTCCGCCATCCGGGAATCCAGTCTTTCTTGAGGCGCCTAGGTATCGCCATCATTTGACCAATACGTGCCCCGAATTGAATATCTCCATCCCGCCGTCTTCTTTTGCCGGGGGTCCTATCCAATACTAGTGGCGCATAGTCTAACATATCATCGGTTATCATCACTGGTTTCAATCGTCCTCCCTTGCTGTTAGATCCACCTATCGACGTAGACGTAGACACGGCGACACCGGACTCTGATGAATAATCGGACGAGAGACCTGACGGTCTTCCACGCTTGGACGTTCCTGTATCCGATGGGTTCCACGAAGACTTCGCGATGGAAGGTATGGAGAGGAAGGGTGGTGGTATCCAATCGCTACTACCTTCAGACGGCAACTCATCGGACGAGCTCTGCGACCACATCGGAAGACTGTCGAGGTCGGGTAGAAAATCATCATCCGAGGGGTTGTCGTCTACCGTGGTTCTGTTTATCCATTCTCCGATTTCGGCGAGGGTGAATCGAGCACGTGGATTCTTCTTCAATGTTCGAGACAAGAACGTAAACAGGTTCCCGGCCTCGTCGTCGATCTCCAAGTCCGAGGTCGGCGAGGTGTCCATGTATCGTCCGTCGCTGGCCTCTGCGTAGGGATAGAAGCCGTGAAGAATCGTGTATACGATAACCCCGAAGCTCCAGATGTCTTGTCCCGTATGTGTCGCTCGGCCATAAATGATGTTTTTCGTTTCGGGGGAACCCAAGTCGAGCGTGGCATGCCGAGGGACATCTCCCGTCTCGCCTTGGTACGTGAAACCGTAATCGACCAGATAGACTTTGTCCGTGTGCTTTTCTAACATAATGTTAGCCAATTTCAGGTCTCCGTGGTGAATCTTCCGACTCACCAGGTAGGTTAAGATTTCGTACATTTGTTTGATGATGGAAAACACCCACGTTCTCTTGGCGTAGATCGGTAGATGTTGTGTGTCCCCTCTGAGTTTGCACAGGTCCTTTCCCTCTATCTTCTCCATCACGATATATTGCATATCGTCAAACCTGAACTCGTCGTACAACCTAGGCGACCACGGCTCGTCGGAGAAGAGGTTTAGGAAGAATATTTCCCTCGGCGTGGTATCGACTATCAATTCATCTTCGTCGTCGTCGTTTCTTGGCTGCACCTTCATAACGGCATTGGTGTTTGTCTCACGATGTGTGTTGAACACCTTCCCAAAGCCACCGCTCCCCGCGAGTGCACCCGTCGTGTAAGCGAACTTCCGTATCTCAAATAGCTTGGCCTCTATTTCATTCACGAGCTTAACATCGGCGGGGTGCGCTCTTCCACCTACAGCTTTGTCATCCTTGATTCTTTTCCTAGCGAAGTCTAGAGGCTCTTGTATATAGCTCGGTGTTGATATTGGATTGAATTGTGCGCTCATCCACTCATCAAATCGATAATCAGTGTTTGGTCCGTAGTGCACGGTATTGGCTACGTAAGTCATGTTACGCGTGTATTTTGCTAATACTATAACAGATAGATGCGTACCAAACTATATCTGCATCTGTCTCTGAAATATGGCGTAATTTGTTATGCCAGCAACATCACAGACATTACTGAGCCAGGCTGAATAACGGCAGTAGAACTACTCTGAATAATGGCCACGGGGTTTATGACGACGGACTGTATGAAATTAATAAGGCTAGTCATGATTTTAAACCTGCTAGCTAGGCCCTTCAATTGGTCCTTGATCGAACCATCGGCTGCGACCCCCTCGTTGAAGCGAACAAGCATACCATCCAAGTCGTTCAGAACGGATTTAGAGGTCAGAAGAGGCGTGGTGTAGTGTTTTGGTCTCTTGGATGCAGAATCACCGAACCCTGCTCCCATACCATCCGCCCAATAGCGTTTCGTTGTTCTGACGATGGCTTCCGTAATACGAAAGGACGTCAGCGACGAGTCAGCGCTCACAACAGCGGCGTTCAGGTCGAACCAGAGACTGTTAGTGTTCAATGCCTCGTTTAAGTAGCCATCGGCCTGACTGAAGAATTCCCGGCTGTCTTCGTATAGCTCGAACACGGTCCGAAGAGCGATTAGCAGATTGCTCAGTTCGTACTTGTATTTGCAGGCGTTGACGGTCTCGAGGAAGTATCTTCCTTCGTACCTCTTGTTCTTCGTGCCGACCTTGCACATAACAGGAACCGCAGCTATGGATGTTCCTGCCGTTAGGTTCTCTAGCCCAGTATGGTGTGCGTGAACCATCGCTCCGTTAGCCCAAACATACTGCTTGTTTGCGTCTCTGTTACCCACGTAGAATACGGGCGCGTACGTAATCACCTTGTTGAGATGTTGAGGGTAGTAAATGTTTATACCGCTGATGAAACCGGGTTCTGTGCTGAAGCCACCTCCCGGAACGAAGACATTCTTGTCTGTCAGCATTATATTGCCGATTGACTGTTTGTTTAGCTGATTCTTCACAGACCACGAGGCCGACATCAGCTCGTGGTTGTCGTTGAAATCCATTTTTTTTTTTTTTTTTTTTTTTTTTAGTCCCCTACCGAGGTCTGTATGTTCAATAAAGACGTTATTATCCGAGTTAGAGCGCAGATCGAGGGTATCCGTCCACGTCTATATATATATATATATATATCAATATTTATAACGGTATGTATACTATATTGGCCGCTAAAACCTTCCGGTGTAATGCTTAAAAAAAAACAGGATTACTGTTAGAGTCCCGTGCCGCGGTCGGGATATTCAACATGGATGTTATCGAGTTAGAGCAGAGGGTATCCGTCCACATCTGCCAACTACTATCGGCTGTCATTAGGTAGGTTTGAGAGAAATGGAAACACAGACATAGGAAACGTAGTCTCGGGTAGAAAGGTAGTCCGCCAATACGTTCATCTTCGGGTGTTGGTCTACTCCCGGTCAAGTTCCTATAGAAGCGTCCCACGAGCGATAGCAGACTGTGACCTCCGTTGGCAATGATCGGTCCGAACATAAAGTTGTTCTTCACGATCAAGTCGTCCAACTCCAACCCTGGGAACTCCGTGACTAATAACGATTTGAAGCTACCCTCGTCGTCGGCTGCATCCAAACAGGCCCTCGCACATCGGTAAGATATCCTCCCCAACACGAGCGATGTTATATCAGACTCCTTTACCAAGGCCTTGTTAGCGGTCAGCAAGGTTTCCACGAGTATCTTGACACACCGATGTACTCGCTGCGTTAGAATTCCGCACAGTTCACACGAACAGCTCGTTTGTTCTACGAGCCCCGCAGAAGAACGAGATACCCAATGGGCGAAGGCTCGCTCGTCAACGGGTAGTTTAAAACTGGGATACATCCTCGGTTCTCGGTCACATCGAATCAGACGCGTAAAGATGAAGCACCTTTGCACAGTTTGCTTTCGGGAGAACATCATTCACTACATGCTCAAGAGCTCCGCCACCACCGATCACCACCGGGATCACGAACTTTCCTTCATCGACGCGTGTATACAGGACGAGAGGTTTCTAATCAGCAATCTAGTCGATTTGGAGAGATATGTGAACAACGACGACGTTGAATAATTATGGCGCTGGTACCGCCACCGAGACTAATATACCACCGCTGGACCTCTAAATCGTGTTGTGTTTGCGGCAAAAGGGACATGAACTCGGGAGCTTCTAAAAACATGTTCGTGTTGTGTTCAATCGTGGGGATAGAGACTTGAACGGTGCAGTTATAACATATATACCAATAA
>Ga0308005_10000932_pt1 | contig 10320 bp, 5 predicted proteins | sample Neamet67_FD_203142 | JGI IMG/M metagenome (GOLD analysis project Ga0308005, IMG submission 203142) | Marine microbial communities from water near the shore, Antarctic Ocean - #67 | ecosystem: Environmental > Aquatic > Marine > Unclassified | place: Southern Ocean | collected 2014-06-07 | reverse complement strand
ACAGAGATCGCATAGAACTCGGCGAGCGGCAGTGTATTCACGTGGAGCCAGATTTTGCCTCGATCGTGAGATATGTAGAGCCCGCCATCTGTGCCGAGTATGATCCTGTCGGGATCGTCAGGATCAATGAACATGTCGTGATTGTCGCAATGCGGCGTCAGTCGATCGGCCTTATACGAAAGCATGGGGACGGTGCCCTCGGTGATACTCGTTTGGGTCTTACCGGCGTCGGTTGAATGGAGAAGGTTGAAAGCCACGATAAAGATCTCATCCTCATTGTCCGGCATGACCCTGATCAGGCAGAGGGCATAATGGACGCCGGTCTTGACGATGCCTTCATGGGTTTTGCGCCAGCTTTCGCCCCTGTCATCGGAACGATAGATTTCGCCACCGACACCGCGGTGGTCGCAGATGATGTAGAGAACCTTCGGATTCGAGGGCGCGATGGCGATGCCCATTCTGCCAACCTTCTCGCCGGTGGGAAGCCCCTTGGTCAGGAGCTTCCACGTCTCGCCCGCGTCGGTCGATTTGTAGACTCCGCTGCCGGGGCCGGCGACCACATTGTTCCACGCCTTCCGGTCGCGTTCCCATGCAACGGCATACAGCGTCTTGTTGTTCGAAGGATCCATGACGACCTCGACAACGCCGATCTTCTCGGAGATATAGAGGATCTTCTCCCATGTCTTTCCGCCGTCGGTGGTCTTAAAGACGCCTCGCTCTTCGTTGTCGGTGTATTGATGACCGAGCGCAGCGACATACACGACGTCATTATTCTCAGGGTCGATGATGACCCGGCTGATGTGGTGAGTGTCGGTGAGCCCCATGTTCTGCCATGTGTCCCCCGCGTCGGTGGACTTGAACACGCCCGTGCCGGCATAAGAACTGCGCGCCATCTGCGGCTCGCCGGTGCCGACCCAGACCAAGTTCGGATCCTTGTCGGATACTGTTACCACTGCGATAGAGAAAGTCGACTCGCTCTCAAAGATCGGCTTCCAAGTCGTGCCGTTGTTGACGGATTTCCAGAGGTTACCGGACCCTGCGCCGCAGTAGAGCGTCGACTTCCGCTTCTTCACCGACCACACACTCTCGATCCTTCCGCCCTGGATTCTGGGGCCAACAGCGGTCCACTTGACATCCTTGAATATCGACGATTCTCTCAGCTTCACATGGTGATCCCACGCCTTCATTCGCACTTCGGGCGGCGTCGCTGGACCAACCTCAACCGCAGCCGCGAGGCATAATGGAGCGATCATTGAAACCATCAACAGGTCGATACTGAAAGTGTAGCTTCTATTGGTCATAAGGTCGTTTCCCTTGCTCTCCGCTTCATTCACCTTTGCCCCAACGACCTAGCGCCATTGAAGCCCGAAACCATCTTCATGCGTGCTGGCCCCTTGTCTGAGAGAACACCAAAACCGTTTGACGATAGCGGGCGACGAGATCGGTGACTGCTAGGAATTTTCTTTTGGAGTTGAGCTCTTGAGGGCGTCGTTGAAGGGATTGGAGAGGGCACCAGGGGGTTATTGTTCTACAGTCTCTTAACGGTCAATCTGCCTGATGCGATAGTACAACCTCTGAGTACCGGGGGCCGGAGTGTCAGCAAAGATAGTCGTGTCGCCGCCGGAAGAAACACCGTCGTCGAGTTCGCTCCAAGTGTTCAAATCTGTCGACGAGTCCACTGCATACGTCGCACCGGGACGGGAATTCCACTCCAGCGTTATCTCTCCACTGAGATAATCAACGGACGTAATTCTCAACGCCTCGGCGCCCTGAACAACTTGCCACTGGTATGGCTCGCCGACGTAGACATTGTCGAACATCGAGACGGTGCCTGCGCCGACGTTGTAGAGGCGGACGTTATCGAGGACATCCGTGCCGGCGGCACCGCCTCCGATATAGAGATCTTCTCCCCCCGGGCCCTGGGGGTCATCCACAATCCAGATGTTGCCTCCAGCGACCAGTTCCTGTGATTTGATCTGGGTGATCCGCCGGGTGGTCATGTCGAAGACCACCCCGATCCGATACCACTGCTCCATGCTCAGGTTATCGAAACCCTCGATGCCATCGAAGCGATAGCCTAGGTAGCCGCCAGGCGTGATGAACTGAGTGCTCGCACTGTCCCACACGAAGAACTGTGGAGCCCACGGCCCCGGGCTGGGATCAGGATCTATGGCACCAGAGCCGTCGCCAGTGTAGAACCCGGCGAGCCTGTCGCTGTCGCGGCGGGCCAACAGTGCTCCGTTGTAGTTGCCGTTGTTGTCGAACTGGAAGCCCGGCGCATAGTCCGCGCTCACCTCCACCAAGTTTTCATAGATGGCGGTATGGAACGTGTTGCTGAAGGCGGTGCCGATTGCGACGAACTGGCTGCCACCAGTCGGGTTGATGGGCGCAGTGTACTGTCCTTCCGCAGCAGGACTGTGTGGAATTTGCGAATCTGCATAAGTGTGAACCAGCATTTCCCCGGTCCAGCCCTCCTGCGTTTCCAATGGAGTTCCACCCGCAGATCCGGTGTACGTTGGGGGCTCAAAGTCGGCCGAGAAACTTGACGCCGAATCCAGGGCCAATAGCTGATCCAAGTGCATCTGAAAGGTGTTTTCGTCCAGGACAGCGCTGTAGAGGTTCACCTCATCAATCTGTCCGGGAAATGCTTCGCCGGAGCCGTCCCAACGTGCGCCAATGCCCAGCGGTGTCGATTCCGTTGGATACGTTCCAGAAACCGTCTTGAGACCTGCCGTGGTTAACGTGGTGTCGTTGGCGGTCAGGTCGGCGAGGTGAATGGTGAAGGTCGTGTTTTCTCCATCAGTTGTGTACGAGCCGGCCGCAAAGTACCAGTGACCGGCCTGAATGGTCTCGGCGAGTGTCTGTTCATTCGCCACGTTGAAGGAACTGCCGACGATGCTGGCAAGGTCATTTGCGTCTTGTCCAAAGGCGCCGCCGCCATCCTGCTCCGCACTTCCTTGTAACAAGAAGTACCCGCGATCACCGCCGACCCTCGTGGCAAGGATGTACCCGAGGTTAAAAATCCCGCCTGTGATTTCCGCCTCAGTCGGCTGGAACACCACTTCGAACGAGAATGCTGGTCCGAGTGTGACCGCATCGCTATGGAACGCGGCGCCGCCGTCGCTATCGCTTCCTGGGATCTGGCGGAACGTGGTCACCGCGTCCGAGGTGCCGTCAAAACCAGCGACTCCGTAACCAATATTCGCCACCGTCGCTGTTCCCCCGGCGACCTCATCAAGGTGGGCCGTCCCGCTCGCATCCTGCTGGCGGGCCTCGTTGTCAGCCCCGTCGAAGGACCATTGGTGAATCAAATTTGGATTTAATTGGGAGACTTCTTGCAGGTCTGCTGTCGTAGCATGCGAATTCATCGGAATCCCGGCCATCAGTGCGATCATGCACGCGCTGCCAATAGGCTTAAGAGTGTGTTTCAACGTTTCGTTGGCTTTTGAGTAGGCTGGATAGGCTTTCATATCTGTGGCGTTGTTGAGTGGTTTGAATCCTGTAAGCGGCAGATTTTACTGACTGCTACTGCTAGAATTTTCTTTTGGGGCTGAGCGCTTGAGGGCGTCGTTGAAAGGATCGGAGAGGGGAGAAAGGGGGGCATACTGGTGTTCATGGTGTTCGAATTTGAGTTTAGGTTTAGGTTAGGCACGAGCTGGTCCCTCGGTTGGCAGGATTCCCAGCTTTTTTATTTAAGCACAATTCATTCGTGGGTTTATAGGCTCTATCGGACATTTTTTGGTGCATTTCGGACAGTCGGTTCGTTGTCTTATATGATTGCTTCCGGGATAGGGCCGCCCGACGCCCCCCACAGATCCGGACGAGCGGGATTGACGCATTCGGTTCCTCAGGGTTGTGGGTTCGTTACATTCAGGAGTGTCCAATGCGTGCAAGGCTTAAGGGGAACACCCTCAGCATGACTGACTGACTGCTAGGAATTTGCTTTTGGCGGGAGGGCTTTGAAGCCGCCTACTGCTAGGAATTACCGGAGCGGAGGAGGGAGAAAGTGGGTTGTCTAGCGTGCTCTCATATGAGTTCTACATTTTGCAGCGTGCCGTCCTGCAGAACAAGCAAACAAACACAGGCCCTCAATACATTAAACCAGACGAATGGATGTTTGTTTCGGTCCGTCGTTGTAAATTGAAAAACTTATTCGGATTTGACCGTGCGGGTAAAACCGTCATCGCCGGCTGCCTGCTTGGCTTGAGTTATTAAATAATCTAACGCCGGTTTAGCCGCTGGATCCAGCAACAGGTTTTTCCGTTCCAGCGGATCCACAGCCAGATTGTAGAGTTCCTGTGGATGCACCTCCTGTTGGAATGCATAGCGGTGGTCCAAAAACAGCTTCCATTTTCCGATTAGAGGGGTGGTATTACTGCGGACTGCCACCCATGCCCGTTCAGAGGACAGTTTCTTACTCGCTTGCTGATGGTCATTGGGAAACAGCGCAGCCGATCGTTGGAAAGTTGCGTCCCCTTGTAGGGCGGATAGTTGGCTAATGCTGTCTTCCGCTCCCCGCCCAAAACCGGTTACCGGTGGAAGTGGTTTTCTAAGTATTTCGGCTAGTGTGGCATATAGATCGTTCAAGCCGAGCAGTGTCGACTGAGTTTTGCCCGGTGTGGTATCGTCTCCATCGCCTACCCTGCCTGCGGGCCAACTGGCAATGAACGGGATCCGATGTCCACCTTCGTAAGTGGAACCTTTATTACTTCGAACAGGACCGGTGAATTGCTTGTTGTTCTGCTCCGCACCGTTGTCGCTGGTAAATATAAAAAGTGTATTGTCAATCAGGAGGTGGTCTGGTCGGCGCGGATCCGGGGTCGTTTTTAGATAATGCAGCAGTCGGGATACATGGACGTCGTTTTGATAAACAAAATCCTGACGGTCGCTTTCTGTGGGTGTCCCATTTAAATACCGGCTAGCTCCGGCGACGGGAATTCCGCTGATTTTTTTTGAAGGGGTGTAGGGACTGTGATTTGCTGGGGAAGCGAAATACAGGAAGAACGGTTTGTCTCCAGCGACGGTTCGATCGAGAAATGCATGGGCTTCCCGATCAATCACGTTACCCACCTCCCAGTAATTATAGGATCCGGTTACCAACTTCTTTCCTTCAGCGGTTGCCCCTACTACTTGACGCCCCTTGATCCAGCCTGGGCCGGTGGTCTGCTGCGGTGTGTTGATTCGTTTCAGACCGCCGGGACCTGAGGTCGGGTGGCTGCGTGAGATCCCATAAAAAAAATCAAAACCATGGTCGATGGGCGTATCTGCCAGTGGCCGGCGAAGATCCGCATCATCAAAGCCTTGGGCTAGGCTGCCGTCGCCGCGTCGATAAGTAAGTCCTAAATGCCATTTTCCGACCATCCCGGTTACATATCCAGCCTCTTGTAGGAATTCAGGGAGCGTGATGCGTTGGCGGTTGATCAGAGGATCTCCATGATTACCGAATAGCACCCAATGCTTAACGGTTGTCCGCCAGCAATATCGACCGGTTAAAAGAGCATAGCGGCTCGTGGTACAGCGACTGTGGGGCGAGTGAGCTGACGTGAACCGAATTCCACGTCGTGCCAGTTCTTTCATGGCCGGTGTATGTAACTGCTGTTGATCAGAATTGCCGGCCCAGTCTTGATAGGCACTGGTGTCACCTGCACCCATGTCATCGGCGAGAAAAATAATAATGTTCGGGGGTGTAGATTCAGCTTGGACTGGCTGAAATAGAAATACACTAAGCGCCAGAAGGTAAATCACATTAAGAAAATGCATGGTCGTACTATCCTGTCTGCGTCGAGTTGACTGCTAGGAATTTGCTTTTGGGGTGGGGCGCTTGGGGGCGCCGTTGAGGAGATCGGGGGGGTGACGGGCGTACTATCCTCTAGAATCGGAGGATCAGGCAGGTCGAATTCGGGAGCCTTGGACTCATCGTAGTTCACGTCGCTGGACTGGGAGTGGAGTTGACTTGCCCCAACCCCAAGGAACAAGGCGAGGGCGCAAAGGTGGCTTTTCATGAGGCCGGTTTGTCGCGGTGATTTTCAGTCGCCGTTTTTGGGTTCAGGTGCGGATCGGCGACTGAAAGTCACCGCGACAAACCTAGCGCTTGACCAATTTTAGAATCCCCAAAAAGACGATCGCGCCGATCAGGGCAATCACGATCTGATTCAGGTCGAGCGTGAGGGAGGGCAGACTCAGGTTCAGGACACTGCTGAGGAACTGCTGATAGAGGAAGCTGCCCAGGATCGCGCCGATGATGCCAACGACAACATTGCTCAACCGGCGTTTTCCTCCCAGAAAAAGCCCGATGATGAGGCCCACGACAATCCCCACGACTAGCAGATCCACCAAATTATTCATGAGTGCATTGAAGCGGGAAACGGCGGAGAGGCAAGCCTGGAGACACATTATGTAGCGGAAGCGCTCCTGCGATTTCGCCTCTTTCTCCTGCAATCGTTTCCAAGCCGCGTGATAGCGCTGCAGCCGCTCCAAGTCCTTGGAGCGTAGTTCACCCAATCGAGTGATGTCCATGTTGGACTGCTAGGAATTTATCACCGCTTTGAACCTCGGCCCTGGCGACGGACAGTTACGATCACCTTCGACTCGGTAAGCAACGCCACTTACATCGTAGAACGTTCGACTGACCTAATCACTTGGGATGAACTCACCGACAACCTTAACAGCACTGGGGAAACGACAACGTTCACTGACCTCTCGCTTCCCGCAGGAACAGCCAAGGCTTTCTATCGGGGCCGCCCTCTCTAAAATTTTCTTGCATCCTGATCCTTAGTTTGAGAGATAAAAATAGTCATTTTGTTAGCCCCATGAAATTTAGTTCACTCCTTCCCTCCCTATCCGCACTCCTGCCGTTCGCCGCATCAGGGGCTCTTGTCGCCCATTACCCTCTCGACACCGATGCTTCGGATGCTAGTGGCAACGGCTACGATGGTTCTGTCGTTGGCGGATCTGTCAACTTTGGTCAGGCCGGAGCAAACGGAAACACCGGAAGCTCGGCGGCTTTCCCCAATAACGGACATATTGACGTGCCTTTTAATTCTGCCCTCAATCCAGCAAGCTACACCGTGACACTTTGGGCCAATGCCTCGTCCACAAGTGGCTTCGCCTCTCCTATCACCAGCCGCGATGATACTCCCAATAGCGTCCACGGATTTATAGTGTATAATGATAACGGCGGAAATTGGAACAACTGGACTGGCGGTGGTGGAGCAGCAGGATCATGGGACACACTTTCAGGTGGCCCTGTCTCCACCGATACATGGACTCACCTTGCCCTCAGCTATGATGCAGGAACCAATACCAAATCATTCTATGTGGACGGCAGCCTCGCTGCTAGCAAAGACGCTGGGGCTCTCTACTCACGCAATGGCACCGTCCAATCAGAAGCCTTACACATTGGATCGGGTGCCGACAGTGGTGGGGCCTTCTTCTTCAGTGGCAACATCGACGATGTCTCCATTTGGAATACCGCTCTCGATGAGGCGGCCATTCTGAACATCAAGGACAACGGAGTGGCCTCAGCCATCCCCGAGCCCACCTCGCTCGGTCTCCTCGCTCTCGGTTGCCTCGCTCTCGTGAGACGCCGACGCAGCTAGTCACTCAGCCCGCTAAATTTTCAAGCCCCGTCGGTGATGCACCGCGGGGCTTTTTCATGCCTAAAAACCTGGCAGGTGTCTCATGAACTGCTAGGAATTTGCTTTTGGCGGGAGGGCTTTGAAGCCGCCTTTGGACCGGAGCGGAGGGGGGAGAAAGGGGGGTGACTTCGGTCCGGAGATGACCGTGCTGGCGAACAGCGTCAAGACCCGGTTCGCACTCTGGCAGGACGACGAGGATATTCCTCCCATCTACACTGTGCCGAGCAAGACACTGGCACCCAAGCTCACGCAACCGGAAGGAATCAAGGGTAAGAACACCGCGGTGGAGCTGGGCGACAGAGTCAAGCCTCCAGCGTGAGCTAGCGGATGCGGGTTGATGTAGAATCGGAACCCCGGCAGCGGGTGACAGAAGCCGCCGCTAGCTCGATACCGCCGAGGTAGGAGGCGAGGCCCGGTTCCAAGAGGGGGGCTGTTTTTGGGGAATCATGAGTGACGAGCTCCTCTGTTTTCTCGTAAACGATCTTATTTAATAGCTATTGGGGACGTATGCTCAAGAGTGCGTCGAAGAAACATGAGATGATTCGCTGTTCCCCACCTTCGTTCCTCAATCGCATGGCAGGCATGATTGCCGCGAGCCTACTTGTCGCGGCGTCGATTGCTTGGGCCGAACCCTCTCCCTTGGAGTTCAACCGGGACATCCGTCCGATCCTTTCCGACAAGTGTTTCGCTTGCCACGGATTCGACGCGAAGACCCGGGAGGCCGAGCTGCGGCTGGATACCGCGGAGGGGGTGTCCGCGCTGAGGGATGGCACGCAGGCGATCAAACCGGGTGATCTCGAGCACAGCGAAGTCTGGAAGCGGGTCACCAGCACGGATGAAGACGAGGTGATGCCGCCGCCGGAGAGCAACAAGCATCTGACTGAGGGCGAGAAGGCACTCATCAAGCGCTGGATTGAGGAGGGGGCGGAATACCAGGCCCATTGGGCATTAATTTTACCACGCAAGCCCACGCCTCCGGCGCTCGTTCCTTCCGCCCTCGTCCGAAACCCGATCGACAAATTCATCCAGTCGCGTCTCACGCAGGAAGGGCTGAGGGCTGCCCCGGAAGCGGATCGCGCCACCCTCATTCGCCGTGTCACCCTGGACCTCACCGGGCTGCCGCCGACCCCGATGCAGGTGGACGATTTCATCAATGACACCTCGCCCGAAGCCTACGAGCGTTTGGTGGATCACTTGTTGTCGACACGCGACTATGCCGAACGCCGTGCGCAGGATTGGCTCGATCTGGCCCGCTATGCCGATACACGAGGCTTTGCCGATGACAAGATGCGCGAGATCTGGCCCTGGCGGGACTGGGTCGTGCGGGCGATGCACCGCAACATGCCCTTTGATCAATTCACCATCGAACAGATCGCGGGAGACATGCTTTCTGAGGCGACCGACGAACAGCGGTTGGCCACCGGCTTTCATCGCAACGCTCCGCAAGCTCGCGGACAAACCTACCCGGAAGAGGAATACCGCCTCAAGGGCGTGACCGACCGGGTCAATACCACCGGCAAGGTCTGGTTAGGGCTGACGATGGAATGCGCGGAGTGCCACGATCACAAATTTGATCCGATCAGCCAGCGCGACTACTACTCGCTCTTCGCGATTTTCAATAACGTTGAGCATCAAGGGAAGGACATGAGCCAGGGTGGTCCGACGATGAAATATTTCCCGTCCAAGGAAGGGAGCGGCCACGGAAAGGCCGTCTCGGTTCCGGTCATGAAGGAACTGCCGAAAGCACGCGACACCTTCATTCACCTGCGTGGAAGTTTCCTGAGTCGTGGCGACCAAGTCACTCCCGCTGCGCCGGCCGTACTGACAGGCACCGGAGAAGATCAACCGAAGAACCGGCTCGAGTTTGCCCGCTGGCTGGTCAATGGAAAGAATCCGCTCGTCGCGCGGGTGGTGGTCAACCGTTTCTGGCAAAGCTATTTTGGTCATGGCCTCGTGCGCACCTCGGACGACTTCGGATCGCAAGGCACTCCGCCCACCCACCCGGAACTTCTCGACTGGATGGCTGCCGAGTTCGTCGAGTGCGGCTGGAACATGAAGCACATCAACCGCCTGATCGTCACCTCGGCTACCTACCGGCAATCGGCCCGCATCACATCGGCACTTAGGGAGGGGGATCTCAATAATTTGCTACTCGCTCGCATGCCGCGCGTTCGTCTGCCGGCCGAGCAGATCCGCGATCAGGCTCTCGCGGTCAGTGGACTGCTGAAGCCCTCTGCCGGCGGGCCTAGTGTATTTCCGCTTCAGCCGGACCACTACTGGGAAGACCGTGATCTGCCTGGGGAATGGACCCCGAGCACCGGCGACGACCGCTACCGCAAGAGCCTTTATACCTACTGGCGCCGCATGGCCCTGCATCCCACCATGGAGCTCCTTGATGCTCCTGCTCGCGCAGTTTGTGTCGCAAAACGCAACACCGCGAACCTGCCCACTCAGGCACTTGTGACCTTGAACGCTCCGGTCTTTGTCGAGTCCGCCGAGCATTTGGCGAAGCGACTGCTGGCGGATGTGCAGGACGATGATGTCCGCCTCGATCTCGCCTTCCGCCTCTGCCTCGGACGTATGGCTGAGGGGGCTGAACGGGAGCAGTTTCTTGCCTTCATCGACTCCCAGAAAGCCCGCTATGCGCAGTCCACTACTCCCGAACTCTCCCTTTGGCAAAGTG
>Ga0308005_10000924_pt1 | contig 10354 bp, 8 predicted proteins | sample Neamet67_FD_203142 | JGI IMG/M metagenome (GOLD analysis project Ga0308005, IMG submission 203142) | Marine microbial communities from water near the shore, Antarctic Ocean - #67 | ecosystem: Environmental > Aquatic > Marine > Unclassified | place: Southern Ocean | collected 2014-06-07 | reverse complement strand
AGGCGATGATAACATCGTCGGCGGTATTTTTAAAGGTCGCGTCAAAAATATCGAACCTGGTCTCAAGGCGATGTTCGTTGACATCGGGCTCGATAAAAATGCCTTCCTCCACTTTTGGGACGCCATTCCTGCCGCACTCGACGGCGGGCTGGAAGAAATCCGACGCGATGGACGCCCTAAGAAAAAGCAGAAGAAAATCACTTCTAAGGACATCCCCAGCATCTATCCGATCGGATCCGAAATTATGATCCAGGTCTCCAAGGGGCCCATCGGAAACAAGGGGCCACGGGTCACCACCAACGTCTCCATGGCTGGGCGCTACCTCGTCCTCATGCCCTTCTCTGATCAATTTGGCATCTCGCGAAAAGTCGACGACCCCAAGGAACGGCAGCGTCTCCGGAAAATCATGCAGAAGCTCAGCGTTCCTGAGGGCATGGGCATCATCATGCGCACCGTCGCCATCGGCGCGCGCGCCCGTCACTTCGTCCGAGATCTCGCGATGCTTCTGGAGCAATGGTATGAGATCGAAGCCAAGAGAGATTCCAAGCAAGCACCTGTCGTTTGCTACCGGGAACCTGACTTGATCGAAGGAACCGCTACCAACTTCCTCACCGACGATATCGACAAGGTCCTCTGTGATGACGAAAAGACCACGGAATACGTCCAGGAGATCGCAGCAAAGGTCTCTCGCCGGGCAAAAAGACGCATCCACTTTCTACCGGGAAAACAAACCATCTTCGAACGCTACGGAATTCAGAAACAGATCGACGAAGCCTTCATGCGCCAAGTCTGGCTCCCCTGCGGTGGCTACATTGTCATTGATGAAACCGAAGCGCTGATCTCCATCGATGTGAACACCGGCCGAAACCGGGGTTCCAAGGATGTCGACAAGATGCTCCTTCAAACCAACGTGGAAGCAGCCGTCGAAGTTGCCCGCCAACTGCGCCTCCGAAACATCGGTGGACTCGTTGTCGTCGACTTCATCGACATGCGCCACCGACGCGATCAGCAAATGGTCTATCGCACCATGAAGGACCGCCTGAGCCGAGATAAGGCCAAGACTCAGGTCCTCCAAATCTCCTCCGTCGGGCTCATGGAAATGACCCGTCAGCGACTCAATGAAAGTCTTCTCGACTCCACCCTCGAGCCTTGTCCGTATTGTCAGGGCCGCGGTCGAATCAAGAACACCATGAGTATGAGCATCGAGATTCAGCGACGTCTCAATACCGTGATTCAAAGACAGCAGGAAAACAACGACTCCGGCGACCTAGTCGTCTCCGTCAATTCCGACGTCCTCAATCGCTTCAAAACCGAAGACTCCAAGCTCCTCATGGAACTTGAACGCTCCCACGCAGGACGCCTCATCTTCCGAAGCGATGCCAACATGCACCGAGAAAGGTTTTCGATCATTGATGCCAAGAGCGAAAAAGTCCTCGTCCAAGGCTGACCCCTTCCAAATTTTCAATACGGCGGAGTGCAAACTCCGTCGTATTTTTTTGCCTTTCCGCTAACCGAGATCGAGGGCCCGGGCGAGAGCACCGATAATGAGAGCGCCATCCTCGACCCCGACCGAAAGACGGAGAAGATTGGGAGAAACTCCACAGGCTTCCGCCCAATCGAGCTCGAAGTAATGAGCCAGCATCGTGTATGGACAGGCAAGGGAGAACTCGGTTCCAAGGCTAGGACCTTTGCAGAGTTCCAGGGCATCATAGACCCGGGGCATTTTGCGAGGCTGCTTCAGAGTGAAGGAAATAAGCCCTCCATAACCACCAGAATTTCGCCGAACGAGCTGATATTCGTGAGTCGTGACATACTTTGGATACCAAACCCTCCCGACCGCAGGATGCTCTGCAAGATAATCAGCAACCAACTCGCCATTCTCGTTCGAACGAGCCACGCGCTCAGGAAAGTCCTTCATGTTAGAGATCAAGGCCTTGCAATCTCCTTTGTAAAGAAGACTACCTCCCGCGGTAGCTTCATTGAAAAAGTTGCGGAACTCAGTCACCCAAGCAGACCTCTCATTCACCGTCACGAGACCGGCCATCACATCCCCTTTTCCGCTGACCCATTTGGTGAGGCTGGTTGTCACAATATCGGCAAACTGAAGAACGTCTACGTTAATGCAACTCGCCACGGTATCATCCACCACCAAAGGAACTCCGCCTTGACGGCAGGCGTCGGAAACCCGCGCCAGATTGACGCTTCTAAGCAATGGATTACTGGGAATCTCACAAAACACAGCCGCGAACTCGCCTTCCTGAATCCGACGAACAGCCGCATCAAAATCCTCGCCCTCAGTCTCGTAGAGAAAAACTGCGCCATTGCCAAATTTCTCCTGAATCTTAAGCCCATCAACGTATGGAAACTCAAGTTGAAGCGTCTTTTTGCTTGGCGATTGCTCCATCACCGCCCGGAAAGAGGCAAAAATAGCACTCATCCCACTTTCAAAAACAAAGTGATCATCAAGTGCAGCACCTGTCGTTTCAGCAAGCTGCTGTCGCAATATGACACTGGAAACACCATCGATCTCTCTTTCATTGAGGACATCGTCGGCTTGCCGACTACTCACGATCTCTCCGGTGTAACGCCAATATTCCATCGCGACACCAAGCGCTTCTTCCGGAACGATGAGCGCCTGCAGGCCATCTTCATAGCTGGTAATCCTCGTCGCTCCGTTGATTCGACGCTCCACATAGCGCTGAGCCCGCTGAGCGGCCGCCTTTGTCGGAAACACAACAGCTCTCTTCCCCCCTTCAGCCACCTCATCCGTTGCCTTTGCGAAGAGACGCTTCACCATCGGATGCGTGAAAAAACGGGGGTATCCGGTTTCTAATTTCTGGATGACCTTTTCGCGCCCTTCTTCATACCCCACCACACTCTCCCAAGTGGGCAGAGAAACAGCGACGGCATGGGGGGAATCCGGTAAAGGTCGACCGATTGTAGTCTTCTTCCAAAGAGGGTTGGTGAGCAAATCTTGCACGCGGAGATTTCTGAGCCGGAGTTGGCCTTATTACAAGTCTGGGATTCTTGATATTTGCGTTGACACCCCACACCCGTCTTACTAGGTTCCGCGCCCCTTCGATTCGCTTAGTCTTAAAACCTCGAATCGCAAGGTATTTTCAGGAAATGAAAACGTTCTCTGCCAAACCTACCGACGTCGACCGCAAGTGGCATGTCATCGACGCCAAAGATGCTATCCTCGGAAAAGTAGCGGTTCAAGCTGCTACCCTACTCCGTGGAAAGAATAAGCCTATCTTCACGCCCCACATCGATACCGGTGACTTCGTCATCGTGATTAATGCCGCCGACGTTCGCCTCTCAGGCAGCAAGGAACAGCACAAGATTTATGCACGCCACTCCGGTTATGTCGGTGGTCAGACTATCGAGACCCCATCTAAGGTGCGCAAGCGTCGTCCTGAGTATCTCGTTGAGTGGGCTGTCAAAGGCATGGTGCCCCGCACCAAGCTTGGCAATGCCCAGCTTACCAAACTGAAAGTCTATGCAGGGTCCGAGCATCCACACGAGGCGCAAGAGCCACAGCCCGTCGAACTCTAATTTTAATCCATTTATTCTATGAGCGAAATTTACACCGCCTCCGGCCGTCGCAAGACTGCAGTTGCCCACGTCACTCTCGAAGAAGGCAGCGGAAACATTGTCATCAACGGCGAGCCCTTCGAAGAAGCACTTCCTACCCTGATCCTTCAGGGCACCATTCTTGAGCCTCTCCAATTGACGAAACTCCGAAACAAATTTGACATTAAGGCCCACACCCGTGGTGGTGGCTCGCACGGTCAAGCCGATGCTATCAAGTTGGCCATCTCCCGTGCTCTTCTTCACTTCGATGCTGAACTTCGTCCACCTCTGAAAGCCGCTGGCCTCCTTCGCCGCGACCCACGAGCACGTGAGCGCAAGAAGCCCGGACAACCTGGTGCACGTAAGCGTTTCCAATTCTCGAAACGTTAATCGATCACTTCCCGATTTTTCAAAAGCCGTATCCTCTTTGAGGCTACGGTTTTTTCGTGAACTCAAATTGGTAATTTCTCCTATTAGTCACTCGCACTTTCAATTGCCATACCGCAGATTCGCCCCATGAAATTGATTTCCTGGAACGTCAACGGCATCCGTGCCGTCCTGAAGAAAAACTTCAGCGCGTTCGTCCTCGAACATGACCCTGATTTCCTCTGCCTCCAGGAAACGAAAGCCCGCCCCGAACAGGTCGAACTCCCACTCGAACTGGGGCATTACCGCACTTACTGGAACTCTGCCGAAAAAGCCGGTTATTCCGGAACGGCAATCTTCACCAAAACCGAACCCCTCGACGTCCGCAATGGCATGGGGATCGAAGAACACGATAAAGAGGGACGTGTCATCGCCCTGGAATACGACAAATACTTCATCGTCACAGTTTATACCCCAAACTCAAAAAACGAACTCCTACGGCTCCCCTATCGCATGGGATGGGACATCGCATTCCGCAACTACCTCAAAGCTCTCGAGAGCGAAGGAAAGCCCGTCATGATTTGCGGCGATCTCAATGTCGCCCACGAAGAGATTGATCTCGCACGCCCAAAGACAAATCGTTTTAGCGCTGGGTTCAGCGATCAGGAGCGCGACGGACTCCGTGAGCTCTTGAAAGCGGGCTTCATTGACACCTTCCGCCATTTCCATCCTGACACCGAAGCAGCTTACTCCTGGTGGAGTTACCGTGCGGGAGCTCGAGGAAACAACGTCGGCTGGAGAATCGACTACTGGTGTGTCTCGTCTGAGCTAACACCTAAACTCACTTCCGCCTCCATCAATTCAGATATCCTAGGATCGGATCACTGCCCCGTGACCTTGGAAATCGAACTTTGATTCTTTCTAGAGTGGCAATTGGTCGTAGCTCCGTCCGATCTTTCCCTCGCGCCAGTGCATATAAGCGCGATTGACCACAGAATAGCCACCAGCGGTGGGATAGTTGCCCGTGAAGTACCAATCTCCAGAGGGCCCGTCGATCGATTCGAGAAGCTTCTCCACAGTGAGGTAAATCACCTCCACCTCTCCATGCCAGCCGATATCCTCAGGATACACGATACTCGCAATTTCCTCCGAAATTTGAGTATCCGTGAAACCAGCATAAAGTTTCTTCACTGCATTTCTTCGTTCATTCTCAGGTTTGGCCATCTCAGTGAGGCAGTCCTGATAGACTTCTTCAACCACCGCGTTCTTCCCATGTTTTTCGAGAAGATTGATCGTGGCCTGGAACGCGATAAATTTCCCCATCTCTGACATATCGATGCCGTAGCAATCGGGGTAGCGGATCTGTGGAGCAGTGGAGCAAATGACGATCCTCGTCGGATTGGTTCGTGCTAGGATCTTCAAGATCGACTGCTTGAGAGTGGTCCCCCTGACAATCGAATCATCGAGCACCACGAGTGAATCGCCTTCCTTCACCACCCCATAGGAGATGTCATAGATGTGAGACACTAGCTGGTTTCGGCCGCTCTCTTGGGAGATAAAGGTCCGCAACTTGATGTCCTTGTGCGCAATCTTTTCACCCACCGGCCAATTTTTAAGGATAAGATCATCGAGCCTGTCTTCCGTGAGTTCACCTTGCTGGATCGCCTCCCAAATATTTGCTCTCACCTGCTTGCGTCGATAAAGCCGAAGCCCATCCATCAGCCCATAGTAAGCCGTCTCCGCTGTGTTCGGGACAAAGGAAAAGATCGCTTTGTCAAAATCATCTCCAATCGAGTCAATAAGCTGGTCCACAAGAGCTGCGCCCATCGCCTTACGCTCCTTGTAAATTGTCGGATCATTCCCTCGTGAAAAGTAGATCTTCTCAAAGGAACAAGGAGTCTGCTCGCATTCGGGCGCAAAGCGCTCGCTGCTCACTTCCCCATTGCTCTTCACTGTCATCACAGTGCCTGACTCAAAAACCTTCACATCCTCTTCAGCAGCTTCGAAGACGGTCATGAGAGGAACGCGTTCGGAAGCGAAGGCGATAAACTCATCGGTCTCCAAGTAATGACAGGGTCGAATCCCATGAGGATCACGCATCACAAAAAGGTCACCATTTCCAACAACTCCGCAAATGCAGTATCCCCCATCCCAACCCTTGGCCGATTCGGAAACGATGTGACCCGTATTAAGCCGTTCGGAAATGAGAGCCGCGGTCTGGTCGCCGGGAATCCCTTCATGTTTGAGCTCCCGATAGATATCGGTATGCGCCTCATCGAGATGGAAACCGATCTCTTCCAAAACCGTTTGAGTATCGGTTCCAATTACTGGGTGCTGTCCACGATCCATCATCCGCTGATTCAAATCACCGGAGTTGGTCATATTAAAATTCCCCATCACCATCAAGGTGCGAGTCGGCCAGTTGCTTCGGCGAAGGTAAGGATGACAAGATCCTGAATCGAATTCACCGGAAGTTCCATAGCGCAGGTGACCCAAATAAACATCTCCTGCAAAATCAAAATTGTTCCGAAGATCCTCTGGATTATTGGGATCAATGACCCCATTGCGGGTCATCTTATCGATGCTTTTCAACTCGGTTCTGAAGAGCTTCGCAAGCGAGTCTTTCTTCGAATCTCGACGGCGAAAAATGTAAGGCTGCCCTGCCGGCATACCAATTTTGGCACAACCGATCCCTACACCATCCTGACCTCTGTTATGTTGCTTCTCCATCAGGAGAAACAATTTATTAAAACCCCAAAGGGCCGAACCATAACGATCCTGAAAGTAGGCCAAGGGTTTTTTTAAGCGCACCACCGCGATGCCGCATTCGTGTTTAAGAGGGTCGCTCATGCTCTAAAAAACTTAGGACTGAACCTTTACGGTGATTCCATCACCTTCACGCACTTCACCCAGAATGACTCCACCAGGCCCTGCCTGGCAGGCTTCCACCGCTTGATCTGCTGGGACGATGGCAACCCATCCGATTCCCATGTTAAAGGTATGGAAACGGTCATCAGGATCGGTATGGGCCAGCAACTTTTGCACAGGGCCGTTTTCCCAATAAGGAATTTCAAGATCGCCACCTTTCCCTTTGAAGAGGCGCTCGAGATTCTCAGGAAGTCCACCACCTGTGATATGAGCAAAGGCTCGGACATTGACACCCTTCGCTTTCAGATCATTCACGGCGTCATGGTAAAGACGAGTGGGTGCGAGCATTTCGCGCAGCTCCTCATCAGAAAACTCTCCTCGATGCTCTTCGAGAAGTCGACGAACCAAACTCCAGCCGTTTGCGTGAAATCCGTCGGAAGCATATCCTACAAAAAGGTCTCCAATCTCCACCGTCTCAGGGTTGATGAGATCTTTCTTCTCCACCGCTCCGATACAAAATCCAGAAAGCTCCACTACATCGGGAGGGACAATGCCGGGCATTTCTGCCGTTTCACCACCTGCGAGAATACATCCGCAGTCCTCAAGGTAGTCACACATTCCTGAGATGAGCTTCTTGATCCGCTCGGGATCAAGTTTAGCGATTCCTATATAATCGAGAAAGAGAAGTGGGTCACCACCGGTCGTGATAATGTCGTTCACCGACATTGCAATCAGATCCTTCCCCGCCTCCTTTTCCATCCCATGCTCCAGGAGGAGTTCAACCTTCGTCCCCACACCATCGCAACCCGTCACAATCACCGGTTCACGGTAATCACTCAGATCGAATGCTGCGGCAAAGAGGCCGAAGGAGTTGAAAAGTTGCCGCTGTTTTTGGGTCCGTGCGACATCCGATTTGATGTCGCTGACCAGCGCGGCAGCGGCTCGAGTGTCAACACCCGCATCTTGGTAAGTAACCTTGCTCGCCATTGTTGAAGCACCGTTTTAGCGCCTCACCCATTTCCGTCACGCCTTTTCCCTGAGCATTTTCGATATTCGTGAATAACTTCACTCTTTGTCCCGTTTATTAAGCAGAATGTTAATCCTGAAAATCGGCACCATCATCTTTGCCTCCACTCTTTTCTCACTTGGTTGGCAAAAGGAAGTCAATATTCCCCAAAACGGTTCTCTCAAGAGGATAAGCCCCACGAAACTCTCCTACGACCTTTCCTGGGATGGCAAACTCAAGGCCGGAAATATGGCCATCATCTTTGGAAAGAAGGATCCGAAATACCCCAAGCATTTTATCTGCCAGGGCTACGGAGGGAGCACCGGCTGGGCGCACGCCCTTTTCCCCTTTCAATTCAACTACATCAGTTTCCAAAACCCAAGGACCCTCCGGCCCATCCTATTTGTGGGTTCCGAAAAGGAACGGGACAAACTTACGAAGCAAGAATATCGCTTCACCTCCAAAGGCGTCACCGGGTCGGAAAAAAAGACCCGAGGAGGTAAAGTTAGCACGACAAAAGAAAGCTATCCTTATCCCAACTCGCTCGATCTCTTTAGCGGCCTCCTGCAAATCCGTAGTATGCCCCTGAAAAATGGGGACAAAGTGGTGATGCCCTTCCATCCAGTCGCCACCCCTTATCTTTCACGCATCAAAGTCCTTGGTCGCGACACTCATCGAGGCCGCAAGTGCATCAAACTCGATGTCTCGATGGAGAAAATCGACGACAAGATGGAGCTCAAGGCCTACAAGAAGCTCAAATCAGCCACTGTCTGGCTCAGCGACGATGAGTGGCGTATTCCAATCGAAATTCGCGCTGCAGTCTACGTTGGCGACGTCCGCATCCTGCTTACCAAGCAAGAAGTGCTCTAAATTGGCTCTATTAGCTCATAAAAAAGCGAGCAACTTAATAGCTGGTCGTTTCATTTTTGAGTGGCTCTGGCGTGCCCCCGTTCGGGTAGAAGGTGATCCGGTGCAATACCAGATCACCCGCACCACTCGGCTGGATCGTCGAGATCGTCAATAACGAAGGCGTGATTAAGAAACCCACCGAACCTGCTGTTGTGCAGAAAGACAAGATCGCACGTGTTATATTGACACCGCAAATATCAGTTTCCAGCGCCACCTTATTACGTGACGGGAGGAAGCTTACGATAAGCCCAGAAATTCCACTTAATATCCCAGCAGGTTAAACCCATTTTGTCGTCCTACGCTAAACTCTTACTTGAGCAATCAACACAAACAGGATTTTAACGAGCGGAAATATCAAAACAAATTCATTTCACAACGCGTTTCCTCATATGAAACTGAGCGTTCGCTATCGGTTTCATTGCCCCTCCCTAACGTTTCAAGAAGCGAATACAAACAGCGGACGGAACTTCGATTTTATGGCCGGTTGGATCCAAAGAGCCAGTTTCCTGATTGATCTTTAGCACGACAACATTGCCGGAGCCCTGATTGCCGGCGATGAGAAACTTGCCGCTGGGATCGATGCCGAAATTTCGCGGGGTCTTGCCCTGCGTGGATTCGCGCTCGATGAAATCAAGCTTCCCGGTTTTCTGGTCAATTGCGAACGCCGCGATTGAGTTATGGCCTCGGTTAGAAACGTAAACCCACTTTCCTGTTGGATGCACCAAACACTCAGCGGTACTATTGCCTTTACGCTCCGTTCCAACCGGCACGGTCGATTCAATTTCCAGGACTGCGAGCGCGCCGGTTTCCGCGTCGTGACTCAACGCTGCAACTTGCAGCGACATCTCTAAATTCGTGTAGGCCCACTTGCCGCTCGGATGAAACGAAAAGTGTCGCGGCCCGCTCGCATCCGGCAATTTGAGAAACGGCGGGTCGTTTGGTGCGATCGTTCCAGCACCTGCTTCGAGTTTGTAAATAAGAACTTTGTCTAAACCCAAATCCGCGACATACGCGCGTTTGCCGGACAAGCCAACATTCACGGAGTGCGCATGCGGCGAAGCTTGACGAGGAACCTGAGCACCTTGGCCTTCATGCTGAATAAATGCGCCAGTAGCTGGCGAAACGAGCTTTCCATCGGCGGTAATTTGGTAACTTGAGGTGCTGCCGCCGCTGTAGTTGGCGACCAAGACACTCTTGCCTTCAGGATCTGTTGAAATATGACAGGGCGCGCCGCCGCCGGAGTTCACCTGGTTGATGAGCGTCAACCCTCCGTTTTGGCCAATCACGAACGAACTGACGCCGCCACCCTCTTTGCCTTTGAATATTCCATTTTCGGAAACGGCGAAAAGATACTTTTGGTCCGGACTTACGACAAGGAAGGACGGGTTCTCCAGCTCCGCGGCGAGTACCGGATCAGACAGTTCGCCGGTTGCTTCATCGAGAGTTGAACGGTAGATCCCTTTGCTCTGGTCACCCGTGTAAGTTCCGAGATAAATGAGCGTTTCGGTAGCTACAGCGGCGGGAACGGTGAGCGCCAGGAAGAATACAAGCTTCTGAAATCGGGTCATGCAAAATGCTGGTTTCACAAGCTGAAGAAATCAATGGCCAAAAACGGAACATCTTTTTGATCTC
>Ga0308005_10000923_pt1 | contig 10363 bp, 8 predicted proteins | sample Neamet67_FD_203142 | JGI IMG/M metagenome (GOLD analysis project Ga0308005, IMG submission 203142) | Marine microbial communities from water near the shore, Antarctic Ocean - #67 | ecosystem: Environmental > Aquatic > Marine > Unclassified | place: Southern Ocean | collected 2014-06-07 | reverse complement strand
GACGCCCAATGGGTCGGCTTCCGCATCATCCGCCCCCTTCACGTCCCCGTCGTCGAAGAGATGCACCTCCTCTGGAACACCGGTCCCGGAGATCGATTTTAGTAACGACCGCTGCCCATCGCAAGTTCCGCAAAAGACGTCTTTTAAAAACTAGCGCCAATTCTTCGACTCGGAGCCCACTTTCGGAGCACGGAGACCTCGTAGTTCCTTCCCGTGCCAGAGAACTCTTCTCGGCTCGTGAACACCGACTCGATATCCGATGATTGCCTTCTCTCCGGAGTTAATCCAAAAAAATCTCCAGACGAATCAACGCCTGGAGATTTGAAAAATATTCTGAGTACTCGAGATGATTACTTGGCCTTCTTAACCGGATTGGCCTTGCCAGCAACTTTCTTGTTCTCGGCGAACTGTGGAAGAACACCAGCCGCAAGGGCTTTTTTCAGCGACCCTCCGGAATTCCTGTTCCATCTCCGGATGGCAGTCTTATTCCAGAAGTAGACTTTTTTTCCTTTCACCTCAATGGTGGGTGAGTCAGGCGTAATGATGTGACCTTTATAAATCGGGCAAAACTTCTGAGGAAGTAATTCGACCTTGTCGAGCTCCAGCTCTTTCTCCATCCCCTTGAACTGCGGGAGAAGTTCGGGACTGGACTTGATGAAATACTTGGCTCGTTTTTCCCACATATCCACACACTTCTCGCAGCAGAGATAAACTTTCTTCCCGGAGAACTCGACGAACTCTTCGATGTCAACCTCATCCTCGATCATGATCGGACACATTTTGTTATCGGCACTTGCGCTGGCCGTGGAAGCGACAAGGAAAAGACCAAAAGTGGCGGGAGTGATTGGGGCGATGAACTTCTTAAAAATTGCTTTCATAATTATTTTTAACTGGATCTATTTACGGTGAAATGGTGGATGAGTCTATCGATTTTTTTGACGGTCAATTACCTGCCTTTGGTGATCTCTCGAAAACTTGTCGCCCCATGCCCCAAAAATATCAGCAAATTGGATTTAAATTTGTCAGTTCTTCAAAGCCTCACCGCTCCCTCCGCTCCCTCCGTCTGTCCAATCGAAGATCATCTCACTGATATCTCGATCCAGATCTTGTACATCACATGAAGAAATCGTATCCGCTTGTTGAAACCTCCAGCGGAAGCTACCACTTTCTTCCCCCGAATCACCAAGCACTGAAAACCAAAATTGCGCTCCCCTTCTTATAGTTAACGGCGTAATATCTGCACGAAAGGCGTAGATGTCAGCACCCCCGGGATTCACTCCGCAATTATCTCCCGTGTCATTCAGTTTTGTGAAAGTGACATCTGTAGAACTCAGAATGCTCTCCTGATCCGAAACTCTGTTGTTATCACCGTAAAAAGCAATATTAGATCTAATGGATTCAGGGGCATCATTGTCTGTAAATTTACCCTACTCATTTAATTTGTCTGTCTGATTAAACGGTCTGATTAAACTGTCTGATTAAACGTTCTGGTCTTCTCCGGATGGTCGTTCAAAGTCCGATTCTTATGAAGAAAGAGTCTTTAGGATATGTCGTGTTTTGCACGTTACTTTCGGTGACAGGAGCCTTTGGAAAACCACTCAAGGTGTATATCCTCGCAGGACAATCCAACATGCAGGGGTCGGCGCATCAGAGCACTTTCGCGGCGATTGGGGATGATCCGCAGTCGGCTCCGCTTTTGAAGGAGATTTTGGATCAGAACGGGGAGCCGGTGGTGTGCGAAAATTCCTGGGTGGCTTATCAAACGACGAGGGGGGGAGCTGACACGACATTGCGAGGGAAGGTGAAGGTGGGATACGGGTTCGATGACGAGCGAATCGGTCCGGAATTTGGCTTCGGGATCCACCTGGATGGGGCACTTAAAGAACCGGTATTGATCATCAAGACGGCTTGGGGCGGAAAATCCCTCGCGGTGGATTTTCGTCCTCCGAGTGCCGGACCTTATCTCCCGAGTAAAAGAGAGAAAGAAGGGGGCAATGTTCCCGATGAGAAAGTGGTGGGCCATTACTACCGTGAGATGATGGGGTTTGTTAGAGAGACTCTAAAAGGCGGCGCAAGCATCAGGAAGGTTGTTCCCGATTATGACGATAAGGCGGGATATGAACTGGCGGGCTTTGTCTGGTTTCAGGGATGGAATGACATGTGCAACCGACATCACATCGAGCAATACACCGGGAATATGATTCACTTTATTTCAGATGTGAGGAGGGAGTTGGAGCAGCCGAAGCTTCCCTTCATCGTGGGAGTGCTCGGTGTTTACGGAACGGATCCCGACAGTCGAAGATTCGACAAGGGTTTACCGGTGACAGACTTTAGAAAGACGCAGTTTGCGGCAGTCGCGGAATACGATGCGAAAGTCGCGCCAGAGTATCGCGGGAAGGTGATCGCGGTGGACAGCGGGCCGTTTTACGAGCTGGCTCTCAGCGAGATCTACTGGAAACGGAGGATGACGGGTGAATGGAAGCGGCGCCTCAAGAATGAGGAGATGACGCAAGAGGAGTATCTTGAGGAATGTGCCAAGTTTGAGTTTGGTGATGGAGAAATTACTGCGGAAGAAAAACGAACCTGGGACAGATCGTCGTCGAATGCCGAGTATCACTACCTGGGGAGCGGGAAGACCTTTGTTCGCTTTGGGAAGGCTCTTGCGGAAGCGATGCTCGATCTCGAAAAGAAGTGATCTTTTGGAGACCTCAAACAACTCATAGAAATCCGAAAAATGAAGACGACACTCCTCACACTTATTTGCGCTTCCTGGGTGGCCTCCGGGAAAGAACCTCCGAACATCGTGCTGATCATGGCTGATGATCTGGGGTGGTTTGATGCTCATTTTCAAGGGAATGAGGCCTTGGATACACCACATTTGGATCAGTTTGTGACGGAGGGAATGTTGTTTCCGCATGGTTATGCGGCGGCTCCGGTTTGCACTCCGACGAGGGCGGCGATGCTGACGGGCATGTCGCCGGCCCGACTGGCCATTACCAATCATGCGCCGGGTCACAAGGAGGGGATGGTGCCGGAGGGACGGAAGCAGGCAGGAGCGAAGAAGCTCACTTATTTACCGATCGAGAAGGTGACCTTGGCGGAGAGATTGCGGGACGAGGCGGGTTATGCGACGGGCTTTGTGGGGAAGTGGCATCTTTCGCACCGGAAGGGGAAGGATGAAGCCGGAAAGAAGTTCGAACCTGGGTTGCGTCCGGAGTTTCAAGGGTTTGATTTGAATATCGGTGGGTATGACCGGGGAGGTCCGCCGACTTACTTTGCGCCTTATAAGATTCCAACACTCAAGGAAGGAAAAGAGGGGGAGTATTTGCCGGACCGCTTGGCGGATGAGTGCATCGCATTCATCAAGGAGCAAAAGAAGGGACCTTTCTTTCTCACATTCTGGAATTACTCGGTTCATTACCCGATCGAAGCTCCGGAGGATCTCATTGAGAAATACAAGAAACGCCCGGTGGAGAACGCTCCCTACGCGGCGATGATCGAAGGAATGGATCGGTCGATCGGGCAGGTTCTGAAATCGCTCGATGAACTCGGGCTGACCGAGAATACGATCGTGATTTTCACGTCGGACAATGGATCACTTTTTGGAAACGGGCCACTGCGGGCGAACAAGGGGCATCTTTACGAAGGTGGGATTCGGGTGCCTTGGGCGATTCGATGGCCGGGGAAGATTCAGGCAGGAAGTCGCAATGAGACTCCGGTCATTAGCACGGATGTTTTTCCGACTCTGCTGGAGGTGGCAGGATTGAAACCGAAGGTGGGAACGCCGCTTGATGGAGAGAGCCTGGTTCCGATTCTGACGGGGGCTGAGAAGCTGAAGCGGGAGGCGATTTTTTTTCACTATCCCAACTATGCCTTCCACAATAGGAACCGGCTCGGAGGGGCGATTCGGAAGGGGGATCATAAGTTGATTCACTTCTACGACGATGACTCGGTGGAGCTTTACGATGTGGTCGCGGATCCAGGTGAGAAGAAGAATCTGGCGAAAGCAAAAGCAAATTTAGCGCGTGAAATGCGGGAAGAGTTGGGCGGTTGGCTCAAAGAGTCCGGGGCGAAGATGCCTTACGTCGTCACTAAAAAATCTAAAGAATGAAGTCATCCAATCCTTATCGAATTCCCGGCCTTGAATTGATCAACCACACTTTCGAGGTTCCGCTGGATCATGGCGATCCGGGTGGGCGAAAGATCGAGGTTTTTGTTCGCGAAGTCTGTGACCTTGATCCGAAGAGCAAGGAGAAGCCGTTCTTGATTTTCCTGCAAGGTGGTCCGGGTTTTCGGGCGCCTTTGCCGATTCGGAAAGAGGGCTGGCTCAAGCGGGCGCTGACGGAGTTTCGCGTGTTGATGTATGATACCCGAGGGAATGGACTGAGCAGTCCGGTGGATTATCAGACACTGGCGCTGGAAGGTGATGCTCAGGCGCAGGCGGATTATTTGACGCATTTTCGACAGGATAACATCGTCCGCGATGCGGAATTGATTCGGGCGGAGATGAGTCCTGATACGCCTTGGTCGACGATTGGTCAGAGCTACGGGGGATGGTGCACGTTGACTTATTTGAGTCTCCATCCCGAGGGTTTAAAGGAATGCTTTGTCTTTGGCGGAGTGCCGGGATTAGCGCGGACGGCGCGGGAGATTTACGAGGGGACTTTTCCTTTCGTGGAGGAGCGGAATCGACAGTATTTTGAAAAGTTCCCGATGGATAAGGCGCGGCTGACAAAGTTAGCAAAGCATCTGGAGGAGAATGATGTCCGCTTTCCGAATGGGGATCGCATCACGGCGCGCATGGTGCAGACATTGGGAATGAAGTTCGGTTTTGCGCACACGGCGGAGGAGGTTCATTTCTTGTTGGAGGAAGCCTTTGTGAAGGCGGGAGATCAGGAGATGGTGAGTCAGGCTTTTAAGGTGGGATTACAGTCGGCGATCCGCTTCGATACGAATCCCATCTTCGCGATTCTCCATGAGGCGATTTATGCGCAGGGGGCAGCGAGTGGCTGGGCCTGTGATGCGGTGCAGAAGGAGAAGTATGCGCACTTCGATAATTTCGAAGACTTCCTATTCTATGGTGAGATGATTTTTCCGTGGATGTTTGATGAGATTTCCGAACTGAAGGGAATGAAAGAGGCTGCTGAAATTTTGGCGGCGAAGGAGGATTGGCCGGCCCTTTATGATCCGGAGGTTTTGAGTCGAAATACCGTACCGGTGGCTTGTGCTGTTTATGCGAACGACATGTTTGTGAATGCCAAGTTTTCGCGCGAGACGGTGGAGTCGATTCCTAATATGGAGGCTTGGTATACCAGTGAGTTCGAGCACTGCGGACTTCGGGTAGGCGGTGAGCGGATTTTTTCAAGGCTCATTGATTTGGGACGTGGAGAGGTGGAGAGATGATTCGTTCTCTGATTTTTTCGTTTGCGCTGCTCTCATTGACCCTCGGTATTTTTTCGCCTGCGAACGGGCAGATCACGACGAAGGGAGTCATCGATCCCGACAAGATTGAGCGGCCGAAGGATGCCGTGCAACTGGTTGACGAAAAGAGGCATATCCTGATTCCTGATGGAAAGGGGCCGGGGCAGTGGGCATTTAAGGATGGAATTCTCACCGCGTCACCCGTTTGGGACAGTTTGTTGACGAAGGACTCTTATCAGGATTTCCGGATGCACGTTGAGTTCAACGTCAACCGAGTGGAGAACGCCAAGGATGCTGAAGCGGATGGGAATTCGGGTATCTATATTCAGCAGCGCTACGAGGTGCAGATTCTCAATTCCTTTGGAGTGGCCGAAGAAGATTACAAGGCGAGTTATTGCGGAAGCCTCTATCGGCTGAAGAAGCCCGATCAACTGGTCTGCAAGAAAGCGGGGGAATGGCAGACCTATGAGATTGCCTTTCGGGCGGCACGTTTTGAAGGAGAGAAGAAAACCGAAAACGCGAGGATCACTGTCTATCAAAACGGTCAGTTAATCCACGACGACTACGAAATCCCCCGTAAAACAGGAGCGGGAAAAAAGGAAGGCCCCGGGCCGATGCCGATTAAGTTTCAGGGGCATCACAACCCGGTGAAATTTCGCAATGTCTGGATTCAAAAGCTCTCGCTTGAGAAGGCCAAGCCCGAGCTTCCGAAGAAGCCGAAGAAGAAGGGCTACACCTACGCCGTTCCTTTTGACAAGATCCCACCTTCACCGGCTCTCAGTCCCGACGATGCTCTCAAATCTTTCGAGCTTCACGAGGAATTCGAGATCAGCACGGTGGTTCACGAGCCAGCGGTCCAGAGTCCGTTGGCTTTGCGTTTCGATGGCAATGGTCGGATGTGGGTGGTGGAAATGCGCGCTTACATGTTGAATACCAAAGCTGAGGGTGAGGCGGATCCGATCGGGCGAATTTCCATCCATGAGGATACCAATGGAGACGGTTTTTATGATAAGAGCAGTGTTTTTCTCGATGGGCTGAATCAACCACGGTCGATCGCCTTTTATAAAAATGGCATCCTTTACGGTGGACACGAGAAGCTCTACTTCGTCGAGAATCTCGATGGCAAAGCAGGCAAGATGACGGTGATTGATGAGGATTACACTCAGGACGGAAACGTCGAGCACCGGACCAATGCTCTTCTTCGCGGTTTGGACAACTGGATCTACAACGTGAAATCAGATGCGCGGTATCGCGAAGTCGATGGGACTTGGGTCAAAGAAAAGACGACCTTCCGCGGGCAGTGGGGAATGTCGCAAGACAACTACGGGAGGCTGCACTATAACCAAAATTGGTTTGGAATCAAAGCCGACCAGCTCTTACCAAACACCTTGATGCGCAATCCCAACTACCTGCTTGGAGGCGGGCATGCAAAGCACATTTCCTATCGTGATCAACTTTATCCGGCTCGCATTACTCCAGGTGTCAATCGCGGCGGGGAGGGGGATATTGATGAGAACGGTTATCTCAAAGCTGCGACGGGTGCGGCCGGGCCGGTGGTTTATCGTGGTGACCAATTTCCGGCGAGGTATCGAAACACCGCCCTCTTTTGTGAACCAACTGCCAACCTCGTCCGGATGGTTCACGTCGAAAGAAAAGACGGCCTTTTGACGGGTGAACATCGCATGGGGGAGAAAGAATTTTTGGCCTCAACCGACGAACGTTTTCGTCCGGTGAATCTTTTTAATGCGCCCGACGGAACTCTCTACGTGGTCGATCTCTACCACGGAATCATTCAGCACAAACACTACCTGACCCGTTACTTGTTGGAGCACATCAAGCACCGGAATCTTGAGAGCCATCCACGATTGGGTCGAATTTACCGGATCAAGCACAAGGCGGGTCCCCGTGGTCCCCAACCTGAGATGCTCGGGAAAAAGGCAGTGGCGTTGGTGAGGTTTCTGGCTCATCCGAATGGTTGGTGGCGGGATACCGCGCAGCAGTTGATTATTGATCAGGGAGACTTGGCGGTCGTAGATGCTCTTAATCAACTTGCGGCGGATGGCAGCAAACCGCTGGGTCAAATCCATGGGCTGTGGTCGTTGGAGGGACTGGGAGCCTTGAGCCGATCTGCGATTTTAGGGGCGCTTGCTTCAAATGATCCTTACGTTTTGGAATCTGCCATTCGACTTTCGGAGTTGCTTCCGCAGAGAGATGCCGCTGCCATGACGAGTCGGATGAGTGAGCTGGTAAAGCGTCCTGAGATGGTGGTTCAGCGTCAATTGGCGGCCAGCCTTGGGCGTATTCCTTCAAAGGAAGCCCTGGAGCTTTTGAAGATCGTGCTGACAAAAAACATCAAGGCTCCCTATTTTCGTGAGCTCGCGATCAATGGTTTGTTTGGCCGTGAGAGCGAGTTTCAGGAGCTTCTTGGTGATGACTTTACGGACACGAAATTCCGCAAGTATCTCGATCATTGTTTGACTCCAAAAACGACGGCGGCAGCCTTTAAATTACCGGGAAACAAGAAGCATCTGGCATCCTTCAAAAGAGGAGAGGAATTCTACATCGCCAACTGCATAGCTTGTCATGGGGCTGACGGAAACGGACTCGAACACCTGGGTCCGCCTTTGGTGCAATCCGAATGGGTGTTGGAATCTCCCGAACGTTTGGGAGCGATTCTTCTGCAAGGACTGATGGGGCCAATCACGGTAAATAGAAAAAACTACACTCCGGCTGCCGCCATGCCCGGTTTGAAGCTGGTTCCTGAAATCAGTGATGGGGAGCTTGCTGATGTCGCGACTTTTGTTCGCCACGCCTGGAATAATCGGAAGGGAGCCGTGACGGGGGAGACCATCGAGGCGGTTCGCAAAAAGCTCGGCGGTCGCGAAACGACCTTTACTCCGGAAGAACTCCTGAAGGCTTTTCAATAAGAAAGGGCTGAGTTGCTTTGATTCCGTTTCCGCGATCCCTGGCTTATTGCTCTTAGGCCTTTTTCTGTTTGCTCGATTGCGGTTCCTGGCGCAGAGGTGTGGGGTGAAATTTCGTCCTCTCTACCTTTTGCCAATTCTTGGTTTGCTGCCTTTTCATCAAGGTGAGGCCGAGGAAGTGAAGATTATGGCGGCGAATATTTCGAGTGGGAATTTTCAGTCCTATGATCCGGGTGAGGGGATTCGAATTTTTCAGGGGCTGGATCCGGATATCGTGCTGATTCAGGAGTTTAACTATCAGCAGAATACCGACAGCCAGTTGGAGGCCTTCGTGGAGGATTCCTTCGGCGCGGGTTTTTCTTTTGTGGAGGAGGAGAAGTCGAGCGGTCAGCTTCAGAACGGGGTGATTAGTCGTTATCCCATTCTTCAGTCCGGGGTCTGGGATGATGCGGATATGACGAACCGCGAGTTTGTCTGGGCGCAGATCGATGTTCCCGGTGAACCCCATCTTTGGGTGGTGAGTGTGCACTTTAAGGCGAGCTCGGGGAGTGAGGCCCGGCGGACGGGACAGGCGACCCAGCTTGCTGCCTACATCAATGCAAATGTCCCGGCAACGGACTACTTGGTGATTGGGGGAGACTTTAATGCTCAGAATCGCAATGAAACTTTCTTGGCAAGGCTGGCTCCCGTGGTCGATGTGACCGCGCCCTGGCCGGTTGATAAGAACGGGAGAGGCAATACCAATGCGGGTCGCTCAAAGCCGTATGACTGGGTGATGGTGGAGCCGGATTTGGGAGCGCTTGAAGTGCCTACCGTTCTTGGAGGGCGCAGTTATGAAAATGGTGTCGTGTTTGACAGTCGGGTCTATACACCGCTTTCGGCAGTGGCTCCGGTGAGGCAGGGTGACAGCGGAGTGCAAGGGATGCAGCACATGGCGGTGATGCGGACCTTTGAGTTGTCGGAGGATCCTTATCAGGCGTGGTTGGGGGAGAATTTTGCTTCTTTGGACCCGGCGGCCGAGGCTTCGGTTTGGGGAGCTTTGGCTGATCCGGATGAGGATGGCTTGGTCAACTTTCTTGAGTATGCCTTTGTCCGTGATCCGAATATGCCGGTGCTGACTCCTCCGATTGTGGCGGTGGCTTTGGCGGGTGAGAATGTCGAGGTGACTTTTCCGATGCGTGATGGAGCGGGCTTAACTTATGTGCTTGAGGGGGCGACGGATCTTTCTGGCTTCTCGTTTGTTTCGGGAGGGGCGGTGAGTGAGGGGGAGTTGATGGGGCTGGTTAAGATGAGGTCGGTGACGCTAGCGCAGTCTGCGCTGAGGTTTTTTCGAGTGAGGGTTAGGGAGTGACTTTGAACTGTGAGCTCACGTTGCTCGTTATGTGCTTCTTATGGACGCGATAGCTTCCCCCTGTTTAATGCGGGGGCACGCTAGGGTTGTCGAAGACTTCGGCGCTCTCACTCTGGAAGAATCTCTCTTTTTAGGGTATGTCTTTCAATCTTCTCACCCAACAGACCATGCTCATTCTTACCACCGGCGGTACTATTGATAAAATCTACTTCGATGCTTCTTCAAAATTCGAAGTCGGCGACCCTATCGTCCCACACATTTTCGAAGACGTCGGTGCTGATATCGACTACGAACTCAACTCCCTTTTCCGAAAAGACAGCCTCGAAATGACCGCCGAAGATCGCGAAGAAATCCGAGAGGTTTGCACCGGCACCCCTCATCGCCAAATCCTCATCACTCACGGCACGGACACAATGACAGACACTGCCGAAGCGCTCGCCGATATTCCCGGAAAAGTCATCGTCCTCACCGGAGCGATGGCTCCCGCCCGTTTCCGTGTCACTGATGCGATTTTTAATATCGGCACCGCCGTGGGTGCGCTTCAGAGCAAGAAGGAAGGTGTCTATCTCGCGATGAACGGAAAGATCTTTAACGCTGGAGCGGTCAGGAAGAACCGTGACGCGGGGAAGTTCGAAGCGTCGAAGTAGCTTTCCGTGAAGCCCTACAA
>Ga0308005_10000917_pt1 | contig 10397 bp, 10 predicted proteins | sample Neamet67_FD_203142 | JGI IMG/M metagenome (GOLD analysis project Ga0308005, IMG submission 203142) | Marine microbial communities from water near the shore, Antarctic Ocean - #67 | ecosystem: Environmental > Aquatic > Marine > Unclassified | place: Southern Ocean | collected 2014-06-07 | reverse complement strand
CAATTCCCGTCCAAATCCATGTAGTGGATGCCAACAATATGATTGGATATTCCGTATCCGATTCTATCCCCTGTGCGACGGACAATGTGATACCAAACAATGCCTTCATAATGTACTTGACCGATATCCAGAAATCCCACAACGCCGAGTATTCATTCGCGATATCGTACGACGAGCATACGCGCGAGGCAACGGAATTTAAATCCATTCCCATGACCGACACACGATTCTCTCAACCTGGTACATTCAACACATCCATGTTGGTTATCGTATTGAAGCAACGAACCGAAAAGAAAAATAATATAGCAAATAGTACACGACGCAACCACCGCAATCACCCCACCCATCACACCCATCACACCCATCCAAAACGTTCCGGCGGAACGCGGAAATGTGGCTACTAGATAGATGTTAAATATCGTCGAAATCAATGTCATCGTCTCCTCCAATGACACTGCTATCCTTCTCCCCATCGGCCAAATCAACCTCTCCCCCAAGCAGTCGGTCTTCACGTTCCTGTTGGACCCCCACATCCTCAATATCATTTGTGAATACGATACCATCATTGATCGCATCAATATGAACGGATTTCGCCAAATCTTCCGTGGCGATGAGGGCTCCCAGATTCATCGTCTCCTTCTTCTTGATGGCTGAAACATCCGCGTCGCGATATACATGTAGGAGATCGCAAACTGCAACCCCATTCTGACGCGATTCCCATTCCCGGGCTCCTACGAGACACCATGTTCCCGCACACATCATGTTATCCCGCTTATGTCTCCCCTTGAACTTTTGGCGAATCACACAATTATATGGGTTCCCGTCAACCCCAACCACCGAGACCCGACCATTCCCTACCATCTTATCCACACACGCGTACATTTCACCCTCTTCCGCGAGCCGGAGTTTTCCCGTGTACCGACCGCCCCCGCCTTTAGAGGCGCGCTGTTTTCTTTTGTTTCTTCCGCCTGCGTTTGAATTCATTGGACTGTTAAGAGATGGTGTATAGTGACAGTTGTTCTCAGGAACAAGTTAAATCAATTTTTCGTTAATTTCTCTGCGTAATGTAAAATGAAGACGTGGCGAGAAGTTGTAAAGGAAAATTCCAAACCCGGCCAAAGTTTGAAGGAGGCGATGAAGGCCGCCTCCACTCAATGGACGAAGATGAAAAAGGAGGGCACGGCGAGTGTGGGTGTCGCCACGAAGGGTACCAAGAAGAGGAGAAGCAAGAGCAGTTGCGTTAAGACATGTGTGGTGACTTGTGGAAAAAAAAGGAAAACGCGAAAGAAGCGTGGGAAGGGGCAGCGCGGGGGTGACGTTACGGGTGTCATTGCCGATGCGAAGAACACGGTGACCAGTCTGTTGAATACCTCTGCCAATACCCCTGCCTCTACCCCTGTCAATACCGATACCGTTACCGATACCGTTACCGATACCGATACCGTTACCGATACCGATACCCCTGCCGCTACTGGCGGAGGAAAACGCCGTCGAAAATCGCGCGGTTCCCGCAAGTCAAAGGGTCGCAAAACCAAGGGCCGAAAATCGCGCAAATCGCGCAAATCCCGCAAATCCCGCAAATCCCGCCGCAAGAGAAATCGCAAGTAAGTGTAGGAATCAATGTTCGCCACTCCACCCACCCACCATATCTTGCGTGCAGTCCTCCATTTGAACCAACGCGACAATACGTACGATACGGTGATTGGAATCCATCCCCGTCCGCAAAGAAGCGATCCACTGACTCGGTACCTCCGTCACGCACGTCCCCCGAAACCATCGCCGTTTACGGCAGAAGAGCCTAAATGTATCACCACGATCCAACACCCAGTGGAACAACACAGAGTATGGTGTGCCCATGAACTCCCCGAATTCACCGCCTATTTGCTGGGAATTGGATATACGGTGGATACAGATCTTACCCGAACCTTGCGCGAGTCGGGAACGACCCGGGATTTCCTGTTATCTGTTCGGTCTGCGCCATAAGGGCGTGATCCCGACCGCAAGCGGAATTGCGGCGTTGCGCCGCCTACCACACACCACACGAGCCCGACCGCTTGTACCTAACGATGTAAAAATTGAATAATGAATTTACACCGTTCCTTCCAGTATATATCACTGATACCTATACACTCCAATGGATACGTTCCTTACCAACCAACCCAACGCACATACGTCAACCCAGGCCACCACTTCCGCCACCACCACTAAACCCAGCAATCCCTATCCCGACCAAAAATTCGTCCGTCCCAACCTTCCCAGCGACGTGGGTGCGGCCTACGATGCCCTCCCAGAGGTGAACCGACACGCCTTCCGAATCGCCTACGAACAACTCGGTTCCTCGTTTGACTACCGCCAATGCGGAATGTAATTACCCCAACCCAATTTCCCTACCGCTTACGTGGCCTACCACACACATCACCCAATAACCCCTCACCAAACACCCCAAAAAACCCCGGCATTCTGGCACACAACCTCGCGCGCGACATGCCCTCCAATCCACCTGGCGCGTAAAATCGTGTGTACTATTTTTAATACATCCACATCATATAATGCCCGACATACCGTTTTCCGAATTGGTGAAACGCTCGGTTATAAATAATTCGTCATCAACCCCATTTAAGATTATGGTGGATTCCGCCGAAGAGTTTCTCGCTGGTATATTGAAAGACGATAAATCCATTACACGGGATATTTCCGAACGGTCAGCGTCCCGAAACAGTGATGGGGAATACGTGTTCACGGACGGTCCCGATGGAAATGAAATTGTGATTGGGATTAAGGATTACCTGACTCGGGTGAAATTGCGTCAGTACAATGCGATATTCTCACTCAGTGACGCAATGTACGGCGATAAAACCCGCGATATTGGGCGAGAATTGGTGGATACAATCAAGACGGTATTTTTGCCGTGGATTCTCGTGGATGTACTGATTGGGTTACCCGTGGAGGAGGATGTGAGAGAGGAGGAGATGAACTCACAATTTAATTTCGGCGGATACACCGCTTTGCCCGACAATATCGCGTACGAACATGTGAATGTATTTCGGGAGTACATTGCCGGAACAGTGGGGATTGATGTGGTGAAAAAAACCGTGAATACGATTAGTGAACTACCGGTACGTGTTCCCAATGACATGGACCTGCCATTTCCGGACCTACCATTTTCTGGCCCACCCAAAGTCAATGCAATTGAAACAATCAGCGGGGTATTCAACCTCCTATTCCGGGAAAAAATATTAATTGAATTGGTACGTACCGTCGGGGGGTTGAAACACGCCACAACCAACGTACCCAACGTCAAGCCATTGTACGAGTCGTATGTGACATCCCAACGGGCCGAGTACGAGACTGCGTATAAATCGTTGATTGCCAAACTGTACCCAGGGGAAAATGCGACACCACAGTCCTCCATGGGCCGTACCAACACCAAACACCGATACTACGAACACAAGCCTGTATCCCAAAATACCGTCTTCGTGGTGGATACCGAGACCCGCGATAAACGACACGATTCATCCACTTTGGTGAAATGTCTTCGCACCACCAATGCCCGGTACCGATACTCCAATGATATGGTGGGCCACGTTCTCCTTCAGACCATCCAATTCGGGCGGTGGTGGGGAGGGATGACCTTGGAAACGATGACTGGATGTTTGGGATTAATCACGGGAATCCTGATTGATATTGAAACGGTGGACCACGCGGGGTTCATTCCCATCAACGTTCCCCTGAATAGCGCCGATATTGCGGGCGATGTTGCGGTGGTTTATGCCGACGGGAACTTCAACCCCCCCATTCCAAAGGCACGAGATTCGCGTGGTGAAATTCCCCCCATTGATTTAATCAATAGGATAAAATTAACTGATTATTCGGGGGTTGTATCTGCCAATGGGGTACCATTTAAGAAGTACGGGTATTTATCATTCTTACATATCCTATTGAACGCATACGATGTTGTGATGGTGGAAAAGTTCCAAGAAAAAAATGGTGGCGATATTCAATTGGATATTGACGTTTATACCAAAAACAGTATTCGCCAAACGTTGGATATCATGGAAACAAGTGCCATTGAAAATATAGTATCTGGACTGACGACATTTGCGACCCTGTGCATGGTTGATGGGGTGTGGAATGTTCCCAAACTCAACAATTTTGTAATGAACCTAAAATCCATAGATACGGTACTTCATGGGGGGAAGAATATGGGCGGCGCATCCATACTATTCACCCCCGATTTTGTAATAAATTCTGACGGATTCACAACCAGCCCCGATATCACCAATATAAAGATAGCCGGCAAACACATGATGTCGTTTGATATAGCGAGCCCCGACATTAGACAAAACATGCGAATATCTACCGCCGATGGAACACGGTACATTCCCGTGATCGTACGGGGTGGCGGGGCAAGTGTGGTCACCCGATTCATCGAAAGTGTGGGAGATATATTTGAAGATACATATGTATCCCGTGGCTCATTGTTCACCGATTTGGTGGGACAGGCCGTGGTAACTGCGTCCAAACCACCGCGAATTTTGGGAACCATGATTGGAAGTGGATTGGAGACAGTTGCGAGAACTGCCAGTGTAGTTATTCCTCCAATCGCCATCGCCACCAATTTGGTGGCCATCCCGGCGAAATATATATTCAATGTTGCCGCGTACGACGAAATGAGCCAGTACTCGCCTTTTGGGTTGGGCCAAATCTTCGGTCGTCCTATTATTAACGGGGTACAGTCTGTGTATTTGGTGGTCCAATTGATATCGCTGGTCGGGATGGGGGTGGTCCAGCCCCGTATTGTGAGATACATAAATGTGCCTTTGCGTCAATTGTGGAGTGAATTCGTAGGGTTGTTAGCAAAAGACACGCTATCGCGAGATACCGATTTGGTGGGAGTGGATTATCCTACCCGATTCACGTACTTGAAACGAGCGGATAGAGTCTCCCAGTACGGAGACAACAATATCTTGGATAGAAGCGATGCGGAACTGATTGTAAAATTGGTGGTGAACGAATATTTATACGAGGTTGTGTGGAACAGCATGAAGACTGAGTGGTATTCCTACAATCAGAAAATCGTGGATCGGTTGCGGGAGTTCATTGAAACCGAGGGCGTATCGGCCGATATCAAATCTTTATTTGAGAATTTTTACTTTGCCACATTAGATGCGGCGGTCGCCCGGGAAAACAGTATAGTTGGAAATTCCGTTCGCATCATGTTGAGTAATATATTCGCAGACACCAATCGCGACATGTTATTTCCCGATTACACGAATTTCATACGAGTATGTAAAAGTCGCAATAAGAACACTGTAAATAAGGAGACGGGAGAAAAAGTATCTTACCAAACATGTACGAGAATATCATGCGAGCGAGCAGATTTAGTGGTGTACGAGAACATGTTCCGCAAAACCTTTCCCGATTTGGATTTAGAAGATATTGGTCTGATCGCCATGGTAAAGGGAATCAACCAACGATTGGGTGGAGATATTATTACCGGAAACAACGTACTTGATACGGTGATTCGAAATTTCCCGTTTGAATTAACCGACACGTCAACGGACGGATCTTTCCAGAAATCGGTGATTGGGCTGTTTGATGAGACGATTGATGAGGTGAAGGATTTGGGCGAACGAATGTTGAGAAATATAATGAACTAACAATACAATGCCGACAACCGACCGATATTTGAGTTCCGCGGATACACAGTTCACCGGCGGGTGCCGCCGATGTGGAGGGGAGATCCATCCCCCGCGCCGCACCTTTTGCAGTGCCGCATGCGTCCACGAACATAAATTGCGGACCAACGGAACCTATTTACGGAATTGTACGTTCCGCCGCGACAATGCCGTGTGCGCGATATGCGAATTTGACACTAAAGAGTTGGCGAAACGATTGCGGCATATGACCGTCCAAGTGGGACGGCGGAAGCGCGATATCCGCCCCGAGTTCGCCGAGGAGTATGCACTGATCTGTAAGGCCCATGGAATATCCCCGAAACGAAAAACATGGGGAACTGCTCGGGGAGGTGGATTGTGGGACGCGGATCATATAGTGCGTGTGGTGGACGGGGGTGGGTGTGCGGGGCTGGGTAATATCCGCACATTGTGTTGTTCGTGTCACAAGGCCGTCACCTGGAGCGCCAATCTTCCGAAAACCGTGGATGAAATTCAATCCAAGAAGAACGTGATGCTGGCGATGGAAGATCTTGTGCCGGAAAATTAATATACTGATTTGTCATTTGTCATTAGCGAATCACAAATCAGTATATTATATGGGCGGAAACTCAATGTTCGGATATAGTGGTGGATGCGGTGGATGTGGTGTTCACGGCACCGCCATGCATCCTCTTAAACATCCCAAATGACATTATGTTCGATATAGTTGGAGGAGCGGTTCGCTTCGCGACAACCGCATCGTGATCGACCAACGTTCCCCCTCGTCGGAACCGGTTCATCTGGGCCTTTACGCGAATCATATTTTTCTCGTGCTTTTCGCGCAACAATGTCAATTCCGAATCCTCGTTCTTGGGGGTGGATTTTCCTGTGTAATTCTTGAACGTTGCAAATACCGATTTGGGCGGGGGGGTGGGTGGTACCGGGGATACCTTTCCATCTTTCACCACAACAAAGTCCTCGGTGGACGAGGTGGGACTGACTGGTTTCATAGCAACAGTCTTTTCACGAAAGGACTTCAACTCTGCGTTATATCTCTCATTCTCCTCGTAGTACGCATCGTGGATATTGAAATACAGACAGGCGCATTTGTTATCGCAGACGAACTTGCGTGCGACCGTCTCCAATACATTGTGGGGGATGCCCGAGGAAGCGTACCAGATAAAAGTTTTCACATCGTTATCCCATTCCACGAGAACCGTTCCCTGCGGGGTAACTTCTTCCACATGAACCACTTGTAACTCCGCCAATCGCTCGTCCGTGATGGGGTCGGTGGACTCATCAAAGTACAAATCATAGTAGCGATTCTCATATGCGATTTCCACCTCGGGGTCGTCATTGGGATTGTATGTGTCATGTGTGAGAAGTGCCGTCGCAATGACCCCCAATCCCGTTCCGGTAATGAAAATAGTGGTTGTGATGAAGAATGTGTAGAAAGTGTTAGTGAGCGTTCTCATCCACGGCGATTCCGTGTACCATTCGGGGCCCATCATGTGTTATTATGACATATCATTCGTCCGCAGCCTCTAATTCATTTTCGGAAACGAAATCCGCTATGTGCGACACAACCGTTAGGGGGGATTCCGTTTGGGGACAATGCCCCGTTTCAGGCCACAATTCCACAGTTAAGTTGCGAATGGATGTGAAATGCGTGACGTGTTTCGCGGGCAGGATCTTATCTTCGGTGCCCCAAATAAGGAGGGTTTTTGCAGTTATCATTTCAAGGTCCGCCGATTTCACGAAAATGAAATCATCTGGGAATTCTCGAACACTTTTACAGATCATCTTCACCACTGGCGACGATACCCGGTCTTTCAAAATGAATCCCGTGGTGAGAGTGAGTGCACGGTGGATCGGTTTGGAATTAAGTGCATCCACCATCGCACAACAATCGGTGAATGTTTTGGGACTGAACCGATCAGTCAATCGCACCTTCTCCGCATCATCGCACGGGTACCCCGCGGGACTTATCAACACTAAACGATCGAACCTACTGGGAATCACACTGGCAATTTTGGCGGCAATGGCACCCCCCATCGAATTCCCGACCAATGTTATCATCTCGTACCGCGATGTGGTTGCCAGAATACTTTCGGTGATTGCACTGATGAGCCACTTGAATTCGCAGGAAGGATCCACGTCCGCGTGCTGGGGCGGGAAGGGCGATTCGCCGTGCCCCGGAATATCCACAGCGAGGATTCGGCCGAATTTGTACTGGGCGAGTTTCAGGAATTCCACCCAATCGGACGAGCAGGATGCGAGACCGTGGATCACCACCAGCGTACCCTGGGCCGAGCCAAGCATTTCATGGACGGCCACGGGGTACCCCGTGTGGGTGGGGATCATATGGGTGGTCGCTGAAGTGATGTACCGCGTCAGCACATTCTTTGCACCATCAATCACGGGAACCGCAATGGGCGACCATAGTCCAGCGGTGAGGTCGGTGATTTGGGAAAAAAATGTATTGGTGGCCATTCCGGTGCTGGGAGGAGCGGGTGGGGGTGGCAGTGGTGGTGGGGGTACCAAACCCATAACGTTGTTGGACGAATCGGTCATGCTCTTCTCCTATACTTGGATATTTTCATTCTGGGGGTTCAGTCGCATGGACGTACAATCCGTTAACAGCCTTCAACCTCGCGTTGCCGTATCCCCATCAATGTCGCAATCTCATCCCCCAAAATGGGAACTTTGATTTTCTGGTAGGAACCGTTCTTGTTGTTGGGGTGGAGACATACCAGGAACAGTTCCGTGACCACCACCCCGTACCGCCGTTCCAGGATATACTTGTAGATATTGAGTTGCAGCGAATAATGCCAGAAATTCGTATCGGGGAGGTGGGCGATTTCTAGTGTGGTGGAGAATTTCATCCACGGCGAGGTCTTGACAATCTCCTTGGACCGTTTCCAATCGTAAATCGCCAGGGTCCCATTGGGGTTCTGGAAGACCATATCAATGGACCCCGACAACCGCAACGCTTCATCAAACACGCACCACTCGGTGCGGTAGGGGGTGAGGTGCATGTGTGCCGCGGCGAACCGCGTGAAATACTGGTACTCTATCGAATCGTTCTCGCGCGGGGCACCATTGTAGTGGTACTCGATATCCAAGTGCATCTTGGTTCCCGCAGTGGACGCTTCGCGCCCGTTCGCCGCCCACCCCTCTTTAATATCCTCTTTGGTCTGACCGAAGTATTTGCTCTGTGACCACCGCGGGCCCGCCATCATTTTATCAATAATCCGATCCGCATCGAACCCCTCAAAGTGGCGATGGTTCCAGGTGGTGACACTGGTATATGTAACGGACGAATCCCCGTCGATCGTGTACACGTGGGGCCCTTCATCAAATTCAATCCGGCTGTCGCGCGGATGCGCGTTCTTGGTGGCGAGGTACTGGATGGGGTCGGGGGTGGGGAAGAATGACATGTATTGTGTGTGTGTTGGGTTCAACCGACAATACATATCATATCAATTTTATATCTTAAAAAATGCAAGAAACCAAAGAATCGTCCCGTATATTACAACGCCCATCACCTAGGAAATGCCGCCCCACCCCGACGACCGCCACTGCATAAAATGTAAAAAACTAATTAAAACCGCCAAGACCGATCATGCGAACTGTATTGTAATAAAATCCTTCCCCTTCCACACCCAATGTCTCAATTGCGAAGTATGCGATATGGCACTGACCCGCCGCACCGCTTTCGTGGAAGCGACGTTGGACCATACCGCCGCCTACTGCTACTCCCACCGGCCCTGGTGCGCGGGCCAGTATGGTGGGAATGGGAATTAGACGATTACTTGGAAATACACCGAAGAATATTGAATGTTTCGTTTTCTGTACCGCAAATGACGAAATTGCGCTTGTGTGTCCGCGCCGTCACCGCCTCATATGTAGTGAGCCCATCCGCCGTATCCGTATTGGACCCAATGAGTCGCAACACTGTCCCATCATCGCGGGTGATGCGGTACAAACTCGTCCACGAATCAAATGTATATTCCGACTTTAAAACTGCTTTGGCTATGTCGGATATGGTTAAATGGTGCTCTTCGGTATTTCGCGCTTCGTGAATTGCGGTTTGGATCGCGACCCGAATATCGTTCAGTGACATGGTGGGCTCAATATCAATGAGCGGGACTTTGATATAGTTTCCTTCGCGGTCCGTATTGGCCGTGTAGCGGGTACTCACCACCACACAGACGGTCATGGGGCGATCGCGCACCGTGTCGCGCACCATATCCTGAATCATGGTGGAAATTCCATTCACAAACAGAGAAAAATCGGAGGAGGGGGCGCGGACGGGAACCGCAATTGGTTCCATTAGCGAGAAATCAAATGTACCATAATCGTCGGGCGCGCGTGTATCGGCACGAATCATTTTCGCCGCCAATGCACCGTCGTACGCTGCATGCGACCCCCCGTACCGAATCCGTTTCCCATCGGAAGTTTCATATACCAATCCAATATCCGGCCAAATACAGCCCATGACGCAATCGCAAATCCAATTCCCGAATCGTTTGAATGGTCTCGTGAACGCGTACCAGGAACATAAATTGTCGCACATTAGTACACACCGTACACTACCATGTGACTATCGCAGTAGTGTATGAAAATATAAATGGGTCGATGGATTCACCCCAAAATCGTTTCCATGGTATCTTGCATTTGGTCTATGATGGACCCGAAGAAGGGCGCGATGATTCCCGTACCGCTCTCCCAGGTTCC
>Ga0308005_10000912_pt1 | contig 10438 bp, 6 predicted proteins | sample Neamet67_FD_203142 | JGI IMG/M metagenome (GOLD analysis project Ga0308005, IMG submission 203142) | Marine microbial communities from water near the shore, Antarctic Ocean - #67 | ecosystem: Environmental > Aquatic > Marine > Unclassified | place: Southern Ocean | collected 2014-06-07 | reverse complement strand
ACCCCGGACCGAAGGGGCCGGTCGCAATCGCGTGGTTAAGTCCGATTGATGGCCCAGTGAGCATCCACCTTAAGGTAAGCGACGGCCACCCTGGTGGCGATGGGATTTCCTGGGAGCTGGAGCACTTTACTTCGCCCGCGATCGCGGACGCCTACCGGCACCTCGGGATCAGCGGCTCACACCAGACCGCATTCGCCAAGCACGCCACGACCAAGCCAGCCTTGCCCGTCGCCTACGCGGTCGCCGAAGGAAAGCCGACACAGACCAAGCTACAAATGCGTGGTGATCCCGAAGATCTGGGCGAGGAAGTGCCGCGTGCTTTTCTCAGCGCCCTCGGTGGCGGAACTCTCGGTAGCGATAAATCTAGCGGCAGGCTCGGGTTAGCGGAACGGATCGGGAGCCGTGATAACCCGCTCACGGCGCGCGTGATGGTAAACCGTATCTGGGCGTGGCACTTCGGTGCCGGGATCGTTGCCACACCAAATGATTTCGGTAACCACGGTGCGCCCCCGACGCACCCCCAGCTGCTCGATTTCCTCGCACGCGATTTCATGAACAAAGACTGGAGTATCAAGGCGATGCACCGACTCGTCATGAACAGTGCTACCTACCAGCAGTCAGCTCGGGAGTATTCCTTGATGCCACCGCGCCGAATCAGTGCTGAAGAATTGCGCGATACGCTTCTGGTCGCCAGCGATAGCCTCGATCGAGTGCCAGGAGAGGGGCACCCGTTCCCTCCGGAGAGCAGTTGGAACTTTACCCAGCACAATCCATTCTCTGCCGAGTTCCCGACCGAAAAGCGTAGCGTCTACGTGATGCGTAAACGTAACCGTAGCAATCGCTTCTTCGCCCTGTTCAACGCCGCCGACCCAAACGCCAGCACCGCCAAGCGGGACGTCACTACCGCGGCGACGCAGGCATTGTATTTTATGAACGATCCGTTCTTCCACTCCTGCGCGAAGAAGTTTTCCATGCGCATCCTCGCGCACTCGGACGATACGCGAGCCCGGCTGGACTTTGCTTGCATGGAGTTGTTCGCGCGACGGTCGACTGACGATGAACTCACTGCTTTCGAAGAGTTCTCCACTGCTCTGGCGGCACCAAAAACAGAGTCCTGGAGTGCCTACGCGCGCGTGCTTTTGGGGAGCAACGAACTCCTACACATCGACTAAGAGATGACGCATCACAGACATCCCAGTCGCCGTAAGGTCCTCCGCTCATTCGTCGCGGGCTCGGGACTCATGCCCGGGATCCTGCACCAGCTCGCCGCAGCGGAATTAGATCCGCTCGCTCCAAAGAGCGCTCATTTTCCAGCGAGAGCGAAGAACGTGATCTTTCTCTTCATGACCGGCGGCGTCTCGCACGTCGACACCTTTGATCCCAAGCCGAATCTCACGCGTGATGTCGGCAAGGAGGTCAAACTCGACCACCCGGAAATCAAGAACCGACCCGGCTACGAACGGATTTTTCTCAAAGCGCCACAGTGGGAGTTCTCTCCACGCGGAAACTGCGGCACCGAGGTTAGTTCGTTATTCCCACACGTCGGCAGCTGCATGGATGAGATTGCCCTGATCCGATCGATGCATACCGATCACTCGAACCATTACAACGCGACGCTCGGGATGCACACCGGCTCGTTCTCTTTCGCGCGCCCATCGATCGGTGCCTGGGTGAGCTACGGGCTCGGCACATTCAACAAAAACCTACCCTCGTTTATCACCATCGCACCCGCGCAGACCTATGCCGGCACACAAGTCTACGCCAGCGACTTCCTCCCTGGAGCACACCAGGGAACGCTCGTCGTTCCGGGCCCGGAACCGATCGCCAATGTGAATCCGAGGATCAGTACCGACCGCCAGCAACTCGAGCTCGCCGCGCTGCAGAAACTCAACCGCCAGCACCTCACGAGCCGCGGCAACCACCACCTGGCGGAAGCCCGCATGCGTTCCTTCGAGACTGCCTTCGGCATGCAGATGGAAGCGCCCGATGCCTTCGATTTTTCACGAGAGAGCGACGCCACCCACCAGCTCTACGGATTACAGCGCGGCGCGACCAAGGGATTCGGCTGGCAATGTCTCGCGGCGCGCCGCCTGGTTGAACGCGGTGTCCGCTTCGTCGAACTCATCGATACCGGGTCGTCTGGTAACTGGGATTCCCACGGGAACATGAAGGAACACGAACCGCTCGCCAGAAACGTCGATCAACCAATTTCGGGACTGCTCAAAGATCTGAAATCGCGCGGCATGCTCGAGGACACGCTGGTCGTCTGGACGACGGAATTTGGCCGCACGCCCTTCAATAATAAAGCCGACGCGGCCGGTCGCGAACACCACAACTGGGCCTTTAGCTCGTGGCTCGCCGGCGCCGGAGTGAAAGGCGGAATCACGCACGGCACCACCGACGAATACGGAATCCACCCCGAGAAGGACCCTGTCCACGTCCACGATTTTCACGCCACCATCCTGCATCTGATGGGGCTCGATCACGAGCGCCTGACTTATCGCCACAGCGGACGCGACTACCGCCTGACCGATGTCTTTGGCAAGGTCGTCGACGGTGTGTTGTCGTAGTGAGTAGGGCGGACGCTCCGGTCCTCCTGAAGAGGGGAGATGATCCAAGTGCGGACTCTGGGGAGTTGGAATTGAAGTGAAAATTCCAATTCCAGATTCTTCGAAGATTCCAAGAGCGATCCCGCTCCGCTCACCCTCCTCCCTCAACCTTCCCAATCGGCTTCCCTCCGCCCCGGGCCGCGCTTTAATTTCACCGATCTGATCAAGGTTAAGCCAATGGAGAGTGTGAGCAGTCAGCTAGATACTGGATTCTTCGAGTTCATCGGAGCGAAGGATCCGGACACGAATTTAATTTGCCGATTGAGTCCGGAGCCGTTTGGGAATGTAATTCAAAATTCAATATGAAACCGATCCCCCTTGTCCTTGCCCTCGTATCCGCTGCATCGATTCTCTCCGCCGCCCCGCGAGCTTTGCCGGTGGGCAAGCTGCCGGATGACAAGCGGCTCGCCGATCTCAAGGATCTGAATGGCTACTTTCCTTTTACTCCGCCGACCACGAAGGAAGAGTGGGGCCAACGATCGGAGAAGCTTCGACATGCGCTCAAGGTGTCAGTGGGTTTGTTCCCCGAGCCCGATCGATCTCCACTTAATCCGGTCATCCATGGCAAGATCGATTGCGGTAATTTTACGGTCGAGAAGGTTTACTTCGAAACACGACCCGGATTTTTCCTCACCGGGAGTCTCTACCGGCCCAAGGGCGGGAGTGGAAAGCGGCCCGGAGTGCTGTGTCCGCACGGGCATTGGAACGAAGCGCGCTTCTACGATGCGGGTGAGGCGAGTGTGAAGAAACAGATCAAGGAGGGGGCCGAGGCGGTGCTCGAAACGGGACGTAATCCCATCCAGGCCCGTTGTGTTGGACTGGCTCGGCTTGGTTGCACCGTCTTGCAATACGACATGCTTGGTTACTGCGATAACGACCAAATCTCCTATCAGCTTGCGCACCGCTTCGCGAAGCAGCGGCCCGAAATGATCGCCGAAAAAAACTGGGGGCTCTACACGCCCCAAGCGGAGTCGCATTTGCAGAGCATCATGATGTTGCAGACCTGGAACTCGATGCGTGCCATCGATTTTCTTCAGGGCCTCGATGATGTCGATCCCGAGCGTATTGCAGTGACCGGTGCGAGTGGGGGAGGGACCCAGACCTTTGCGATCTCGGCGCTTGATCCGCGCGTGAAGGTTTCGATGCCGGCCGTGATGATTTCGACGGCGATGCAAGGTGGTTGCACCTGCGAGAACTCGACCTTCATGCGCGTGACGGACGGCAACATCGCCTTTGCGGCCTTGTTCGCGCCCAAGCCGCTCGGCCTCACCGCTGCGAACGACTGGACCAAGGAGATGGCAACAAAAGGATTTCCGGAATTAAAGAAGACATACGAGATTCTGGGAGCGCCGGACAAGATCATGCTACACGACCGCACCGAGTTTGGGCACAACTACAACCTGCCCTCACGCCAGGCCATGTATCGCTGGTTCAACGAGCACCTCGACCTGGGATCAAGGAAGCCGGACGTGGAGCAACCCTACAAACGGCTGACGGAAAAAGACCTCACCGTTTGGGATGACAAGCATCCGAAGCCGAAAGGTGGGGACGACTTTGAGCGCAAGCTGCTGGTGGCGCTGACGGAGGATTCCGCCAAGAAGGTGACTGCCGATCCAGAGGTGGCACGGCGCGGTTGGGAGGTTGTTCTCGATTCGAAACTGCAAGAGGCGGGGAAGGTCGAGTGGCAGTTGGTGAGCAAGAAAGATCGTGGCAGCTACCTCGAGATGCCGGGTCTACACAACAATTCAACCTACAATGAGCAGGTCCCGGTGGTGTGGCTTTATCCGAAAGCGAACTGGAATAAGCATGCCGTGATCTGGCTGAGCCCGGACGGGAAAGCCGGACTCTATGATCAGAATGGAGAACCGCGGGCCGAGGTGAAGAAGCTGCTTGCGGACGGAAACTCGGTGTGTGGAATTGACCTATTTCTGCAGGGCGAATTCGTGGCGGATGGCAAGGCGGTGAGCGAGACGCGCCGGGTCATGAATCCGCGTGAGTCCGCCGCCTACACCCTCGGTTACAATCGGCCTCTCTTTGTGCAACGGCTTCACGATGTGCTAAGCGCGATCACGATGATTCGGAACGACCAGCCGGGTGCGGAGAAGATTGATTTGGTGGGGCTGAAGGGAGCTGGTCACTGGGCGGCGGCGGCCAATTTCGTGGCTGGCGAGGCCCTTGATCGCGTCGCGATCGAAACCGGCGGATTCGAGTTCATCAAGGTGAAGAAGATCCGCGATCCGGATCTCCTGCCCGGCGCTGCGAAATACGGAGACGTGGGGGGCTTGATCAAACTGGCTGCGAAAGCGCCGTGGGTGGTCGACGAGAAAGGGCTTCCTGACTGGCTGAAATAGGGGAGTGGTCTGGCTCCTAAGAGGTCCACCTTACCGCGTCATCACCTCGCTGCTAGCCACCGCCTTACGCTCATCGGTGACATCGACATACCAAGTGGTCGCGTCGTCCGGCGGGCCGTTGCCCTTGATGCGGTTGCCGGCCAGTGTGAGATCTCGGGTCGTCCATGGACGGGTCTTGTTCTCCTTGTGTGGACCGGTGGTGAAATGGAGGCGTGCGGTATGAAGTTTTGTAGAGGACACGACCTTGGTGCTGATCTTCCCGTCTTTCAGTGAAGGTCGCGAGACAATTGGCATGGGGATTCCCTTCTTGAGATATTGGTCTGCGAAGACGAAAAACTCTGGGAAGTCGAAGATGTGGCCGTGGCGCATCTTGAGTTGAATGCTGTAGTTTTTTTCGGCGCGAACTAGGGCGCAGGACTTGGCGTAACTGTCCATCGGGTAGGCGAAATCGTTGGTGCCGTTCAGGAAAGCCACCGGCATGCGCGCCGAAGCAAGATACTGCGAGGGATCCCACAGTTTGTGCCACTTGTCGGATTGCAGGGGGCTCATCTTGCCGAATTCAGAATCCGTCCAGCCACTGTTGTCGCGCAGGAATCCGCATCCGTAGACGGGCATCGCGAATTTGAAGCGAGAATCGACGCCCGCCACGATGCAGGTGAGGTAGCCGCCCCAACTGATTCCGGTCACGCCGGTGCGCTCGATGTCGACCTCCTCGAAGCTGCGAACCAGCGAGTGAGCCAGCAGGACGTTTGCCACGGCATGATACGACCACTGGTTCTCGTGAGGTTCGTCGATCGTTGCGAACTTTTGCTGGTGGCTTTGTTCGGGTCCGCCGTCCGGCAAGCGCTTTCCATCGGGGCCGCGGCCGGAATGGTCCATGGCGATCGCGGCATAGCCGCGCTTCGCCCAGAGCTCGACCCACTGGGAGAAAGCCTTTCCTCCTCCACCGTGAACCAGGACGAGGGCTGGGAATTTGCCGGACTTGCCGGTCTTCAAGCCGAAGCTTGTTGGTGAGGCGTAGTAGGCAAAGACGCTGGTGGGTTTCCCCTTGTAAGATAGTCCGCGATAGGTGAGCGATTTCACCGGGCTGTCTGTCTTCAACCATTCGTGAGTCGGCGTCTTGGATAATGCCTTAACGTCCCACGGAGTGGATGCAGGTAGTGGCAGCGGCTCGGCCGCGCGAGCAGGGAGTCCAGGGAGGAGAAGCAGGACCAGGATGACGCCGACGAATTTGATCACATCTCAATTGAACGGCCCCGCCTTCGCACCAGCAAGTCTTCAATGACATTTCTGAACACGTCCGTGAGTCTGACTCCACGTCAGTTCGCTGGGGGATATGGTCTCGATATCAAAGGGTGGGGTCGCTGCCGCGAGAGATTAACCGAAGAGATCCATCATTCGGTTCAAATACTCCGAAGTGGGTGTTCCGGCGTCAGAGAAGTGAGCAAGTTTCTTCCTTCGACTTGTGGATGGGGCACAAGACAGAGCGATTCGCCTCGTGAATTTTAACGAGGTCATATATAGGTTAACCGAAATGCTGAAAGAAGAGGATAGAGATCTTTCTGATTTGTCCCTCTCCGGCGTAGAACCGCAGGAGCCGGTGAATCGTTTCCCCAGGGACACGATTCGCACTGGGCACAAGTTGATCATGTCTTCTTGTCTGGTGCTATTGGCACTTACGGCATCCCGCGCCGAGGAACCGAAGTCTGGTTCAAGCAACTGGGCGTTTCAGCCCCCGCAGGCAGCTGTAATACCGGAGGTTGAAAACGCTGACTGGCCGCGGAGTCCGATCGATTCCTTCACCCTGTCAAAACTTGAGAAAGTCGGATTGCCCCCTGTGGCCGATGCGGGCCGCGCCACGCTTGTGCGGCGTCTCTATTTTGACCTCGTCGGTCTGCCACCGACTCCCAATCAGGTTCAGGCGTTTGTCGATGACTCTGCGCCTGACGCTGTTGCCAAGCTAGTTGACCAACTTCTCGCCTCCCCCCGTTTCGGCGAGCGCTGGGGGCGACACTGGCTCGATGTAGTGCGATTTGCCGAATCAAGTGGCAAGGAGTTCAACTTTTCTTACCCCCATGCCTGGCCCTACCGGGATTACGTGATCGGCGCTCTCAACGCTGACAAGCCGTATGATCAGTTTATTCGAGAGCAGGTTGCCGGAGACCTGTTGCCTGGAGCTCCATACGAATCAGCTAAGGATCGCGAAGATCGGCTGGTGGCAACCAGCCTGTTGTCATTTGGGACCAAGCGGCACAACTCTAGCGGAATGGCCTATCGTATGGAGATTGTTGATGATCAGATTGATGTCACGAGCCGCGCCTTTCTTGCGATCACCATCTCCTGCGCGAAGTGTCACGATCACAAATTCGATCCGATTCCGACCAAAGACTACTACGCGCTGGCAGGCATCTTCCTCAGCACCGAACCTTTGTATGGCACCATCAAACAGAAGTACAGCAACAACCCAACGGACCTGCTCCCGCTTGGTCGCAATGGCGAGGATTTACACGCCGCAGCTGAAGCGCACGAAAAGAAAGTCGAGGCGGCAAAGAAGTCCAGGGACGAGAAGAAAACCGAGTTGACGAAAGCTGAAGAAGCGAAGAAAGCTGAAGAAGCGAAGAAAGCTGAAGAAGCGAAGAAAGCTGAAGAAGCGAAGAAAGCCGAGTTGACGGAAATCGAGCCGACGAAAGCTGAAGAAGCGAAGAAAGAAGCGCCAACGAAGGAGGTCGTTAAGCCTGAAACTGCGGTTTCTGAGACTGAGTCATCACCTCCAGGAGAAACTGAAGCTCCGGAGAATGCGGCAAAACCAGAAGAGGCTCCGGAGGCAATGATTGTCAGACTTAAGGGAGAGCTTGCGCCACTTGAAACCGCTGTTACGGAGCTGGAAAAGAACCGCCCGCCACGCCCGCCTTACGCGATGAGCGCTCGGGATCGGTCGGATCCTGCAGATACGAAGATCGCGATCCGTGGTGAACTTAGCCAGCCGGGCGAGGTTGCCCCACGCGGTTTTCCGACCGCCATCCCGATCCCTGAGGTGCCAGCGATCGATCCCAAGCAGAGCGGTCGGCTGCAGCTGGCCAATTGGATGGCAAGCCGCGACAACCCCCTGCCAGCCCGGGTGATGGTCAACCGCATCTGGCACCATCTCTTCGGTCGTGGGTTGGTCGAGTCAGTGGACAACTTTGGCGCAACGGGCACCCCCCCCAGCCACCAGGAGTTGCTCGATACCTTGGCCGTTGAGTTCATGGACGCGGGATGGTCGATCAAGCAGGCTATCCGGAAAATCGTGCTTAGCAGAACCTATCAACTCAGCTGTGCGACACATGAGCAGGGCCAGGAGATCGACCCGGAGAACCGGTTGCTCTGGCGCTCGGTGCCACGTCGTTTGCCTGTGGAGGCGATTCGTGATGCGATCCTCGCCGTCAGTGGCCAGCTCGATATCGAATCGCCAGCCGGGTCAACTGTCACCGGGTTGGGCGACAAGTTGGTGCGCGGCGTCGACACAGAAAAGCTGCAGCCGCCTAGCAATCACCGCAGCGTCTATCTGCCGGTGATCCGCGATTATGCGCCTGAAATGTTCGACCGTTTCGACTTTCCGTCCTCGAGCCTGGTCAGTGGGAAGCGGGCCGTGACCGAAGTTCCCTCCCAGGCGCTTTTTCTTCGGAATTCCAAATTTGTCGCCGAGCAGGCAAAGCACGCGGCGAGACGCCTGCTCGCGGATCCGTCTGCGAAGGATGCTGCTGGCAGGGTCGACCTCGCGATGCGTTGGGTGTTTTCACGCGGAGCCACTGCGGAAGAGCAAGAGGGCGCTCTCGCGCTAATTGCACTGACGCGAGACACGGAGGCAGAGACCGAAGGCCGTAATGAGAGCGCTTGGTCGACCCTGTTTCTGTCATTGTTTTCAACCGCCGAATTCCGTTACCTAGTCGATATCGAATAGTAAGATGAATCCCGTACAACAGCCATTCAACATGTCGCGCCGCAACTGGCTCAAGCTCGGATCGTGCGGGTTTGGCTCGCTTGCTCTGGCCGGACTGACAGCCAGTCGGAGCATGGCTGGAGAGCAATCTCCGCGCGGGCCACATTTCGCGCCGAAGGCCAAACGGATGATCTTCCTGTTCATGAACGGCGGCCCGTCCCAGCACGACATGTTGGACTACAAACCGAAGCTCTACGTGGATGGCGGCAAAGAGGGGAAGAACAAAAAAAAGCTCCTGGCCCCGATGTGGGACTTTTCGCAGCATGGCGAGAGTGGGCTTTGGATTTCCGAGCTGCTACCCCACATCGCTAAGCAGGCCGACCGACTGTGCGTGATTAACAGCATGCAGACGGACAGTCGCGCGCACCCGCTGGCCATCCCGATGCTGCACACCGGGAGCTTCCAGTTCGTGCGCCCGTCACTAGGGTCCTGGGTCTTGTATGGCCTCGGGAGTTCAAACCAAAATCTCCCTGGATATGTGACCGTCAAACCGACGCGCACGTTTGGCGGTCCGTCCAATTATGGGAACGCATTCCTCCCGAGCTCCTACCAGGCGACCCGCATCGGCTGGGAAGGACGACCGGTAAAAGATGCAAAGATTAAGAACCTGACCGGGAGCGTGCCGGGTGTCTCGGATCGCGTCTTGGACTTCACCCAATCGATGAATCGTGAATTGCTGCAGCGCAGTGGTGGGAATCCGAACGTCAAAGGGGTCATCGACTCGCTCAACCTGAGTAGCAACATGCAGGAGGCTGTCCCCCAGGTCATTGACACCATCAGGGAATCGAAGGAGACCCTAGATCTCTACGGCATCGGCGGGAAGCATACTGACGATTTTGGACGCCAGTGCCTGATGGCTCGCCAGTTGGTCGAGTCGGGTGTGCGCTTTGTGGAGGTCGCCAGTAGCGGCTGGGATCATCACTCTGCTATCGGCACCGGGCTTCCGCAGCGTTGCGAGGAGATCGACCAACCAATTGCCGCTCTACTCAGCGATCTCGAACGTCGCGGCCTGTTGGACGAGACCCTTGTCTTCTGGGGCGGCGAGTTCGGGCGTCAGCCGGAGTCGCAGCTCCTCGCTGGAAAAGGGTCACCCGGCCGAGACCACAATGCCGAGGGCTACACGATCTGGATGGCGGGTGGCGGTGTTCGCGGTGGCCTAGCCTATGGAAAAACGGACGAACTTGGCTACGAAGCGGTAGAGAATAAGGTGCACCTCCACGACCTGCACGCGACCATGCTCCATTTGCTCGGCCTGGACCACACGGAGCTCACTTATCGATATGGCGGACGTGATTTCCGGCTGACCGATGTCCACGGCGAGGTGGTGCACGATATTATTGCGTAGCCCCCGGGTAAGTCAGTCAGCGCGATGCACTGCATCCTTGCCTTCCAGCCCGGTTCGGAGCCAGAATCCGTCACCATGAAATCCACTCTCGCCCTGCCGCTCACGCTGAACCAAAAGAAGGCCGCGAAGGTGACTCAACGGTAGATCGATCTTG
>Ga0308005_10000910_pt1 | contig 10443 bp, 10 predicted proteins | sample Neamet67_FD_203142 | JGI IMG/M metagenome (GOLD analysis project Ga0308005, IMG submission 203142) | Marine microbial communities from water near the shore, Antarctic Ocean - #67 | ecosystem: Environmental > Aquatic > Marine > Unclassified | place: Southern Ocean | collected 2014-06-07 | reverse complement strand
GGCGAACGATGTCTCTCGCAAGGATATCGGTTTCGATTCCTCTGAGAACGAAGTCACCCTCGTTTACCCCGATCGATCCGAAGCCCTCCCGCAGGACAGCAAGGAGCATCTTGCCTATCATCTGATGGAAATTATCGAAGAACTCTAAAGGATTCTTTACAGTTCCGGATTATTCCAGACGGACCATTATTGGAAGGATCCCCGTGATCATATCGCTCATCTATTTGTGGTGAGATTCGCCCTCATCAAACTCAATCAGATTGGAATCTGAGTAGGTGCCATCATCAGCAGTTACTTTCTCTGGGCTGTTCTTTGAACCAAAAGAAAAATCATCTTCTCAGATGTCTATCAGGAGATCATTGCATCGACTTCTGGTTTCGAGACAATGAAAGGAACATGGTAGTCCTCGCGCCATTCTCCGTAATTCGGCCCCTCATGATTTACCTTTTCTTGTTCAATTAGAACCTCGCATCCTGAGGCCAATCCTTCATCCTCTCCCCGTGACCGAACTAGAAACCGCAGTCCACGCCGCCCAGGATGCAGGGAAGCTCCTTCGCGCGAATTTTCACGAGCCTAAAGCCGTCGATGAAGCCCTCCATCACGACCTGAAACTCGCTCTCGACAAAGAATCCCAGGATCTCATTACCGGAATCATTTTAGAGAAGTATCCTGACCATGCCATCTACGGCGAGGAAGGACTGGCCGGTGATCAGAGCTCCAATCACCAGTGGATCGTCGATCCCATTGATGGCACGGTGAATTTCTTTTACGGTATCCCCCACTTCTGCATTTCCATCGCAAAAAGGGTCGATGGTGAACTCGTGCTCGGCGTCATTTACGATCCCATGGTCAATGAACTGTGGACGATCGAAAAAGGCGGACAGCCACACCTCAATGGTAATCCGGTCACCGTAAGCACGCGGGAGAAACTTGAGGAATCTATTCTCTTTGTGGGGTGTGGAAAAGACGAGGAAGCACTCACCACCGGCTTGGTTCGATTCAAGAAAGGATCCCTCAAAGCCCGTAAAATGCGCATGATGGGGTCCGCCGCTCTCGGCATGGCCTACATCGCCTGCGGGCGTCTCGACGCTTACATCGAATCCCGCATCTCTCTTTGGGATATCGCAGCTGGACAGCTTATGATCGAATCAACTGGAGGCCGCGTTGATCTCGTTCCTCATGAGAACAATCCCGATGTCTATTCCATCGTGGCCACCAACGGGAAAATCCCCATCGAAGAAATTTTATGATCCGCTCAGGTATAGGATACGACGTTCACCAATTCGCCGAAGGCCGACCGCTCATTCTGGGTGGCGTAGAGATTCCACACACTCACGGACTAGACGGCCATTCCGACGCTGATGTCTTGAGCCACGCCATTGCCGATGCTGTTCTCGGAGCACTTGGTCTTCCCGATATTGGCTACTACTTCCCTCCCGGCGAGGAATCCTGCAAGGACATTTGCTCCCTTCGCATTCTTGAGAAATGCGCAGCGCTTTGTGAAGAGCAAGGCTACCAATTGATGAACGTCGATTCATCACTCGTCGCAGAAGCTCCAAAAGTCCTTCCCCACGCTCTCGCGATGAAAGAGAATATCTCCAAGTCTCTTGGGTTGACCGTGGCCGAAATTGGGATCAAAGCCACCACCAGCGAGACCATGGGTTTCGTTGGAAGGAAGGAAGGCATGGCGGCCTTCGCCACAGCCATGGTCGTCAAAAAAGACTGGCTTGCTCAAATATCAAATTAGAGCGCCAAGTCGTAGCTTCGCCCAGTTTTCCCTTCACACCAATGCATGAAGGCCCGATTGACAACTGAGTAGCCACCGATAGTCGGATAGTCTCCGGTGAAATACCAGTCGCCTGACGACTCCGCATAAATTGATTTGTGAAGGTTTTCCACAGTCTGGTAGATCACCTCAACATCACCGTGCCAATCGATGTCCTCGGGATAAACAATCGCGGCGATCTCAGCGGAGATCTCCTCATTGGTGAAATTTTCATAGAGTTTCTTTACGGCATTTTTCCGTTCCTCGCGAGGCTTCTCCATCTCGGCAAGACAGTCCTGATAAACCTCCTCGATCAATGCCGAATTTCCCGCCCGGTTGATGAGATTGATGGCTGCCTGAAATGCGATAAACTTGCCCATCTCAGACATGTCGATGCCGTAGCAATCTGGATAACGAATCTGGGGAGCCGTGGAACAAATGACGATCTTGCCGGGCTTGGTTCGAGCCAGAATCTTGAGAATCGATTGCTTAAGGGTCGTTCCCCGGACAATGGAGTCATCAAGCACGACAAGATTTCCACCCACCGGAACGACTCCGTAAGAAATATCATAAACGTGTGACACCAATTGGTTTCGGCCGCTTTCCTGGGAAATGAACGTCCTAAGTTTAATGTCTTTGTGAGCGATTTTCTCACCCACCGGCCAGTTTCGCATGACCAGTTCATCGAGCTTCGCTTCGTCGAGTTTTCCGGCTTTGAGAGAAGCGAGGAGGTCATCATGAACCCGTTTACGCCGATGAAGTCGCAATCCATCCATGAGCCCATAATAAGCGGTCTCCGCAGTATTTGGGACGAAGGAGAAAACCGAATTTTTAAAGTCCTCGTCGATTGACTCAACGATCTGGTCGACCAGAGCTGCCCCCATCGCCTTCCGTTCGAGATAAATCTCGGGATCGTTCCCCCGTGAGAAATAAATACGCTCAAAGGAACACGGCTTGGGTTCGACCTTGGGCGCAAAACGCTCCGATTGATGATCTCCATTGTTCTTGATCGTCATCACGGTGCCTGGATCAAGCGCCTTCACCTCATCCTGCTCGGCTTCAAAAACCGTCATCAAGGGAACCCGTTCACTGGCGAAAGCAATCATCTCGTCAGTCTCGTAGTAATGGCACGGGCGAATCCCGTGAGGATCCCGCATCACAAAAAGGTCTCCATTTCCCACCACCCCGGAAATGCAGTAGCCACCGTCCCACCCCTTCGCCGACTCCGCGACAATGTGGGCGAGATTGAGACGGGCCGAAATCTGCTCTGCGGTATGATCTCCGGGAATCCCTTCATCTCGAAGCTCTCGGTAAATATCGGTATGGGCTTCGTCAAGATGGAAGCCAATCTCCTCCAGAACAGTCTGGGTATCTGTCCCGAAGACAGGGTGTTGGCCACGATCCATCATTCGCTCGTTGAGCGAATCAGTGTTGGTCATGTTGAAGTTCCCCATCACCATGAGGGTCCGTGTTGGCCAGTTACTTCGGCGCAAATAGGGGTGACATGACCCATCATCAAATTGGCCCGAAGTGCCATAACGAAGATGCCCCATGTAAACGTCACCGGCAAAGTCGAAACTGCGGCGAAGATCTTCAGGATTCTCCCGATCAATCAATCCCTTCCGGTGTTTTTTAGAGAGGTCCTTCAATTCCGACCGAAAGAGCTTGGACAGAGAGTCTTTCTTGGAATCACGACGACGAAAAATATAAGGCTGACCGGCGGGCATTCCGATCTTGGCACAACCAATTCCCACCCCGTCCTGTCCGCGGTTATGCTGCTTTTCCATCAAGAGGAAGAGCTTGTTAAACCCCCAAAGCGCCGAGCCGTATTTATCCTGAAAATAGGCCAGCGGTTTCTTAAGGCGGACTACCGCAATTCCGCATTCGTGGGTGAGAGAATCGCTCATGATATTTTAAGGAGCTAGGATTGGACCGTTACGGTCACACCATCACCATTACGAATTTCACCCAAAACAATTCCACCTGGGCCACTCGTGCAAGCGGCGTCAGCGTCATTTGAGGCAACAATCGCCACCCAGCCAATGCCCATATTGAAGGCATTAAAACGGTCTTCTGGATCGGCATGAGCGAGAAGTTTTTGGACAGGTTCACTTTCCCAATAAGGAATGGTTAAATCAGCTCCCATTCCGCGTAAAAGTCTCTCAAGATTTTCAGGTAGGCCGCCACCCGTGATATGGGCAAACGCCCTGGCTCGAATTCCGTCCGTCCTAAAACCATTGGTTACGTCGTGATAGAGACGAGTCGGAGCGAGCATCGACCGAATTTCCTCCTCGTTAAACTCCGAGCCGTGTTCAGCCAGAATACGACGACAAAGGCTCCAGCCATTCGCATGGAAACCATCTGAACGGTAACCCACAAGGACGTCGCCTTCCTGGATTGTCTCAGGCTGAATGAGATCCTCCTTTTCAACCGCTCCGACACAGAAACCGGAAAGCTCAACGACATCGTGAGGAACGAGTCCGGGCATCTCGGCGGTTTCGCCACCGGCAAGAATACAACCGCAGTCCTCAAGGTAATCGCACATTCCAGAAATCAACCGCTTAATCCGCTCGGGTTGGAGTTTTTCGATTCCGATGTAATCAAGGAAAAGGAGCGGGTCTCCACCCGTCGTGATGATGTCATTCACACTCATCGCAACCAGATCCTTCCCGGCCTCGGCTTCCATCCCGTGCTCCAAAAGAAGCTCCAGCTTCGTCCCAACGCCATCGCACCCTGTCACAATGACCGGATTCTGATAGTCGCTGAGATCAAAGGCCGCAGCAAAGAGGCCAAATGAATTGTGAAGTTTCCGCTGCTTCTGAGTTCGAGAGACATCTGCCTTTATCTCGTTAACCAAAGCCGCGGCGGCCCGGGTATCAACTCCTGCTTCTTGGTAAGTGACCTTGTTACCCATGCGCTAGGACTGTTTTAAGCTCCTTCACCGGATCGTCACGCCTTTTCCTCTCCAATTGATCAAGAGATGCCGAATTCGAATAATTCGAAGGGTTTCTGGGGCTAGAGAGACATATGAAAATATGGATTCCTCCCCTCCCACTGGCCTTTCCGGCCAGTGCCGCCCCTGATTACTTTAAGAATGTCAATATTCCCAAAAACGCGCGCCTAAAGAAAACATCACCCCGCAAGCTGACTTATTCGATGACTTGGGATGGCCATTTGAAGGCAGGGAGTTTCGACATTCTCTTTGGTGAAAAAGACCCTCGCTACCCGAAACGATTTCATCGTTCGCTCATATGGTGGTAGCACTGGCTGGGCCCATCCCCTTTTCCCTGACAAATTCAACTACACCAGCTTCCTGAACCTCCAAAATCTTCGACCCATTATGTTTGTAGGCATCGAGAAGGATAGAAAGGAAGTCGACGACCTTAAGCTATCGCTTCCCTTTAAAGGGAGACTCCGGGACCGAAAAAGATGTTGAGGGAGGTGTCGCCAAGACTAAATCGACTAATTCTCCTACCCGTATTCATTCGATCTCTTCAGCGACCTCCTTCAGATCTGCAGCATGTCTCTTCAAAATGGCGAAACCGTCGTGATGCCCTTCCTCCCGGTGACCATCCCTTATCTTGTGATAAATCAAGGTCCTCGGGCGAGAAAAACATATGGGCAGGAAATGCATTAAGCTCACGATTGGCCTCCAAAAAAGCGACGTCGAGATGTCACTCAAACATTATAAAAAATTGAAGATCACCACCGCTTGGCTCTCCGCCGATGTTTAGCGGGATCCGGTCGAGATTAATGCCAAGGTCTTCGTTGGTCACATCCGCGTCTTCCTGATGAAGCACAAGAATCGGCAAGCTTCGAACACCAAAAACGGTTTCAATTTTCACACAAAAACGGCCGACTTCTCTTTCGAGAATCGGCCGTTGTGAATTTTTAAGACGCCAGGATTTTACTCCTCACCCTCTTCTTCGGTGTCCTCAATGTCGATATCATCGACAAGGTTCTCGAGGTCAACCCACTCGATGAATGCCATCGGTGCGGAATCGCTGGGGCGCGGTCCGAGCTTGGTGATACGGCAGTATCCACCGGGGCGATCACCGACGACTGGAGCAACCACGTCAAAGAGCCGCTTTACGCTCTTGGCCTGACGGAGGAAACGGAAAGCCATGCGGCGGGCATGCACTTGGCGATCATCAATCGGAGCGCCGTCTTCTTTTTTAGTCAAGGTGATCAGCTTCTCTGCGATGGGGCGGAGAGCCTTGGCCTTGGCGACCGTGGTGCGAATGCGACCGTGCTCGATGAGAGCGCAGGCTTGGTTGGCAAGCAGAGAACGACGATGGCCGTCTTTGCGCTGGAGTCTTACTGTTTTACAACGATGTCTCATCAGTTTGGTTCTTTCTAAATTGCAAGGTTAGGAGCGACCCTTACTGGTCGAGGTTTTGAGCGATAAGATCAGCAAGTCCCACAGGGGCTTCTTCCTCAACACCGAGGCGAGGAGCAGCCGGTGCTCCAAGAGCAGGTCCGGTGAGGAGTGACGGATCAAGATTCATGCCAAGGCCAAGGCCAAGCTCCTGAAGCTTGTCCTTAATCTCGTTGAGAGACTTTTTACCAAAGTTACGATACTTGAGCATCTCGGCTTCAGTTTTAAGCGCAAGTTGGCCAACCGAAGTGATGTTCGCATTGTTGAGGCAGTTTGCGGCACGCACGGAAAGCTCGATCTCGTTGACGCTCATATTGAGGAGCTTCTTGAGAGCGGCATTTTCTTCCGACTGCTCGGCAGGTGCCTCTTCGAAGCCAACAGCGTCGTCGTCATAGTTGACGAAAACGTCGAGGTGGTGACGCAGAATGGCAGAAGCTTGGAGGAGCGCGTCGTGAGGCTCGATCCGTCCGTCGGTCCAAATATCGAGGATCACCTTGTCAAAGTCGGTGATTTGACCAACGCGGGTTGCGCCAACCTCGTATTTCACGCGGGAAACAGGTGAAAAGATTGAATCGATCGCGATGACTCCGATAGGAGCTCCATCACGTTTGTTTTCGTCGCCGGTTTTGAAACCACGACCGACCTGAATTTCGATCTCAGCATCAAACTTCACCTTCTTATCGAGGGTGCAAATGACCTGATCTTTATTGACGATCTCGTAGATGTTGTCGTCCTGGATGTCGCCGGCGGTGATGACTCCTGCCTTTTCAACCTTAAGGCTAAGGACGCGGGTCTCCTTGGCGTGTGCAATGAACTTCACCTTCTTGAGGTTGAGGACGATGTCAGTGACATCTTCAATGACTCCGGGAAGAGTCGCAAATTCGTGCTGAACTCCGGCAATGCGCACGGAGGTAATAGCGGCACCTTCCAAAGAGGAAAGGAGAACGCGGCGGAGGGAGTTACCAATCGTATGTCCAAACCCCTGCTCGAATGGCTCGGCGGTGAATTGGGCATAAGTATCGGTAGCGGTTTCCTCATTCTTGATGAGACGGTTCGGGAGTTCGAAGCGGTTCAGTTTGACCGGACCTTCCTTCTCTTCAACTTCAACTTCAACTTCAGTGTTTTCTTCTGACATTATTTTATTTTATTACCGGGTTTCCCTCTGGCGAGTGTGGTGCCCATTCGGGCGACCTCAGAGGACCGACGGCGGTTTTAAAGACTCGCGGGCGCGAAAAAGACCAGCTCCGGAGGGAGGATGCAATCCTTTTTTCTTTCGATTTCCTAAATATTCTCCCATTTGGGCCGGATTTTGAGGTGAAATCCCCGAAAGCTGGATTATGGAGTCTAAGAAGAAATATTATGTTGAAGTCTCGCTAAAATCTGACCCGATTCAGCTGCGAAACCACTACCTTTGAAGGCTGGTGTTTTTGCGTAAGCCGTGCTGGAACCAGTTTCACCAAGTATTTCTCCAACAAAACTTATGGGAGCAGCAGAGAATTTCCGAACGAAACTTCTTAGTTTAATTAAAAATTCCCGCCGTGTGGACGGCAAACTCAGCAAGGCCACCATCGAGACAGGTCGTCAACTATTTAAAGATGCCTAAAGGTTTAACCATGCTTCGTCAATATTCCCGCGCGATTCATTGGTTTCGCCGTGATCTCCGCCTGACAGACAACACCGCTCTTCGTGAAGCGACGATTCACTCTGGCGAAGTCATTCCTCTCTATATTTTGAGCCATTGGGAGAAAAATCATGCATGGACCGGAGGCAAACGGCAAAAATTTCTTTGCGAGTGCCTCGACTCACTCGCGGGAAATATTGATCACCTCGGAGGTGAATTGATCATCCGTAAGGGAGATGCGGTCAGCGAAATCCTGAAACTGATTCGTGAATCCAAGGCCGAGGCGGTTTACTTCAATGAGGATGTCGATCCCTTCGGCCAGGAAATCGAGGCCCGGCTTAAAAAAGAATCCCCCGTCCCCGTTCACAGCTACCAGGATGCCGCTCTCCATGGTCCGGAGGACGTTCTCAAAGGCGACGGAACTCCCTACCGCGTCTACACCCCTTTTTCGAAACGTTGGATCCCACTAGAAAAGCCAAAACCGAAGGGACGCCCGAAACAGCTCAAATCCCCTGTGGGAATCAAATCACTTCCGCTCCCCACACTCAAGACGTGGGGACTACAAGACGAAGACTGGGAAACAGTCCCGGGAGGCGAAAAAGCGGCCCGACAACGGATGAAAGAAGCACTCTCCGGCCGCCTCGCTCGATACGAAGACACGCGCGATATTCCCTCGGTCCTCGGAACCAGCCGTCTGTCGCAAGACCTCCGGTGGGGCACTCTCTCAATCCGCGAACTTTACCAAAAATCCAGACAATGTGGTTCTGCCCAATACCTTAAGGAATTGGCTTGGCGGGAGTTTTACTTCCAAATCCTCCACCACTTTCCCGATGTATTGCAGTGGGAGTTTAATTCCGTTTGGCGCGGCCTTCCCTGGGATGAACCAGAAGAGCAGTTTGAAGCGTGGAAGACCGGCCAAACTGGCATCCCCATCATCGACGCCGGTATACGAGAGCTCCTCACCACTGGATTCATGCACAATCGGGTGCGCATGATCGTCGCCATGTTTCTCACCAAGGACCTCCATCTGGACTGGCGACTCGGAGAGCAATTCTTCGCCCAGCACCTCCTTGATGGCGAAATCGCCTCAAACAACGGAGGCTGGCAATGGAGCGCCGGCACCGGAGCTGATGCCGCCCCCTACTTTCGCATTCAGAATCCATGGTCTCAGACCAAGCGATTTGATCCGAATGGAGAATACATCAGGCGTTGGCTACCAGAGCTTAGGAATGTTGACCCCAAGCTTTTTCAGATGTCGCCTGAAAAAGATCAGTCAATCGCCCCTAATTATCCCCATCCCATCATCGATCACGCAGAAGAAAGGCTGCAGACGCTTGCGATCTTCAAAAAACATCGCGAACAACAACGCTAGGAAGACTTTTGAAAGTCCTCGACAATCTTAGCAAGTTCCTCAACTGGAATCGCAAAAACCTCCACCCGGTTGGCTGCCGCGATATTCATTCCGACAAACTCCCCATCTAGAGTGAATATTGGCCCTCCGACGGTACGGCGGGACAAGGTCGTCTCATGTTGCAGCACCATTGGGAATCCTGTCCGACGAGGAGACTGCTGGGTCTCCCCCCCACTCAACTGATCATTACGGTTCTGGGTTCCACCGAAGAGTTTATGACGTGCCATTAGTTCAACTTCGAAATCGAGTGTCTCCTCTGCCCTCTTCACCTTCAGCTTAACCACATTCCCAGGAGATTTTGAGGTGAGGTATTTAATGAAACTATCACGATCTTTGATCTCAGTGCCATCCACTTCCAAAAGCTCATCGCCCTCCTTTAACCCTGCTTTCTCCGCTCCTGATTCCTTGGTGACATTTCCCACCAAAAGCTTCTCGTCCTTGGCATTCAAGGAAACTCCCAGCACTGCCGGGCTCCCGCCGGGAATTTCCCGCTTGTTTGCACTGACGATCCCCGCTCTCGGTCGACGAAAACGTCTCTCAGTCGCGCCATTCGAGACAATCCAAGTTCCGTGGTTCACCTCAATCTTTGATTCTAAATCAACCGATTTAAGTCCCTCTGCTTCAATCTTCACCAAGGCGACATCCCACGAGTCATTGCGACTGATCAGTTTGGGGCTGCGATACTTCTTGGTCCCCACTCTGACATGATAGTCTTTCACCTCTTCGAGCTCACTTGCTTTCGTCAAAATCAATCCATCCTCGCTCACAACCGTCCCGTAAATGAACAGTTTTGAGTTCTCATTGTTGTAAAAAACAGCACTGCTTTCCTGCAACGAAACCTGGACCGGCGAGAGGGCTTTTTGAATCATCGGCCCATTTTTCCTTTTCTCCGAAGGGAGCGAATTGGCCGAAAGCGGCAAGGCTACGAGCACTAGTATCCTTAAAATCTTGTTCATGGTCGTTCTCCCAGTTTCAAAGTTTCTTCCTTGGTTTCTTCACCGCTAATCCATTTTAGCTTTAACTTCTCTCCCGCTCCCAACTCGGTGAGTTTGTTGGACATGACTTCTTCAGTCGCCGCTTCGCCAGCAATCTCAAGAATCCGATCTCCCATTTTTAAACCAACTTCGGCAGCAACACTCTCTTCCCAGACCTCGGTGATTCGCAATCCGCCTTCTTTAGCCTCCTCGGTAATCACTCCAAGGAATCCCGACCCCGGTTTGCTCTTTTTAGCAAAACCTCCCTCCCCAATAAACGATCCTTTTTTTAGC
>Ga0308005_10000892_pt1 | contig 10565 bp, 7 predicted proteins | sample Neamet67_FD_203142 | JGI IMG/M metagenome (GOLD analysis project Ga0308005, IMG submission 203142) | Marine microbial communities from water near the shore, Antarctic Ocean - #67 | ecosystem: Environmental > Aquatic > Marine > Unclassified | place: Southern Ocean | collected 2014-06-07 | reverse complement strand
CGAATGGTGGACGACGAGATTCTGGAAGACGCGGAAGCTGTTTTCTGCATGACGGAGGGGCACCTGGAGATGCTTGAAATGATGCACCCAAAAGATGAGGAGAAATATCACCTCGCGTGCGACTTTGTGGAGATTGACGGAAAAGTGGGCGGGGATGTGCCTGATCCGATTGGAATGGGGCGCAGGGCCTACGAGGAAACCTCGAAGGTACTCAATGAAGCCGTTGTGGGCGTTGTGAATTTCCTGGAGAGTCGCTCAAAATAATTGGGCTCAGGGCGCAATCGTCTTTTCGGTTCATGAGACCGATGCGGATCCGCGAGAGAAGGGAGGGGCACTCTAAAAGTGGCTTTTCAAAGTGAGCGCTTGCCATTTCCGCGGCGAGGGGTCAGGGAAGGGGTGTCCTATGAGTGCTGATTCTTACCGCATTGTTGTCGGGGCCGATCACGGCGGAGTTGAGTTGAAAAATGCCATCGTGGAGGCTCTGAAAGGAGCTGGCCGCGAGGTGGTCGACTATGGCACCCACGGGACCGAGTCGGTCGATTATTCTGATTACGCCAACGAGGTCGCCCGCGCGGTGAACGAAGAGCGTGCTGACCGGGGTATTCTGGTGTGTACCTCAGGCGTGGGAGTCTGTCTTGTTGCAAATCGTTTTCGTGATGTTCGCGCGGCCAATGTTCGCACGGTTGCTGGGACCAAATTGACCCGCTCTCACAATGACGCCAATGTTCTTTGTCTCGGGCAACAGGATGTGGCGCAGGATGTGGGGTTGGAAATGGTGGAGGCATTTCTTGCCACGGAGTATGAAGGCGGCCGCCATGAGCGACGCCTTTGCAAGGCTTCCGGTTCTCGCCTTGCCATGACGGACTCCGAGGTCTTTGAAGCCATTGTGGGCGAGGAGAAACGCCAGCGTAGCCACATCGAACTGATTGCCTCTGAAAACTTTTGCAGCCCTGCCGTCATGGAGGCCCAGGGATCGCTTCTGACCAACAAATACGCCGAGGGCTATCCCGGACGTCGTTGGTATGGGGGGTGTGAAAACGTCGATGTCGTCGAGGAACTCGCGATCAACCGCTTGAAGGAACTTTTTGGAGCGGACCATGCCAACGTGCAGCCGCACTCCGGAAGCCAAGCCAACACAGCGGTCTACTTCGCGGTGCTTCAGCCCGGTGACAAGATTCTCACCATGGACCTCTCCCACGGAGGTCACCTGACCCACGGGCATCCCGCCAATTTTTCGGGCCGCCTTTATGATGTCACCCACTACGGAGTGAGAGCGGAGGACGAACACATCGACTACGATGCCCTTGAAGCGCAAGCCAAGGAGGTGCAGCCAAAGCTCATCACCTGTGGTGCCAGTGCTTATTCGCGCACTATCGATTTCGAGCGCATGGGCAAGATTGCGCAATCTGTGGGAGCGTATCTCTTTGTGGACATGGCGCACATTGCCGGGCTCGTGGCAGCCGGGGTTCATCCCAGTCCGATTCCTCACGCCGACTTTGTCACTTCAACGACTCACAAATCACTTCGCGGTCCTCGGGGAGGAGTGATCCTTTGCAAACAAAAGTATGCCAAGAAAATTGACGGACGGGTTTTTCCGGGAGTTCAAGGTGGTCCGTTGATGCACGTGATCGCGGCCAAAGCGGTCTGCTTTGGCGAGGCTCTCAAGCCTGGCTTCAAGGAGTATCAGGCTCAGGTCATCAAGAATGCCCAGGCCATGTCGGCGGCTCTTGAGAAGAATGGCTATCGCATTGTTTCGGGCGGAACTGACAACCACGTCTTCATGGTCGATCTCCGTCCGGTGGGGCTCGATGGCGCCATCGTTTCTGATACCCTCGACAAGGTGGGCATCACCGTGAACAAGAACTCGATTCCCTTCGATGAAGCTGGTCCGATGAAGCCCAGTGGGATTCGGATTGGAACTCCTGCGGTCACGACCCGTGGCATGAAGGAGAAGGATGTTGAGACGGTGGCGGATCTCATTCACGAAGCCCTGCAGGCTCGCGAGACTGAGGCGAAGCTGGTGGAGATTCGCGAGAAGGTCTTTGCCTTCAATGCGGATTTCCCGATGCCTTGGTAGGATTCTTCTTCCACAGCGCGGTAGAAAACGGCTTTTTCGCTGCCCGCCGCGGCTTTGGGAATGGTGATGATGTTGTCCATCATGCCATTGTGACCGATGAAGGCGCCCAGCTCATCCTTCCCAGCCTCGCGGGGTTTAAGAAGAAAATGCTCAAGGCAGGTCCTCATTTGGCACCCCGATAGGGAGGGACGACCAAGGTGACTTTTCCAGTATGATGCCTAAATTTCAGAGTCACGAGAATGGGGTTTCCTTTGGAGGTTTGGGTTTCAATGAGCTTCCACTTCTTGCTCTTCTTAAAGTAAGGGGAGAGGTCGCCCGAGCAGCCCCAGTAGAGATTCCCGGCAGGGTCCGTTCCGTTGCCAATGGCTGCGTCCACTTTGGCTATCGCTTGGCTTTTGTTGTCACAGAGGCAGACGAGGACCTCGATTTTCTTTTCTGCCAGAACCGCCACGATGGTGAGGCAAAGGACGCCGAGGATTTTCATGGAGATCAAGGGAGTCTATTTTTCTGCTCCTTCAAACACGCCTTCCCCGGGATCAGGGCTTGGCGAGAGCGGGGTTTGGCTTCAACTTATTCGAGTGAGTCTCCTCGCCTATCTGGCATTTTTGCTTCTCCTCGGTGTCATTGCGCAATGGTCGGCGTGGCGTCTGAAGTTGCCCTCTATTCTGCTCCTCCTGATCTTTGGTTTTGGGCTTTCGTATTTCACCGGGACGCGGATCGATGATTATCTGGCCAATGAATCATCGCTTCTGAGCCTCGTAGGATTTTTCGTAGCCATCATTCTTTTCGAAGGTGGCCTGACCCTGAAGTTTTCCGAACTTAAGGAAGCAGGAACGCCTGTGCTGAAGCTGTGCACCACGGCGGTGGTGATTGCTTTTGGGCTCATTGCGGTGGCAGCCCGCATTACCCTTGGCTACGAATGGCCGATCTGTGCTCTCCTTGGAGCCATTCTGGTGGTGACAGGGCCCACGGTTGTTACTCCTCTTTTGCGATTGATTAAACCGCGTCGCAAGATGGCCTCAATCGTCAAATGGGAGGGCATTGTCGTGGATCCCATCGGCGCCGTTCTTGCCGTCCTGGTTTTCCTGACCATCCAGAGCGGTGGTTTGGGACAAGGCTGGGATGACTTGCTGTGGGCTCTCGTGAAAACCCTCGTCATCGGACTGGGTTTCGGATTGTTCCTCGCCAAGGTGACGGAATACCTCATGGCCAAGCACATGATCCCCGACTTTCTGGAAACCATGTTTTTCCTCGCCTTAGTGGGTGTGGGGTTTGCCGGTTCGCATGCCTTGCAGCATGAATCCGGCCTCCTGACCGTGACTGTTCTGGGTATCGCCTTGGCCAATCAGGATCGCGTGTCGGTTCGTCACATTCTTGAGTTTAAGGAGAACCTCCGGGTCCTCATTATTTCCCTTTTGTTCCTCATGCTTTCGGGTCGAATCGGACTCGATGAACTGGAAGTGGTTTGGGTCAAAGGTCTCTATTTTCTCGCGGCTCTGATCATCGTAGTCCGACCGGCCTCGGTGTTTCTCGCCAACCTTGGGTCGAATCGAACGACCTTCCGTGAGCAGCTCTTTTTGGCCCTCCTGGCTCCCCGGGGAATCGTGGCGGCGGCTGTCACATCAGTCTTTGCATTGGAGCTGTCCCATACCAAGGGTCTTCCTCCGGCCTTTGCGGAGCAAGCCGGCGAACTGGTGCCTCTTGTGTTCATTGTGATCCTTGGGACGGTGACTTTTTATGGCCTTCTGGCAGCTCCTTTAGCCCGGAAATTGGGCCTTTCCGATGCCAATCCGAGTGGCGTGCTTTTTGCGGGTTGCGATCCGTGGACCCGGGTCATTGCGAAAGGTCTCAGTGCTGAAGGGCATCACGTCTTATTGTTGGATACCCGGTTTGAAAATATCGCGGCTGCCCGCATGGAGGGGCTGACCGCGGTCCGTGCCAACATTCTTTCGGAATACGCCGAGGAAGAAGTCGATCTCGCCGGCCTCGGGCATCTCATCGCGGCCACTCCCAACAATGAGGTGAATTCTCTCGCTGCCCGCGAGTTTCAACATCATTTTGGAAAAGCCAACGTGTGGCAGCTCACTCCGCCCGATGTCGACGCCCATCATCATAAGGCGGTCGCCAACCACATGCGTGGTCGCTTTTGTTTCCTCGGTGGTCCGAGATATACAGATTTGGCATCCATCGTAGGCCGGGGTGCGATCATGAAAAAGACCCTTCTGACCGAGGTCTTCACGCTTGATGATTTCAAGGTGACCCATGGCGAGGATGCCATCATTCTCTTCACCGAGACTGAAGAGGGTGTTTTGACGCCGGTTCTTTCCGAGGCTGAAAAGATTGAAGATCCGGTGGCTATTCATTCTCTTGTGGTTGAGAAGGACGATGTCGAAACCAAGGCGCTGAAGAAGAAGGAAGTAGCTGAAACGAAGGGGGAATCATGAGCACTGGATACACGGGTTTTGAAGCGTTATGGCATGACCTCTTTTGGGAAGCTGAAGAAGCGCCGAGTGAGGTGTTGTTGATGGATGATTTTCTTCAGGATAAGGATGGCAAGTCGCTCTATGTGGGGTCTGGTTCGGGGAGACTTTTAGGGCCTCTGGTTGAGGCGGAGCATGAGTTGGGGGGACTGGAAATGTCGCCTGAAATGGTGGCCCTTTCACGAGAAAAATTTCCTTTGGCCGAGGTTGTTGAGGGAGCGTGGCAAGATCATCAGGGAGAGGATAAATATGCTTCGATTGTGATCCCGGCGTTTACCTTTCAGCTCTTCTCCGATCCACAGAAACAACTTCAGCGACTGTGGGAACAGACGGATCATCTCTACCTCACTCTTTTCTTTCCCTGGGCTGAGCTTTCTGGGGATCTGCCTCAGAATGAATGGTATTTTGATCGAGGGATTCAGTTGCCGACTGGTGAATCGGGTGAGCTGGAAACTCGGCACAAGATCAAGGAGCAGGGTGGGAGCCTGGTCCGGAGGCATCGATACACGATGAAGGATGCCGCCGGTGCGGTCGTGAGGGCAGAGGAAACCGAGCAGCGATTACGGTTTTTCACGGATGTTGCGCTAAAGAATCTCCTCAAGAAAACTGGGTGGGAGATTGAGAAAGAGATCGAAAATCTGGGGGATGAGGATGATCTCGTTTATGTAGCGACCTTCTACTTGAGGGGGTGTTAAGGAGAGCTTGTATCCTGCCCGCTCTCCTTAGAACTTGGGGTCGGTCAGCGTCTGCAAAAATGCGACGAGAGCAACTTGGTCTTCCTTGCTGAGTTGCAAGCCTGCTTTGGGATGTTTGGCGAGATTGGGGTCGAGGGTTTCGCTTCGGGGCATGGGGCCGCTGTAGTGGGCGATGACTTCTTCGAGAGTTTTGAAGCGCCCATCGTGCATGTAGGGGGCGGTGAGGGTGAGGTTGCGGAGGCTGGGGGTGGAAAAGGCGGTTGTGGTTTCTTTGAGGGAGGGGGTGAGACCGTTGTCGTGAAACTGGTGGTCGGAGAAGTTGGCTCCGCCGTGGCAGTGGAAGCAGTCGGCTCCGTATTGTTGGCTTCGGGGTTCGTATTCGGTGAAGAAAAGCTCCCTCCCGCGTTCTTCAGCCGAGTTGAGCTTGGCTTTGCCGGCCATCGCGCGGTCGAATTTGGAGTCGTAGCTGGTGAGGGTGAGGAGGAAGTTTTCGAGAGCGAGAGCGAGCTTTTCAGAGGTGACTTCGCCGGGGCCGAAGGCTTTTTTGAAGGCGGGGTGCTCGGTCTTTTCGAGATGGGCGATGGCGGTGGGGAGGTCGGAGGCCATTTCACGGTGGTTCTGGATTGGCTGGAGGACTTGGTCGCGGAGGGACTTGGCGCGGCCATCCCAGAAAAAGGAGGACTTCCAGGCGAGATTGAAAAGGGGCATGGAGTTACGGGTTCCAAGGTGGCCTTCGATTCCTTTGGAAAAGGTGAGACCATCGGTAAAGGCGCGTTTGGAGTCGTGGCAGGTGGCGCATGAGACAGTGCCGTCTTTCGAGAGCGATTTGTCGTGGAAGAGTTTGCTACCAAGGGCGACTCGCTCCTCGAGGAGGGGGTTGTCACGGGGGAGGAGAGGCATCGAGAAACGCCGACTCATTTTGAACCGGAAGGGGGTGTATTTTTCGGGGAGAAAAAGCGGAGTGATCGCGGCGAGCGGGACTTCGTGGGGCGGGTAAGAGGCTCCCCGTATCGAGAAGGAGCTTTGGAGGTTTGCGACGAGAGCACTCGCGATGGGGTCGCCGGGGTGGGAGTGGGTGGAGTTGCCGTCCTTTTCGAAGGAGAGGGAGCGGGGATGGGTGAGGAGTTTGTGAAGGTCGAAAGTGAGACCGAGGGCGGTAGTCGTTTTGACGCGAAAGGCGGCCCCGAGTTGAATGCGGGAGAGATTTGGGTCGTTGGCGAGGTGGTAAACGAAGCCTTTGAGGTCTTTTTTGGAATCGCGGTATTTCCCTTCGAGAGCGAGGAAGATATAACCGCCAGCCCAGTCCCAGTGGAGCTTGTTGAGGTTGGGATTGAGAGGATGGTCGCCGGGGTATTGGGCGGGATCGTCGTGGTTTTCTTTCTTTGGAACGCCGAGGGAGAAGCGGACTCCTTTGTAGGTGCCGGGGGGAACCTCGCTGAGAGTGAAGGAGCTGCGGCGTGATGCTGCGTCGATGTAGGCGAACTGAGTGGGGAGTTCCTGCCAGGTGCCGTCTTGGTTTTGGAGGGCGAGTTTGCTGAGAAGATAGGAAAGGCGCGAGATGGCAAGCGTCTCGCTACCCTCGTATTTGAGGGAGTTGAGGGCGAGAGGTTGGGAATCGAATTGGTGACTGATGTCAATCCGAAGAGTGCCGGCTTTTGCCGCGCCGAGCGTTAGAAGAATGAGGGTGCTTTTGAAGAGGTAATCGCTAGCCCTCGGAGCGGGCGCGAGGCACCTTCCGAAGGCTGACAGGATTGCGAGGAGATTCTTCAAGGAGATCAGGGCTTGGTGTAGCGGTTGGTCGAGGTCGCGGTGATGGTTCCTGCGCCCGGAGGAGCATGGGTGTAGGTGGCGCGATAGGCCGTGCCTGGGCTGAAGCTACGGGCGTTGAATGAGATCGTCACGGTGCCTCCAGCTGGTCCATTGACGCTGTAGTTTACGACTGTTCCGGTGACTCCTCCCACTCTTATATTACTGATGAGGTTGGCTTGTGGAGGTCCGTCGGTGAAGCTGAAAACGAAGCCCTCGGTCGGGTTTCCAGTTCCGGTCCCGCCCCCCGGTCCCCCCGGTCCCCCCGGTCCCCCCGGTCCCCCCGGTCCCCCACCACCGGCGGCGGTGCTGAATTCGGTGGTGTCGTAGTCGGCAAGGCCGGTGCGCTCGATGGTGTAGAATTTGCCAGGTTGTCCGGTTTCAGTCCGGGTGATGAGCCGGGAGTCTGCGGTGAAGGACGGGCCATCAGTCCAGTTTTTGAGATCGGTGGATTCTGAGATTTGGTAAACTCCTCCTTCGATGCCATTCCAGACAACGGTGACGGTGTCGTCTTCGAGGGTAGCGGTTTCAAACGAGGTTCCTTTTTCAGCTGCGCCGGTGAAGACCTCGATGACTGATTCGTCGATTTCAGTGATGCCGGTGGCCACGGTGGGGACGCCGAAGTAGTGGTAGGCGAGGTTGTAGGGAAAGGCGGGGCTACCGTTGTCTTCGATGGAGGTGAAGTAGGCCCAGGTTCCTTCGGGGAATTCGGGAGTGACGCAAAAGCGGACATTGTATTCGTTGAGGTCGTAGTACCAGCGGGCATCAAAGCGACCAAGAGAAGCGCTGGAATACTGGCGGAAGGGGGCGTTGATTAAATCTGAAGTGAGGTGGCCCTTGAACTCGTAATCTTCCATGTAGTGTCCGAGAGTGAAGGTGGTGGAGACATTGGGGCCGTAGAAACCTGAGGCGAGAGCGCTGCTGGCGCGGACACCTTGCGCCACGATCCACTGAGGCATGGTGGTGCGGCCGGTGCTGTCGAGATTGGTGGTTCCGTTTGAGCCATCACGTTTTTGATACCCGGACTCCATACGGCGGATCGCGCTGGTGGGGTCGGTGGGATCGCTGTAGCCGTATGGGCCATACATGGGGATGCCGTCATTGGCCCAAGCGATGATGGGGCTGTGTTGGCCGTTAAAATTTTCGGTGTAGGGACTGGCTTTGCCAATGCCCTTGTAGACGACAGAGGGGTCGTAGTCTACGGAATCGCCGAGGGTGGAGCGAAGTGCTGCCGGGCTGGCGTGGTAGTGAAATTTCTCCATCGCCTGGTGGGTGTTTCCGGCATCGAAGGTGACTCCTTCGTTGGTGAAGGCATCGCGATTCCAGTATCCGTCTCCGCGGTTTTGGTTGGTGGGTCTTTGATCCCCGCCGGCAGAGGTGTCGTAGGAAAAAGTATCGCTGGTGTTGAAGAGCGGGACGCCATCAACGAAGAGACCGCAGGTGCCGATATTCGAGGGAGTCCGAGTGGTGGGAGCGTAGTTTTCTGGGTAGTCTGTGACGCGTGGGAAACGGTAGAGAATGGCGGCATTACCGGGGAAGGAAGGGAAAGCGGCGGTCTGAGCTTCATTCAGGAACCAAGGTCCCATGGTGTTGGTGGCGAGGCCGGTGGACTTGATGTAAACGTAGTCGCTCGAGTAGGAAATCCCCTGAATTCCGGCATAAACCGGCATGGGTTGGTCGCCAACATTGACGCCTGCGTAGTTGGCTGAGTCCCAGGTGGTGAGGGAGCTGACCACGCCGCCCCCGCGTTCGGTCGTTTCCTGGGCTTGGGTCGCCCAGATGCGGGCGTAGCGGCCGGAGTGGGCGGTGTGCCAAGAGTCGATGAGTGCTTCGGCGGGGGCCAGGTGGGTGAGACCCGCAAGGAGCAGGGCACTTGGGATGAGGTGTTTTCGAATCTTCATAGCGTTGAGGATGTTTGGAAAATATCGAGAGGAAGATGAATGACGCATGAATTTTCGGGAAAAATGCCGTGATTGGCCCAAACCTTGACCTTTTTACCCCTGCTGCCTAGCGTCCCGCTCCTAGCGCTATGAGCACTCCAGAAGGAAAATCCTACAAAGACACCCTGTTCCTGCCCAAGACAGATTTCCCCATGAAGGGGAATTTGACGGTAAGGGAACCGGCACGCCTCGAAAAGTGGAACTCCGAAGGTCTCTACGCGCGAATTATTGCCAAGCGTAAGGCTGAGAATGCCCCTCGTTTTATTCTCCATGACGGCCCGCCGTTTGCGAATGGTGATGTCCACATGGGAACTGGTTTAAATAAAGTCCTCAAGGATTTCGTGGTGAAATCAAAGTCCATGGCGGGCTTTGAAACTCCCTACATTCCCGGTTGGGACTGCCACGGTCTCCCCATCGAGTTTAAAGTGATGCAGGACGAAGACGCCCGTGACGTCGAGCCTGCCGAGATTCGCCGCCGCTGTGAAACCTTCGCGCGTGGTTGGATCGATACCCAGCGTGAGTCCTTTAAGCGCCTCGGCGTTTTTGGTGATTGGGAAAATCCCTACCTCACTCTCGATCCCGGCTATGAAGCCAACATCATCCGCACTTTCGCGTCTCTGATCGAAAAAGGCTGCGTTTATCAATCCAAAAAACCTGTGCAGTGGTCCTACGGTGCCAAGACCGCGCTCGCGGAAGCGGAGGTCGAGTATCAGGATAAGAAATCGACGGCGGTCTTCGTGAAGTTTGATCTCCCTGCTCACGATTCTCTTCCCGATGGCTCCAGCATCGCGATCTGGACCACCACGCCGTGGACTCTTCCCGCCAACCTCGGCATCGCGGTGCACGAGCGTTTTACTTACACCATTGGCAAGTATTCAAACGGCGAAACGATCATTGTTGTTCGTGATCTTCTTTCGGATTTCCAAGAGAAGACCGGCCTCACTCTTGAGGAGGAATTGGGAGAGATCAAAGGAGCCGAGCTCGAAGGACTGGAGGCGCAGCATCCTTTCCTCGACCGGACTTCCAAAGTGATCCTTGCTCCCTTCGTCACCACCGAATCAGGAACAGGTGCGGTTCACATTGCTCCCGGTCACGGTGCTGATGATTACTCCATCGGCCAGCAAAACGGACTCGAGGTTCTCAGTCCGGTCGATGACGACGGACTTTTTACTGACGAATGTGGCCTGCCTGAACTTGTTGGGACCCACGTCTTTAAGGGGAATGCCCGCATCGTCGAGATCCTCACTGAAAAAGGAGCACTCCTCGGCGAGGAAACATACGCTCACAGCTACCCGCATTGCTGGCGTTCCAAAACGCCCATCATCTTCCGGGCGGTCGAGCAATTCTTCATCTCTATCGACCAGCTTCGCGAAAAGGCTCTGAGCGAAATTGATGAAGTCGAGTGGCTTCCCAAGTGGGGCCGCAACCGTATTTATGGGACCGTCGAAGCTCGTCCCGATTGGTGTATCTCCCGCCAACGAACCTGGGGCGTTCCGCTTCCGGTTTTCTTCGACAAAGACGGCGAGCCCATCGTCTCGGCCGACCTTGCCAGGAAAATCGCCGATCT
>Ga0308005_10000882_pt1 | contig 10611 bp, 8 predicted proteins | sample Neamet67_FD_203142 | JGI IMG/M metagenome (GOLD analysis project Ga0308005, IMG submission 203142) | Marine microbial communities from water near the shore, Antarctic Ocean - #67 | ecosystem: Environmental > Aquatic > Marine > Unclassified | place: Southern Ocean | collected 2014-06-07 | reverse complement strand
CCTCCGGACTCTGCAGCGCGACCCGCCGCCAGAAAAACATTCACAAATCGTCTTCGTCCTCTTGCGTAATGTAGCCGTTCGCCACGTAAAGATCCTCCCAGCCATCGTTATTGAGGTCTGCGAATTGAGAGCCCCAAGCCCATCCCCCAAAGCCCTCGTTCATGGGATCGGTCACATCAGAAAAACTTCCACTCCCGGAATTCCGTAACAAGGAATTCCCGCGTACCATCTTAAGGTATTTCTTCCGGATCTCTTCGCTTATAGTGGTATCGAGATTGCTTTGAGGCAAAATTTGGTTCCCAGCGCTTGAGAACATATTCGAGACATACAAATCCATGTGACCATCACGGTCATAGTCGGCCCATGTTGCCGACATCCCAAATCCCCAATCTTGTGATCCGCTCTGGACGGAAACATCCTTAAAGCGTTTTCCATCGTTTCGAAAGAGTTGGTTCGGACCAAAGTCGTTGACGATGTGAACATCAAGCAGGCCGTCGTTATCAAAGTCTTCCCACGAAGCTGCAAACGAAAAGCGATGGTTTTCCGCTCCCAGGCCACACCTTTCAGTGGCATCTAAAAAGCGAAAGGCTCCTTGGTTTTCCAAAAGAACATTCGCGCCACCGTTACGAGCATCCCGAAAAGGGTGAGGGGTCGGAAAGTCGCCGATATCCGATCCCGTTGCAGCATATCTCAGCACAAAGAGATCGAGATCGCCATCAAGATCATAGTCCGCAGCAGTCGGAGAATAGCCCATTCCGACTGCGGGGTAGCTCCCTCGCAAGGTGAACTTCCCTGTACCGTCATTCTCCATCACCAGAAAGGCCGCTTTCGTCGCCACCGCTATATCTGCATCTCCATCATTGTCCAAGTCCACCAACAATGCTCCTGTCGAATTATCGAGGAAATCGACACCCGCAGCGGCAGAAATATCTGTCATCTTCCCGTCAGGGGTCTGTCGGAACAAAAGGTTCGGCAATCCTCCCGGCTGGCACAGGTAGAGATCCTCTAATCCATCTCCATCAACATCTCCAATCGCAAGTCCATGATAACCCAAAAAATCAGGATTCAGAGAATGTTCGATGTGGCGCCCCCAGGTATTCATGCCTAGGCGAAGCTGTTCCCAAGCAGGGTTGCCCCCCAGGACACTGCCGGCGATGTCCTCAAAAATCGAAGTCGGCGCGGACGTAAGTTCGCTCTGGACAAGGTTTGTCAGAGTAAAACCTGTCAGTTGGGGCGGGTCATCTGTGGTCGGCGTGATCCAGGTTGCCTCGACCACCGCAGACGACCGAAAATCATTCCCTCCCCGTGTCCCCTCTGCCGTCAGGCGCTGCTTTGTGCTGAGATCTGCGCCATCCCTACTAATGCCAAACAATTTGAGGTGGACCGCATCCTCAGGCGCCTCAGAACCGAGAAAAAGCAACGGCCGAATCCGATCGATGAAGTCGCTCTTATCCACCTCGATCACAGCCGAAGTCTCCAGCTCCTCGGGCAGGCTGAGCCCGACGACTCTTAACGACTGGCCATGGTAGAGTTCCTTCTCACGAAATTGTTGGGGATCGACGATGCTGACGCGGTCAGCGAGTGACATCGAGATCTCATCTCCATCGGGGTTCGAAATCGCATTTGCGATATGAACCAACTGCTCCTTGATCGAAGTGCTCCACAAATCCGTGATCTCATTCGCGCCCCCGGGGGCACTATTCGAGTCAAGTGCGCCCGGATCGAGCTTGGGGGGATTCGCCTCGATTTCAGAGGCCTTGTCCTTAAGGAAATATCCCGCCAGGACAAAGACGATACCGCACAGGCCTACTCCGAATAAGCAAATACCAAGCGATCTCGCCTTGCCATCTGCTGACCGGAATGAGACGAGGGTTAAAAGTGGGTTCCTCCTCATTCGTGTCAATCGTGATGCTGCGGCAAAGGTACGTCAAGCTTGCCGCTCCCCCGGGCAGGTGGCCAATCTTGCTTTGGGATCTGTGACCCGTTAGGAATAGAGAATGCATGTTTGCTTCTGTCTCGCGATCCTTTTGCTAGGGATCAATTTTACAATGGCTCAAGACGCGGTGAAAATCAGAATTGTCGAAGTTGGGCACGATGGCGCGCAACTCGGGGTGACGGTTGAAAATACCAGTGGGGAAGATCTGACTTACACATTGCAGCACTCTCCAGATCTCTCGGCGGGCTCATGGGTCAGTCAGAAAAACGTCACCCTGACCGTGCTAGGTCCTTTGCGAGTGAAGCTGAACCTGTCTGTGGAGGGGGCAAGCGCGGGCTACGTGCGGGTCATCGCGGGACCCGCGGAAACGAGAGCGATGTCCGTTGTGATCAACGAAGTCATGACCAACAACGAGACCAGCTTCACTGATGGCGATGGCGATTTTCCGGATTGGATCGAGTTCTACAATCACGGCGAAACGCCTGCCGACCTGGGCGGGCACTACTTGAGCGACAACGACATCAACCGGGACAAGTGGGCATTTCCGCCAGGCACGATCCTCGAAGCCGGTGAGCACCTGGTCGTTTTCGCATCGGGAAAAATTGACGACGAAGTTCCGGCTGGCGAGCTGCATGCTACCTTTAGACTGAGCAACGGCAGTGAACCCGTTATCCTCAGCGATCCTGGTTCGACAATAATCGATCGCTTGGATCCTGGTCCACTCACATCCGACACGACGGTCGGTCGCGCGCGCGATGATTTGCAAACTTTCTACTTGTTCGGCTCCGCCCTGGTGACCCCCGGCGAAGCGAATCACGAATTCGGCGCGGGTGCTCCCGATTCGTTTATTCAGGCTCCGATGTTCAGTGTGCGCGGGGGCGTTTTCGCCGAGCCGGTCACCTTGGAGCTGGTCGGTCCAATTGAGGGGAACGTCGTCCACTTCACGATTGATGGTTCTGAACCGGACAGCAGTTCCACCGTTTCCAGCGATCCGATCGAGATCAGCGAGACCACGGTAATCCGTGCGATGGTGGTCGGTTCCCACAGTAGCCGGGTCGTGACCCACACCTATTTTGTCGGCACCGATCACGAACTCCCGGTGATTTCGATGGCGGCCGATCCCGACCACTTTGATTTCGCTGAGGGCTACCTTTACGGCTTTGGGGATCATATGTTTACCGCCGGCGGGAACATCATTGGCAACTTTCCCTACAGCGCGTCCAATGCCTGGAAACGCAACCGCGAGGTGGAGGCGAGTTTCGAAGTCTACGAGCCCGGAGATGGTGAGAAACTTCGCATCAACGTTGGCTTAAAAATATTTGGCGGTTGGGGATCGCGTGGATACGCGCAGAAATCGATGGCCTTGTTCGCGCGCAGCGAATATGGCTACGGGAAAATTCGTCACCCTTTCTTCCCGAATAAGGCTGTCGATTCCTTCGAATCGATCGTCCTGCGCAATTCAGGCAACGACAACCAGAGCACCTGGCTGACCTACCCGCGCCCGCCAATCAGAGAGTTCGGCACACCGGTAAGTCACGGGAGCTATTTTGTGAACGGCAACTTCACGATGTTCCGCGATGCGATGATGCAGAGCCTCGTCGAAGAAACCGGGCTCGATACCCAAGGATACCGTCCGGCGGTGCTCTACCTGAATGGTGACTACTGGGGCATCTACAACATCCGCGAAAAATTTTCAGAGCATTATGTCGAATCGACCCACGATGTTCCGGCCGACGACATCGATCTGATCGAAGGCTATGGCAGCGCCAACTCGGGTTCGTCATCGGCCTACAACCTGATGCGTAATTTCATCCAATCTCGCCCGATGAACAACAGTGTCTACTACCAGACCGTCCAGGACTTCTACCTGGATATTGACAATTTCATCGACTACCATTTGGCGGTCATTTATGGGCAGAATTTTGACATCGGAAATATCAAGTGCTGGCGCCAACGAAGTGGCGTAGATCGACAGTTCCACTGGATGCTCTACGATCAAGACTACAGTTTCAATCTGTGGAAACCCGACGTCTACATCCCCGCGATGAGGCGCGACTACTCGGATTACGAGAACATGTTCGCGTTCTACACCAACCCGGTTGGGAGTGGCACCGGCTGGCCTAACAGTGGTGGGCGGACCTTGCTGTTGCGCGAAATGCTGGAGAGCGACGAATTCGAAAATAGCTTCGTGCAACGCTGTGCCGATCTGTTGAACACCTTGTTCGAGAGTGAGCGTGTGTTGGCGCGCATCGACACCATGGCAGGGGTAATTCGGCCCGAAATGGGTCGCCACCTTTCCCGCTGGAGCTGGGAGGGGATCCAATCGCGCGGTTTCGGCATCCCGCACAAGGAAGAAGATGAACCTCTCACCGTGGCGCATTGGGAATCAAATGTGGAGTCGATGCGCGAGTTTGCCAGAGCGCGTCCAGACAAGTTGCGGCAGGATTTGATCGACCATTTCAATCTCTCCAAAGGACTCGCCGCGGTCACTGTCGCGTCGAGTGATCCCTCCAAGGGAACCGTTCATATTAATACCATCGATCTGGAGGCTTCGCCCTGGACCGGGCAATACTTTCGCGATTTCCCACCAACTCTCACCGCGAAACCGAAAGAGGGAGCCAGCTTTGTCCGCTGGTCCGGGGACAGCACAAGTAGTTCTCCCACGATCGAGTTGCCTCTCAACGGCGCGTCGGTTTCAGTCATCGCAATCTTCGAGTAAGTTGGGAACTGATTCTTTTGCTGTTAGAGAATTCCGCGTGCTTTGAAATTGTTCAGGCGGTGGGCGGTTTCGATGAGGCCGTCGACCATGACTTGGGTGTAGCTGCGGCCATCGGTGGTATCGACGCCGTGGCCGGGTTCGAGGTCGCGGAGGCCTTGGAGGGCGGGGTCATCGTGGGTGAAGAGTTCGACGAAGGCGCTTTCGAGTTTGCCGGTTTTTGCAGAAGCGGCGAGGAGGGCGGGGATCCAGCCGTCGTCGGAAGTGAGGCAGCCGCGGGTCGTTGGAACGGAGCAGTGGAAGGGTCCGAGCATTCCGGCGTCGGCGAGCTCGGCGATGAGGGCTTCGTTTTGCGGGATATCGAGATCGGAGTCGCCACAGTGGGCGGCATCGACGAGGACGCGGAAGAAGGGGGCGCTAATCTCGGCAAGGAGTCCCTTCATGATGGGCATTATTTTTTCGAGAGAGGTGAAATTGGCAAACTCGCCGGGACGGAGGAACTCGATGTTCCAGTTTTTGACACAGGAATCGGCCAAGCCACTTTCGCGATAAGCGCGGGCGTGGAGTTTGATGTTTTGAGCGACACGGGCTTGAAATTCTTCGGCGCTGGTGGGCTCGGTTCCGCTCATCCACTCCTCGATGGAGGTGGAGTTTATTTGCTTTACGTCGTTGCGAAGGGCCGCGCCAATATTGACCTGGAGCTGGGCGAGGGCGGCGTCTTCATCGGCTGGGTCGTAAGGGTTTGCGCCTCCGACCATCATAACGAGCTGCGGCTCGAGGCCGATGGTGCGGACCTTGGTGAGGAGTTCGTCCATGTCTCCGGGAATGGTGGTGCCGAAGGCGGAAATTTGAATGGCGTCAACCTTGACCGGGGAGAGTTCGCAAATGTCGCGGGCTCCGGCAAAGACGACCAGTTCACCGGAGGCATCGCGCGGGAGGTGGCCTTGGTCATTGGGTACAAGGGCTTCGAGAAAGCCGAGGTGCGTGCCGAGAATTCCAAGTTCGACGCCTGATTTGTTCGAGATAGTCATGTGGAGACTACATTTCCAGATCGAGGGGGCGCTGGAAACTTATTTTTCGGGGAGAAAGTAGCTTTTTGCCTTCTGGACGAAAGGGCGCTGGGGGGCGGATGTGTCGTCGTGCCACTTTTTAAAATAGCCGGAAAGCGGGAGGCCTTTCTTGGCGGGCGTCTTGTTTAAAGTGTCGAGAGAATTCCAGTGACTTGGATCGCTTTCGAAGAGAGGGAGGAGGGCGACGGCCATGGCGCCGTTGAGCGGTCGCTCGGTGGCTTTCTTGCGGAGAGTGGCTTCGTGCTTCTGGTAAAAGGCGGCGAGGGTTTTGAGATCGACCTTTTCACGGTTGGCGATGATTTTTTGCGCGTAGTCGTGAAGGTGGTGCCGGTAGCTGCCGAAGTTGGGGTGATCGCGAAGGGAGATGGAGAGCTTTCGCAGGGCATAGAGGGAAGCGGTCTCGCAGAGGGTCTCTTCGAACCATTTGTTATCGCGGGCATCGGGACGGAAGTTGGCCTGGACGTGGGCGAGTTCGTGAGCAAATTGGTAAATCATCTGGGCCCAGTAGCGCTCGCGCACATCGAGCTTGATGATGACTTCGCCGCGGGCGCTGCGATCGAACAAGGTGATGGGGCCATCGGGAGAGCTGGTGACGAAAAGGGGTGGGAGGTCGCCCTTGGGAAAGGCGGCGATGGTGAGTTCAAGGACTTCGCGGATCTCGGATTCCGGGATGGCGAAGCGCTTGGGGTCGATCCTGAGCTGGGCACGCAGGAAGGTGGGCAGGACGAGAAGGAGGATGAGGAAGACTCTCATTAATAGCCTACTTTTTCTGATTGGGGAGGCGCTTGCCTTTGAGGCGAGCCTGAATGAGATCGGGGCAGCCACCGTTGTTGCGTAGCTTGTCGCAATTGGCCTCGATTCGGAGAGATTGTCTCAGCGGGCGATAGCCGAGGCGGCGGGTGACGCAGTCATTGAGAAGATCGAGATGGGAGTCCTCAAATTCGACCACTTTTCCGCAATCGACGCAGACGAGATGGTTGTGAGTGGGGCGGTCGACGAAATTGGGGTCGTAGTTTTTGTGGCCATCGCCGAGGTCGATCTCGTGGATGAGGTTGGCTTCTTCGAGGAGTCCGAGGGTGCGATAGACGGTGGCGCGGGATGCTTCTGAGCGGGCGCGTCGCAGGCGATCGAAGAGTTCATCGGGCGTGAAGTGCTCATCCGAGGCAAAAATGACCTCTACGATTTCATCGCGCTGGGCTGTTTGACGCAGTCCTTTTTTGCTGATGAACTTGTCGAGTCGCTCTCGAATGTTCTGATCCATGGTATTACGGCGGATCATACGGATTTCTGACCTTCTGGAAATGCCAGAATGAAAGGCGGGTAAAATAATAGGAATTCGAAATTCCCCTGAGGGCCAATTCACTTTAGAACTTCCAGCACTATGAACCGTCGTCACTTTAGTCTGCTTACAGGAGCCTCGCTCGCCACCCTTGCCGGAAACCCAGCTTTTGCTGATCACCATGGGAAACATAAGGGAGAAGCCTTTAAGGCGCTCTTTGGTCCGCATCCGGGCCTCCTCTTCGGCGGTAAAGATAAGAAGCTCAGCTATGTCGATCAACTTAAGCTAGCCTACGACCTTGGCTTCCGCGCATGGGAAGACAATGGTCTCAAGGGACAGAAGAACGAAACGATCGAAAAAATCGCCGAGTTCATGAAGGATAAGAAAATGGAACTCGGCGTCTGTGTCATTACAGGCGGAGCCGGAGCAATGTTCAACAAGCCCACCGAAGACCAGAAAAAAGCGGTTAAAAAAGACCTCGAGCGAGGCATTGAAGTCGCCAAAATCACCGGTCAAACCAACATGACCATGATTCCCGGCGCACGGGATAAATCCATGACTCGTGAAGAGCAGATCAAGGCCTCCGTCGACTCCATGAAACTCTGCTGCGACTTGGTCGAAGAGCACGGCATCATCATGGCTCAAGAGCCCCTTTCCCATAACGTCAAGGGAGGCGAGCCTCTCATCCGCTCTTTTGAGGACGGACACCTTCTCTGTAAACTTGTGGATCGTAAATCATGCAAGCTTCTCGCCGACTTCTACCACGAAGGGCAGATCGGCAATGGTGACAAGCTCATCGAAAACGCCGAGAAGGTCTGGGATCAGGTCAGCTACGTCCAATACGGAGCCTCACCGGGACGCAAAGAGCCTGGCACTGGAAACCTCGACTACGTCGCCGTCACCAAGTTCCTTCGTAAGAAGAACTTCACCGGGATCATTGGCATGGAGCACGGAGCCAGCAAGAAGGGCCAAGAAGGCCTTGATGCACTTATTGCTGCTTACCGTAAGATCGACGCGTAAATTTTTGAGCCACTTTTCCTTCTGGTTTGCAGGAGGGAAGCTGGCTTTTTTGTTCTTGGTGAACGGTTTATTTAGGAAGCAAACTATTTAAAGCCCATGAAGGAGAAAATAGGGGGTGAATCCATACCCCGTTCCACGTGGCTGATGATCCTAACTGTTAGCCTAAGAAAATTGAGGAGCAGTCGTTGTGAGCTTGATGATTTTGGCTAATCCACTAGCTCCAACAAATTTTGCTCATTCTGCGTTGGATCCATGGGTCATAGCAGCTGTAGAAGGTGTTCTTCTTGGTTCGATATCAATACGACTCGGCAGAGGTGATCTCGGTTAGCTCCGTTTCACTGCGACAACCCGGGCTGAAATACGCGACAGCTTTGGTGTCGGGTGCTCGCCTCCCATTCCCTCAAACTAAGCGTTCAAATGGGATAGGGCATCTTTCTAGAAATGTTCCCGGAGCATTTTGAGGCTCTTGGGGACTGCGGTGAGGGGGTCTTCTTTTCCTTCGAATTCGAGAGAAACGTAGCCCTTGTAGTTTGCCTTCTTCATGATCTTGGCGATGCGGGCGTAGTCGAGGTCGAGGGTATACCAGCGGCCTCCACCGTGGTAGGTTTTGGTTTGAAGGAGGACGGTTTTGGCGGCCAACTTCTCGAGACGCGCGTAGGGATCTTCGAGGAAATTTCCGGTGTCGAGGGTGACCTGAAGCCAAGGGGAGTTCACCGCTTCGACGACTTTGAGGACGCCTTCGGGGCTGATGCCGAGGCCCCAATGATTTTCGAGTCCGAGGACGACGCCGCATTTTTTGGCGTAAGGGACGAGCTGTTTCATGGCGGTGATGACCCATTCGAATCCCTCTTTTTCGGTGTGGCCTTCGAGGACCTCTTCGATGCCACGGTGGGCCATGAGGTCATCGAAGTCCTTTCGGGTTCCCCAGCCGCCGGTGTTGATGCGGAGGGTGGGAATGCCGAGGGCGTAGGCTTGCTCGATATAGGCGATGGTTTGCTCGACGTTTCTACGACGGACTCTTTCGACGGGGTCAACGAAGTCCTGGTGGGTCGAGAAGCCCATGAGGTCGATTCCGGCAAGGAGCGCGCGTCGTTTGATCTTCTGGAGAGCGGCAGGGGAGAAGTCTTCGAGTTGGACTTGGAGGATTTCGACACCATCGAAGCCGGTTGCGGCGGCGAGATCGATGCATTTGCCGACGTCGCGGTATTCATCCCGCTGGAAGCCCCAGTAGCTGTAAGTTGATACGCCGATGGGATTTCGGCCAGCCTCGCGACCGAAGGAAAGTCCGGGAGCTAAGGCAGCAAGGGAGGTGAGCGAGGTAAAAGAGCGGCGGTTCATTTTTTAGGGAGTGGTGTGGGTGATTTTGATCCTGGCGAATTGTTTGTTCTGGTCAGAGATGGGGGAAAGTGAGCGGATGGTGACGAGCGACGAGCCATTGCCTTGATCGACGTTTGAGACTTCGGCGAGATGCGCAGGGCTATCATCCCAGCCCGCCAGAGTGTCACCGATTTGCGGCAAGTAAGTGAGATCTCCGGAAGGGGTGCGCTGAGGATAGGTAGGCGTGAGGGAGCTTTCCATACCGAGGGTGACAATACCAGCTGAGATTAGGCTTCCGTTCACGGGTGTGGTCAGAGGGTCGGTCAGGAAGGCATACTAAAGAAGGTTCGAGTAGGAATCTTCATCGGGGTCGGCATCATCTCCCGAGATATTCGGGTCAGCGAGTTGGGTGGGGGAGAATTGACTGCTGAGCCAGAGATCGTATCCGTTTGAGGTCGGTTCTTCTTCGCCCGGAGTTCCTCCGACGATTGCTCCGGTGGTCCAGCTGGCGGCGACGGTAGCATCCTAGGAACCCGGGGTGTTTCCACCGTCGGTCGGTCCGTAAAAAATGGTGACGGAGGGAGCGCCATCGCCGACATCGCTGACGTTTCCGCCGAGCGTGACACTGGTGCTTGCGATTCCGGAAGCTGCCGAGTTTTGTTAGCTCTGCGGTGCCATCGGGTTCCGCCGCCAGTGACGGAGGTTCCTTTGAGGAGTATATCGCTGGGTTCAGTGCCGATGGAAGTATTACTGAGGCTTCAGCCCAGTATGACGCGTTTGCAAATGTCACTGAAGGAGCGTTTGGCGACGCTCCTGATCTTGTCTTCACGACAGGTGCCGTAGTTCCTGCTGGAAACGTTGTCGTATTCCTTGGTGCTGATGGTCCTACTGGACGTTCTTACTTCGATAACATGTCTGGATTACCGCAGTGCCTGAGCCAGCAAGTGCCCTCCTTGTCGCACTGGCGTTCGATTTACGAGGCTTTGGGAGCAAGATCAGTGTGGGTCTTACGACGGTGGTCGATGAGTCAGGCAGGATCTTCCAGAGGGCCTTGAAATGTAATCTACTTACCCTTAGATTAAAGCCGTGATGCGAGGGGACCATTCATCTACCAAGGGACTGCGGTTCTCTTGCATGCTCGTGGCGCTATTTCTGCAGCCTGCCAATGGGGTTGAGCCTCACTTGGCCGGGATGGGGCAGAAGATCTTTTTTGATACCGGACTTTCCCAACCCGTCGGACAATCTTGTGCGTCCTGCCATGATCCCAAGAAAG
>Ga0308005_10000874_pt1 | contig 10670 bp, 7 predicted proteins | sample Neamet67_FD_203142 | JGI IMG/M metagenome (GOLD analysis project Ga0308005, IMG submission 203142) | Marine microbial communities from water near the shore, Antarctic Ocean - #67 | ecosystem: Environmental > Aquatic > Marine > Unclassified | place: Southern Ocean | collected 2014-06-07 | reverse complement strand
GTTTGCCCTAAAGTATATTCGAGGAGCAACTTGCTTATTTAATGGTCTGTGTATAAAAATTGCTATCAATTCGGTCGCTGCTTTTATTTTCCTCTTTTATTCGCAAAAAAGGACTGTATAAGTTCTGCACATTCGGTCTCTAAAAGTCCTGATTTTACAAGTGTTTTAGGGTGAAATAGCGAAACCCCCAATTTACTCACTCCTCTCTTCTCGTCTTTGGCACCATAAACAATACTTTTTATTTGTGTCCAATACGATGCTCCAGAACACATAACGCAGGGCTCAATAGTTACATAAAGAGTACAATCTTTTAGGTATTTCCCACCTAAGTATTCTGCTGCTGATGTAAAGGCTTGCATTTCGGCATGTGCCGTAACGTCGTTTAATTGTTCCGTTAGGTTATGTGCCCGGGCTATAATTTGCCCCTCGCTCACAATTACAGCTCCAATTGGAACTTCATCTAATTCGTATGCTTTCTTAGCTTCTTTAAGTGCTTCGAGCATAAAGTACTCAGCGGGCTTTTCTAAAATCATTTTGTTCGTGTTATGAGTTTGTAAAATTAATCTTTTTTAAGATGATGTTAGGTGAAGTTAAGAATTTTGAGATGTTGACAACAAAGAAAATTTGAAGTCAGAATACAGTTTACAATCATTTATTGTTCCCCCATTAATTATTATATCATTTTTAAATTCTCAAATCATCAAATTCGTTGCTTCAAATTTTTATGCTGATTGCTCTACTGTCTGCAATTCATAATCAATCATTGTTCACCATTAATTATGTGCTTGATTTTTAAAAGTTTAGTACTTTGTTTTTTATGAGGCTAACTCCGATTGTATTGTTATCTTTGCAAAAATTTTGAATATGTCCAAAGGTAATTTCAGATCCGAAAAACGCGTAGGTAAGATAAAAGCTTACAAAGCAGATGAGCGTCAAAAAACGGAAGAACGAAAAAAACGTCATCTCGATCCAGAGAAGCGTAGTGAAGACCGTAAGAGAGCAGCTGAAAATAAAACAGGCTATTCTACTTATGTAAAAAAACGTACAAATACTACTTTTAGTAAAGCTAAAGAAGATAGTATTCCAGACGATAAAATGCGTATTAATAAGTTTTTAGCTACTGGCGGAACTTGTTCTCGTAGAGAAGCAGAGAAGTTTGTTACTGCTGGTGCAGTTACCATTAATGGTAAAGTTGTTACCGACTTAAGTTATAAAGTATCCCCGTCAGACTTGGTTAAGTTTAACGGAGAAACTATACGTGGAGAAAAGAAAAAATATATTCTTTTAAACAAACCTAAAGATTTTATCACTACAACCTCAGACGATAGAGATCGTAAAACGGTAATGCAGTTGGTAGAAAATGCTTGTACTGAGAGAATTTACCCAGTAGGGAGATTAGATAGAAATACTACGGGTTTATTATTGTTTACCAACGATGGGGAATTGGCTAAGAAATTAGTTCACCCTAAGCACGGAGTTCGTAAAATTTACCATGTTTCTCTAGATAAGAAATTAGCGAAGCACCATTTAAACGCTATTGCAAATGGTATTACTCTAGACGATGGACCTGTTCCTGTAGATAGTATTTCGTATATCGAAGGAGAACCTCATACGCAAGTTGGTATTGAGTTACACATAGGTAGAAACAGAATTGTTAGAAGAATATTCGAAAATTTTGGCTACGAAATACTTACCCTCGATAGAGTTGTTTTTGGTAACCTTACCAAGAAAGATGTGAAAAGAGGTTCGTGGAAAAACTTAGAGAAAAAAGAGCTCGACCTTCTACGAATGTTGTAAAAGATAATTTTAGTACTTTCCATGTTTAATTTATACGTGGAAGGTACTTTTTTTTTCAATCAAAAATATCCTGTTGTTTTCTGCGTTTGTTTATTGATATTTTAGCATTTGAAACAAAACAAAACAAATAAAACCTTACTACTGCTTTCTGCTTTAGTAATAGGAATCGCTACTTTGTGGTTTACCAATGGTTTGGTGAAAGACCTCAAAAGTGAGGAGCGTACCAAAGTAAAAATTTGGGCTAAAGCTACCGAACAAACTACCCATATAGATAACCTTGACGAAGATATAAGTTTTGTCTTCGAGGTTATTAACCACAATACCACCATTCCTGTTATTCTTACTGATGATGAGGGGGAGATTCTTTACCACAAAAACTTCCCTCCTACAAAGGTAGAAAAGGAAGGTTATTTAGACATGCAGCTACTCCTTATGAAGGAAAGAAGCGAGCCTATCGTTTTTGAGTATGCCGATGGAAAAGAAAACAGAATCTATTATAGGGATTCAATAATTCTAACTCGATTAAAATACTTTCCTTACGTTATTTTACTTGTGGTAGCCTTGTTTATTTTAATTGGCTATTTGGCTTTTAGTGCTTCCAGAAAGTCTGAACAAAATAAAGTTTGGGCTGGTATGGCACGAGAAACAGCTCATCAAATAGGAACACCCTTATCGTCGTTAATGGGTTGGATTGCTTTGCTACAAGATAAACCTGGTGTAGATGATATTGCCTTAGAAATGAATAAAGATATTTTGAGGCTTCAAACTATTGCAGAGCGATTTTCTAAAATTGGTTCTCAACCCGAATTGTCTAAACAAGATATTACCAAAGTACTGGAACGCTCTTTTAATTATATGAAAGACCGGTCTTCTGCAAAAGTAATATATGAGTTTGAGGTAAAATCTGTGTTTTTTGCAGATTTAAATCCACAGCTTTTTGGCTGGGTTATAGAAAATATACTTCGCAATGCTATTGATGCAGTCCAGCAAAAAGGAACCATCACCTTAAGCATAAAAGAACTCAATAAAAAGATCCTTATTGACATTAAAGATTCTGGTAAGGGGATTAAATCGAATCACTTAAAAACTGTTTTCGACCCTGGATTTACCACTAAAAAAAGAGGTTGGGGCTTAGGTTTATCTCTTGTAAAACGAATTGTAGAAGACTACCATAAAGGACAAGTTTTTGTACATAAATCAGAATTAAATAAAGGAACCACCTTTAGAATAATTTTAAACAAAGCATAATGGCAGGGATTTATATACACATCCCGTTTTGTAAACAAGCCTGTAATTACTGTGATTTTCATTTTTCTACTTCTTTAAAAATGAAATCTTCTTTTGTAGATGCTCTGCTAAAAGAAATAGATTTAAGAAAATCTGTTTTTGATACTGAGACCATCGAGAGTATTTATTTGGGTGGTGGAACTCCCTCGCTTTTAAGTGCTATTGAGCTCAGTAGAATATTTAAAAAGTTATACGCAAGCTTCACTATAAGTAAGGATGCTGAAATTACTTTAGAGGCAAATCCAGATGATCTAAGTTTTGCGAAAATTCAAGAGCTTAAAAGTTCACCAGTTAATAGATTGAGTATAGGGATACAATCTTTTAGAGATGCCGATTTAAGATTTATGAATCGTGCACATACCAGTTCTGAAGCTCTGAATTCTATAAAAATGTGTAAGGAAGCTGGATTCAATGACCTCACCATCGATTTAATTTATGGCACTCCAGGAATGGATGAAAAAGCTTGGTTAGAGAACCTCCACATTGCATTTGAATTAAATATCCCACATATTTCATCTTATGCATTAACGGTTGAAGAAAAAACAGCTTTACATTATCAAATTCTTAAAAATAAAACACCTGATGTTGATGAACAACAGAGTGCTTTGCAGTTTGAGATCCTGATGGCTGAGATGAAAAAACACGGATATGAGCAGTATGAGATTTCTAATTTTTGCAAACCGAATTCTTATAGTAGACACAATAGTTCTTATTGGAAAAAGGACAATTATTTAGGTTTAGGTCCTTCGGCACATTCTTTTTTAGGTTATAAACGCTTGTGGAATGTATCAAATAACGCCAAGTATATTAAGTCTATACAAATTGGTGAACTCCCTTTGCAAGAGGAATGTTTAGCTGTTCAAGATCGGTATAACGAGTATATAATGACTTCCTTACGCACCAAATGGGGCTGTAGTTTACAAGTAATAGAAAATGATTTTTCTTTAGAATTTGCCGATTATTTTAAGGCAGAAATAAAGCGTTATGTAGCACAAGAAAATATAAGGGTAGAAAAAGAGGTTTATTATTTAACACAGTCTGGTAAATTACTAGCAGATAGAATTGCTTCAGATTTATTTATGGTTTAAAATTCTAGAAATTGAAATGATTAGCGTTTCCCTTCTAAAATATTAATAATCCACCAATAAATATAATAGTTCCAATTGCCATTAACAATAATGTATAAGGTAGAATTTCTTTTGCTTTTAATCCTGTAATTCCGAGTAAAGGTAAAGCCCAAAAGGGTTGTAACATATTGGTTAATTGATCGCCATAAGCCAAAGCCATAATGTTTTTTGGTAAGCTCAAACCTAATCGCTGTGAAGCTTCAATAATGATGGGCCCTTGTATAGCCCACTGTCCACCACCACTAGGTATAAAGATATTCACCAATCCAGCACTTAAAAAGGTAAATAGTGGAAAAGTCGTCTCGGTAGAAATACTCACAAAAAATTCCGATAGCTGGGTAATCATTCCAGTGTGTTTCATTATTCCCATAATACCAAAGTACAGCGGAAACTGGATGAGTATTCCCGAAGCTCCTCCAATGGCACTATCTACGGCTTGTAAAAATCGCTTAATATTACTGTGCATACTTATTCCTAAACCTAATAAACACAGGTTGATGAAGTTTGGATTAATGAAATTTAAACTTATTGTTTCTGGAAGTATAAAAGCTTTGTAGAAAGCGTAAAAAAGTATTATCCCTCCAAATAGGCTCGCTAAAACTTTTGAGTCATCTAACTTTTCCGCTCCTTCAGACTCTTTATTGTGCAATTCTTTTTTGCTATTAACAAGCGTGTAATTTTGTGGCTTTGATTTCTTCCCAACGAAATACATAACAGTTGGAAGTACTAGTAGCAGTACAATAGATATGCAAATATTCATGGTGGAGAATACCGTTTCCGAAAAACCTATTTGTTGTGGTAATAAGCTTAGTTTTTCTATCGGATAAATTCCATTCATTAATGATTCTAAATGCCCAACTTCTGCTGCTTTTATGGGAGCAGAACCACTTATTCCCCCATGCCATACCATAAGTCCAGAATAGGCGCTGGCTCCAATAATAGGGTAGTGGATATTCCAGTTGTTAGTCTTAGCGCTCTCGGCTACTTTTCTAGCGAAAATAGCCCCAAATATTAAACCTAATCCCCAGTTAAAAAAACTAACTAGTAGTGTAAGTAAACACACTAAAAATGCTGCTCTTGCGGTGCTTGTGCAAAAGGCAGTCATATAACTAATTAATTTATCAATGGGTTTGCTTAATGCTAAGGTATGTCCGAGCACCAGCATCAACATCATTTGAAATGCAAATACTAGAAGCGATGAATTCCAGAGTCCTTTTTCCCAATAACCTAGTAATTGTAAGCTATATTCTAAGGTGCTCGATACTTCGGGCTGCGTAAAAATTAGGGCAAGCGAAAAACTAATGAATGTTAAGAGTACTGCAATTGTAAAAGGACTGGGAAATAATTTTTTGAATATTGTCTCTATCGTAGAAGCTAAGTTCATCAGTTTTATATTTGATTACGAATGTATAAAATTTAGAGTCAGGAGCCAATTTGTTTGTTTGTCAAGCTGAGGTTTCTCGAAGCCCTTTTTTTAACTCAAAACTTATAAGTCAAAACTATTCGTTGTAGTTCTTTTCCTTGATGAAAAGAACCAAAAATCAGGACTTATATTCTTTCTTAACGTTTCAAAAACTTTAAAATGGCTACCAAAATGAACTCGCTAAACTCCCTCTAGTCGTTTAGCTCAAACAGCATTTTGCTACGCTCATTTTATACGTTTTCGCTACTAAAAGAATAGAGGTCGGGAAAAAAAAGAAAACAAATATCCATTATTTAACAGCCCTTTTAACTCAAAACTTATAAGTCAAAACTCAAAACTTTTTTAAACCCAGTCTTTAACGACATCTTGACACATTGACTATTTTGACTTATTTTTTCAAATAAAGTGTAATCATTTGTGGTCAAAAAAAATCCCCCGTAAAAACGGAGGATTTTAAATATATGATTTTATTCCTAGAAAGGAAGGTCGTCTTCTGGTGCTGCAGGGGCAACTGGCTCCGCACTTGGCATTGCTTCAGCAGACATACCTTCAACTTTTTGAATTCTCCACGCATCTAAAGTATTAAATACTTTAATTTCAGAAGATGGATCTTTTTGCCATTCTCTCCCTCTTAGGTTAAAGAAAACTTCTACTTTGTCGCCTTCTTTTACTGCGTCAACTAAGTTGGTTTTATCTTGCACCAATTGGAACATTAAAAACTGTGGGTATTGTTCCTCAGTTTCAATTACAAATTCTCTCTTCTTAAAGCGATCGCTTATCACTTGCTCGTCGTGAATACGCTTGATTTTTCCTTCTACAGATAAATTACTCATAGTTATAGTCGATTTAGTTTGTCAATTAATAAGGTCTTCCAAGCAGATTCTACTTCGTTTTTTTCTAGTAAAGACTTAGCATAAAGGTGCAATTCTTCTCTAGTATCTTCGTCGTTGGTTCCTGCATGTAATAGAGTCGCAATATCCGTATTTTCTTTGAATATTTCTACTAATTCCACGGAAGGAATTTTTTCAATATTCGCCAATTTCGCCAAGTCGTTGCCAGACAGTATAAAGCTGTTTTTTATACGGATTGGAAGCTGGTCGTAGCCAATACCAATTTTAATATTTGGCTTTTCTACTTCGAAGATCGAATCTCCCGATGCTCTGCAATACCAGTTGGCTCCCATACGACCAACAAGGTCAATTTTATGCGGATCTATTTGTAGTTTATCGTTTAATATAGCTTCAGAAACGTGTATTTTTACGATCTCGCAAATAACTAAATTACCTGCTCCACCTTCATCACCTAAAGAAACCACTTCTTTTACGATACATTCCATTTGTACTGGCGATTCTTTTACTCTATAGGGTTTTACTAAGTCGGATTTTAGTGCAGTAAAACCTGCTTTTTCAAATTCGTTTATTCCCGTTTCGTATTCTGTACTCGAAAGAGATGTCTGCTCCACAATAGCGTGTGAAACCACGTTTATAACTACTTCTTTTGTAGCTGATACGTTGTCTAATGTGTGTTTGGTGGTATTGTTCCGAACACGACGAGCAGGAGAGAATATGGCTATGGGTGGGTTTGCACTAAATACATTGAAAAATGAAAAAGGACTCAAGTTAGGTCTTCCATTTTCATCTATTGTACTTGCTAAAGCTATTGGACGTGGACCTATTGCCGATAGTAAATATCCGTGTAAGTCTTTAGTACTTAATTCTTTTGGGTCTAGTGTGAGCATAGTTTTTTTATGAGAAAAACAAATGTAAGTATTCGTTTTATGCTAGCAATGAAATAGTATTAAAAAAGATGTTTTTTTGGTTGCTAAAAATGAAAATAGTTCTAAATTTGCAAAGCAATAAGTCGAAAGGCTTATTCGTTCCACGCGGATATGGTGGAACTGGTAGACATGCTAGATTTAGGATCTAGTGCCGCAAGGCGTGTGGGTTCGACTCCCTCTATCCGCACTAAAGCTTACTCGAAAGAGTAGGCTTTTTTTATGGGCTAAACTACCCATCTCCATAATACTCAGTTTTGTTGATTTCATCATTAAAAATAATGAAGGTAATACTCACATGCTAGGCTGGTCGTTTAACTGAATCAGTGACTTGTTACCTACCAAAGGATATAAGTTAAAGCTTAATACGATTACCTCATTAGCGGATCTTCCCAATTTAGAGGAATACTGATTTATAGATGAAAAATATTACTTCATAAGGCTGTCTGAAAAGATAGCCCTTTTTGATTTTTAGTAAAATAATTCACTGTTGAATCGTGTTAATGCTAAACATGTTTTTGGAAAATGAACTATATTTTACTAGCTTGCTAGTCTTACTAAATTTAGTAATGACTATTTTAAGTTTAATTCTAAGCAATCAAAAGATGAAGCAAACGGTATATTTATTTTTGTTAATCGGAATGTCTCCTTTGTATTTGAAGGCTCAAATATCTGGTGATTGTACCTACCCTTATACAACTCCCGAAGGTTTAGTAGAAATTATTGTTGGAGAAGGGGTTGATTATTCAAATGTAACTTTTTCTGGATTCGATTGTTCTGTAGGTTACTTTTCGGGCCCTTCAAATATTGGTTTTTCACAAGGATTAGTTATGGCTACAGGAGGAATTGGGTCAATTTCTCCAGGAAGTACAGGATATTATGGCGCTGGAGGTGGTACAGATAATGATCTTTCTGACCAACTTGAAATACTAAATTCCTCTTCTACAAGTTTGAATAATTTAATCGTTTTAGAATTCGATTTTATTCCTTCTTCCAATCAAGTATCCTTTCAATACGTTTTTGCCTCAAATGAGTATGCCAATTATACCTGCTCTCAATATAACGATATTTTTGGGTTGTTCTTATCAGGTCCAGGTATTTCAGGTCCCTTTACCAACAACGGAATTAACTTAGCCGTAGTGCCCGACCCAAATAACCCTGGAGGATTTACAGATACTCCAGTGGGAATAAATACAATAAACTCCGGTGTAGCTAGCGGTATCTATTCTGGACCATGTGATGTTATAGATCCAAATTGGCAAGATTATTCCGTTTTTTTTACAGATAATAGTAACGAAGAGACTGTCAGTTTTCCCGGGTTTACGGTTCCTCTTACGGCTACTTCAGCTGTTATTTCTGGAGAAAGTTATCATATTAAAATTGCTATTGCAGATGTTATGGATGGTGCATTAAACTCAGCGATATTTTTAGAAGGAATGTTGAGTTCCGAAACTTTTGACGCTTGTACCGATGTAGCTGCATGCAATTATACTGAAAATGAAGCCTGTATTTACCCAGGTGAAACAGAATTTATAGATTATGTTGCCGATTATTTCGATTTAAACCAAGTAGAGGTTGAGTATAATGGAGAGGTATATCCTGTTCTAGTTCAGGAAACTGATGTTTTAGTTGATGGATTTACTGTTTTTTCTCAAGGCACAAATCTTTATTTGCAAGGATCAAACCTGTTTACTCAAGGAACCTCTTTGTTTTTTTATGGAGTATCTGAAATATGGGACGTACTTACAAATGAAATTTATTCTATCTTATTGGCTTACGATTCCGACAATACTTTTGATTGTGATGGCTGTTTAAATGATGTTGATGCAAACAATATATGCGATGAATTTCAAGCAGGATGTCCATTGCCAGAGTTTTTAGAGTACAATCCTATTGCTTTAACTTTCGACTATACTCTTTGTCAAACATATATAGTTTATGGTTGTGTAAACCCCGATGCGTTAAACTTTAACATCGAGGCAAATGTAAGCGATGGCACCTGTGAATACGAAAATAATCCATGTCCTTCCTCTGTTTTTGGTGAAGCACTTTATTTACCCGATGGCTCTGGAGTTACCTATTCTACATCTATTTCTATAGACTGCTACGGCAATACACATACTCTAACAGATGTGAATGATATTGTGAGTATTGACATTAACATGGAGCATTCTTATACTGGAGATTTAGATATATTTATTACAGCGCCAAACGGTATGCAGGTACAATTATTTGCTCAAGCTGGAGGGAGTACTTGGCTTGGTGAGGCTACAGACCAGGATGCCACGGCAACAAACCCAGGTGTAGGTTACGACTATGGCTGGTCTATGAATTCTACGTATAATGGAACTATGTATGACGGGATGACTAATGGAAATACTACTTCCGTTAGCTCACCAAACGGAATGACGGGTAATAGCTTAAATTCTGATATTTACCTCCCTTTTGAAAGTCTTGAAGCACTTTTAGGAACTCCCTTAAATGGAACTTGGACGCTAACTGTTGTAGATAATTTAGGAATAGATAACGGATGGATTTTCTCTTGGGGAATTACCCTCTTTAATGACGGGTTTGGTTGTACAGATCCAAGTGCACTAAATTACAATTCGAATGCCTCGGAGGATGACGGTAGCTGTGAATATGAAACTTGCTCCTTGCCAGATTACTGGACTAGCATAAATACGGGAGCTAATCAGACTATAATGATTCCGGCAGATATTCTAATAAATGGAGAAAACATTCCAAATGGGACTCAATTAGGACTGTTTTATATGGACGATTTTGGAGCTTATCAATCTGCAGGATCTGTTGCCTATTATGGAGATGTAATTGCTATACCTACAATGGCAGATGACTCGACTACTCCAGAAATGGATGGGCTGATAGAAGGTGCCGATTTGATTTGGGCTTTATGGAATTATTCCACTTGTGAAGATATGCTACTAAGTGCAACCTATTCTGGAGGCCCCGATGTATTTACAACTAATGGAATAACATTCGTGGAATCATTCTCCTCAGTTCCTACAGTTGTTTGCCAAACGATAAATTTCCCTGCTGGTTGGTTTATATTTTCTACTTATATAGAATCTGACATAGTTGATATGGAAGCCTTGTTTGCGCCCATTGTAGCCTCAATTGTAATTGTGAAAAATAACGCTGGTATGGCGTATTTACCAGAATGGGAGTACAACGGAATTGGCGATATAAACAATGCTGAAGGATTTCAAGTTAAAACTTACAATGCCGTTTCATTTGAAATTTG
>Ga0308005_10000868_pt1 | contig 10705 bp, 7 predicted proteins | sample Neamet67_FD_203142 | JGI IMG/M metagenome (GOLD analysis project Ga0308005, IMG submission 203142) | Marine microbial communities from water near the shore, Antarctic Ocean - #67 | ecosystem: Environmental > Aquatic > Marine > Unclassified | place: Southern Ocean | collected 2014-06-07 | reverse complement strand
CTTATGTAGGGCTTGCAGTCCTTCATACTGACGCGTGAAGCCACACTTGGAAGCGGTATTGACGATCAGAACGACCTTAGGCTTAGTCGCGCCCAAGGTCGTCTTCCTGCCATCTATGGTTTTCACCTTAACGTCCAACGGGGAAGCAGCGACAAAAGATGCAATCAAAAACAGAGAGCAGACGGAGTATAGGAACGATCTTAACATTCATAGAACATCACCCCAATCTCCACTCCGTCAAGAGATCAAATTGCCCTCATAACCGATTGCTCGTTAGACAGGGATGAAGGTTGATTACGAAATACCGGTGACGAATCAGCATCATTGGAATTCAAATCACCCCCCCCTTTCTCCCCACCAGCTCCGTTCCAAATGCGACTTCAACCCTTTCCCGCCAAAAGCAATTTCCTAGCAGTTTACTTCTTCAGCTTCGAATTCCACTCGTCGAGATTGGTCTTCTGAGCTGCGAAGAGAGCAGCAATTGGATCGGTGATTACGATATCGGTGATGACATCATCTCTTTCAATCGCATTCACAATATCCTGCCCATTGGTCACCTTTCCAAACACCGAATGCTTTCCATCCAAATGAGGAGTCGCTACGTGGGTGATGAAAAACTGCGAGCCATTGGTTCCAGGTCCGGCATTAGCCATGGAAAAGATCCCAGGACCAGTATGCTTTAGAGAGGGGTCAAACTCATCTGCGAAACGATATCCCGGACCACCTCCACCGGTTCCCTCCGGGTCACCTCCCTGAATCATGAAGTTGGGGATCACCCGGTGAAAAGTAATGCCATCGTAGTAATCCTTCTCGGCGAGATTAAGGAAGTTAGCCGCCGTCATGGGAGTCTTCGTCGCATAAATCACCGCCTCAATATCTCCCTTTGAAGTCTTCAGGACAATATTGACATCGGTGATTTCAGCCAGCTCGGCAGATTCGGGGCTTCCGCCAGTTGGCTCCGAACTCTTGGGCTCCTTGTCATTACAGGAGCTGAGCACCAGAGATGCCGCCGCCACAGGTAGTATCAACAATAATTTTTTCATAAACAACGCGGAAAAATAGGCACGCCTTTTTCCCACCGCAAACCCAAAACCTAATTCAATTCCTCCAACTCAATTTGCGTCCAGGGCGTCTTCCGGCCGGCTTGGGCTTTCTAGATCTCTTTGACCTCCTTTTCGGTCACAGGACCGCCTTTTCCACCCCAGGCGTAGCGGAGATAGCTCAGAACCTGCGCGATATCGCGTTACCGACTCAACCCAAGGCTCGCTCCGGGAGCCATAAATCCGGCTTGATAGGTTTTCCCATCCAAAGGACCAATCAATCCATGGAGGAGAATCGGCACCAATTTTTTATTGACTTAAAGGGTTAAAATAGGCCTTTTTGTAAAATAGAGCAGTTTATCAGCACTTTTTTTATGAAAACTTCAAAGCTTCAATTCTTTCTAAGTGCCTTTCTTATCGGCACCGCTTCATCGGCAACTGTCAGTATAAGTTCTCTAGATGATCTGGGAGCCCCTTCGGAGGTCCGCGATACACTTGGCGCATTCCCGACATACCTAGGTCGGACCCTTGACGGAGTTACGGCAGTTCATACAAATGACGCCACTTTTGCAGTCTCAATTGATTTCAACGCAGGTGTTAACGCCAATAATGGAGTCATTTGGGAGAGCGGTGGAGCAACAATCGGATCGACTCTTTCCTACAACCAAGCTGCAGCTGCTGTGAGCGTGCACCACTCAACGAACGCTGGACTAGCGTTGGGAGTGGTAACTCATCAACTTACAGCTGCGCAAGTTGCAGGGGGAGACCTCGAAGTTGTGTGGGCATACGATGCCAGCGAAATCGACTTTGAGCTCTTTGTTGATGGAGTCAGTAGTGGAACTACTGTCGATACGACTGCAGTTGCCAGAACTCAGAATAACTGGAGTGGAGGAAACGGGGCTGGGCTGGGTGTATTCGGAGGAACCTATGCTGCTGGAAATGGTGAAAATGGAAACCTTCTATCTATTGCTAATCTTGAAGATACCGCAGTCATTAATCTAGTTACTGGACTTCGTTTTTGGGCAGGAACAGATGCCCAGTTTGTGACGGTTCCTGAGCCTTCCAGCAGCATCCTTCTTGGCTTCGCTTCTTTGTTGGCGATGAGACGCCGGCGCTAGTTTGGTTCGGAATTTCTTTTCCCACAAACCTCACTGCTTTTAGTAGTGAGGTTTTATTTTGTCTTAAACCTGCGGGGAAGTTTCTTTTGGTGGGGATGGGTGAGGAGTTTATGGCATCCGATTCCTATATTGCCTTCACGAATGCTCCCTGATTCTCCAGGGTGCCCCCCCTTTCGCCCCCCTCAGCTCCAAGCGGCGGCTTCAAGGCCCTCCCGCTAAAAGCAAATTCTTAGCAGTTTTGATGCCCGATGTCTTGGCTTAGCCAGATCATTGATGATTGGGTTGTCCGGTTCGTCGCTGTTCGAGATGCGACGGTCCCGAGGCCACTGACTGAAGTTGCCAAATGACGCGAAAGGATCAACGGTTCATTTTCGTAGTATTCAGCCTGTCTTCTACTTAGGAGACGTTGGTTTGTCAGAAGTTCTGACTACTCACTGCTTCCAGATCTAATACAAAAAAATGGCAAGACTGTATTTTTCGGTTTCAAGTTTTCGGGCTTCTTTGAGACCTACTTTCTTAACAAGCCTTGTTACCCTTATCTCCATGACCACAACGGTCAAAGCGAGTGAAACAAGTCATTCGCTATCGGGCATTAACAGCAAACATCTCGGTCTTTTAGCCACCCACTGCGCGTCTTGCCACAACGAGAAGAAGAGCAAAGGCAAATTCCGAATTGATAAACTTAGCCTCACCATTCAAACGACAGCCGATGCGGAACGATGGCAAAAGGTGCTCAATGCCCTTAATGCCGGCGAGATGCCACCCGAGGATGAGGAGCAAGTTCCACCTTTGGCAAAAGCAGATCTGGTTGATGACCTAGGACAGGCGATGGTCTCCTTGCGAAAGAAAATGAGCGACCGCCATGGAGAAATCGCTATGAGCCGCCTTAATCGACGCGAATACCGTAATACTCTCCGCGAATTACTTGGCGTCGAAATTAATGTCAGCCAATTACCCGCAGATCATGGTCTAGGTAACTATGACACTTCCGGCAGCAGCCTCTACATTTCAAGTAACCAAATTGAATCGTATTTGGAATTAGGACGCGAGGCAGTAGAGGAAGCAATCGACCGTTACCTTGCACGCGGAGTTGCCGTCAACCACCGGCACGAAGGCGAAGAGCTGACCAAAAAATACCGGGCACATTTCAAAAAATGGGATGCCTCAACAAAATGGCGAAGTGAACTCGCAAAAGCAGGGTCCCAAACAGTGAATAAAAAAATCTATGAATCACTAAAAAAGAAACATCCGACCCGACAAGATAAACATCTTCCCTTCTATCTCCACTTTGATGAGATATCGGGAGCGCCACCAGTCCCCAGTGACAACGCCTTTCGTTTTTTCGACAACCCCACCCGGGTCGATCAATTCATCAGCTCTTCCGCACCCAATCATTCTTATCTCAAAAGATACCTGAATCTGCCAAAAATTGAGCAAGGTGCCTTCATCACGATACCGACCATTCATCCAAATCAATTGCCCACAGGGTATATCGAATACCATCTCCCTCCGGGTTGGCCACCCGGAAAATATAAAGTGAGATTTCGAGCTGCACGCGCGGACAATGCACCTGAGGACCGTCGCTTTCTGGAATTTGGACTGCGTGTGCGTAATGTAGACTTATTAAGTGCCCATGAAGTGACCGGAACCATGGAGAACCCCCAAATAATCGAGACTTCATTAGAAATCACGCGCAAGCATTCTCTGGGCGAAAACCGCGACGAGAGGCAAATTTATCTCCGTGAAAAAGGGATGCATCATCAATTCCACTACCCGCGCAAAGTATTCGCGGAGACTAAAAAACGAAACGGATATGGCCCCGAATATGTCTTTTGGATCGACTGGCTAGAGGTTGAACGTGTCACTACAGAAGACCACTCGCTTCCAGAAGGCATGCAAGCAGTGGTCCAGTTATTAAATCGCGAGAAGTTGGTTGAAGAGCGTTCCGAGGAAGGTCTCTTTATCCATCAAACAGGCGGAATTAAGGCCCAAAGGATCCGTATTATTAACCCAGATGCCGGTGACAACGACTTCCTCCACCTTCGTGAAGTGCAAGTAATGAGTGAAGGTAAGAACATCGCACTAGAGGGAACTGCCTCACAGAGTTCCACCCACGGTAATGAAAATGAACGGGGCGCAAAAAGTGCAATCGATGGAGACATGACGAGTATCAATCACACTTCGAATATTACTAACTCCGGAGAATGGTGGGAGGTCGATCTTGGCCGCGAAGTGTTAATCGATGAAGTCCGTATTTACAACCGGAACGACAGCCCAACGATAGAGTCTCGCCTTAAAGATTACATCCTGGAAATCATAGACGCGAAAGGGGAACCTCAGGGAAATAACTATCCAAGAACCGCAGAGCTCGCCGCCTGCTTCAAAGAATTTTCAACCCAAGCATTTCGGGGAGAACAGGCAGACCAAAGCTTTATCGATCGTCTCCTAAACTATTATCACGCTAAACGAAAAGTCGATGGGCTCAAACATCGGGAGGCCCTCACCAGCACCTTGGCGATCGTCTTGAGTTCCCCAATGTTTCTCTATAAGTCCGAGTCCTCTTTACAGAACCAACAAATAATCAGCCAGCAAGAACTCGCCCAACGACTCTCTTATTTTCTGTGGAGCGCCCCGGCCGACTCCACACTGATAAAGCTGGCAAGCGCTGGTAAACTATCTGACTCCAAAGTCCTCCGCCAACAAACCGACCGACTACTCGAGGATCCACGATCTACCGCAATGATCCACGGGCTTGTTCATCAATGGCTAGATATGGAGCGACTCGATTTCTTTAACGTTAATCTAATTAAGCATCGAACTTACGACAATAGTGTGAAGATGGCCGTTCGCGACGAAGTTTATCAAACCTCATCTTTTCTTCTCGCAGAAGACCGTAGTATCACGGAACTGTTATCGGCTGACTATGTGGTGATCAACAACCTTCTGGCCCAATTCTATGGGATCCCTAACGTCGAAGGCGACCACTTCCGAAAGGTGCCTCTTACAAAAAACTCGCCACGAGGCGGCCTTCTAGGCATGGCGGCGATTCACCTCATGGGCGGAAATGGCGACGAATCGAGTCCGGTCGAACGCGGGGCCTGGGTCCTCCGGAAACTACTCCATCAACCACCTCCGCCCGCTCCTGCCAACGTTCCCAACTTAGCCAGACTTTCGGATAAAGTCCTCACCACGCGCGATCGCTTGAGGGCTCACCAGGAACTCCCGCAATGCGCCAGCTGTCATCGCAAAATCGATCCAATCGGATTTGGTCTGGAAAATTTCAACGCGGTTGGTTTGTGGCGAACCGAAAACAGCTACGAACCTCAGGACAAAGAAGGAGAAAGGAAAGCCTGGAAGATCAATCCCAGTGGCCAAATCCACAACGGTCCGAATTTTTCCGACTACTTTGGTTTACGTAACCATATTGCCGCTCACTCGGATGCCTTTGCTCACAGCTTCACCTCGGCTGCGATCGAGTACGGAATGGGTCGACCGATTGGTTTTAGTGACCAAATATTTCTTCAGGAGATCGTAAAACAGTCGAAAGACCAAAACTACACATTCCGATCTTTCTTCCACGCCTTGGTGCAACACGATAACTTCAAACGAAAGTAGTCTTATGAATCATCCGATGGGCCGACGCCCTTTCCTCCGATCTGCAGCCGGATTCCTAGCTCTTCCAGCGTTAGATCTTTTCGCCGAAAATCGCCCTCGTCAGACCAAGGCTCCGGCCAAGCGGATGGTCTTTCTTAGCTTTGGTTGGGGTGTCACCGAGGAAAGTTGGTATCCGGATATCACCAAACCGGGCGACGCTTACAAAATGCCGACTGGTCTCGCTCCCCTTGAGCGCCATCGTCAAGACTTCTCAATTGTCCAAGGCCTTTGGCATAAGTATAGCCTCTTCAACGATGCTGGACATTCGGGCAGCACATTCTGGCTAACTGGTGCCAATCGATTTGCGCAACCGGGCGTAAGCTTCGCCAATACCATTTCTGTCGATCAGGTAGCAGCCCAAGAATTCGGAAAACACACGCGCTTCGATTCCATCCAGATCAATGGCGGCGGAAACGTCAACGGTGATGGTCACGGTCCTGGGCTATCCATGTCATGGGACTCGAAAGGCAAACCATTAGGGGGCCAAAATCATCCGGTCCAATTATATCGTCACTTGTTTTCCGGCAGTGAGATTCCACTTGAGCAAGTGCAGCAGCGATTATCCGAGAAACGCAGTGTGCTAGACACGATGATGGGGAACGCCAAACAACTTGAGAAAAAATTGGGGCACACCGATAAAGACAAACTGGACGAGTATTTTGAAAGCATTCGAAAACTTGAAAACCGAATCGCTAAGGAAGAGGCCTGGCTCAACGTCCCTCGCCCTAAAGCACCAATCTCCGAACCCAAGGTGAACAATGGTCGGGAACTTGTCGAAGCCACCTACGATCTAATGGTCCTGGCCATGCAAACAGACAGCACCCGGATCATGACCTTCCGTCAACCAGTCCAAAGTTTGCTCAACAGCGAAAACATCGCTGTCGGCGGTCACGACATCAGTCACTACCACGGGAATTCCGAGAAGATGCATGCTTCTAAACAGCGGGATCTTGTCCAGAGCGAACTACTGGCCGGCTTTATCGATCGACTCAAAAAAACGAAAGAAGCAGATGGCTCCAGCCTGTTCGACCACCTCTCCCTTGTTTACGGCAGCAACCTCAGAACCAGTCATTCGGTGGACAACTGCCCAACCCTAGTTGCTGGAGGCGCATCAGGAATCAAGCTTGGACACAACCATGTTATGGAAAATGAGACTCCGTTGAATAATCTTTGGTTGTCATTACTCAATCAACTCGACATTCGAACGAAGAAACACGGCGACAGCACCGGAGTTCTAGAAAAAATCATGGCCTAGAATCTCTTTAATCGCTGACCCGCTCTTCAGAGCTAGTATTTTTGCTGAATTAATAAGACCCATTGGTCCTAAACATCTTTTTCTTGGAAGCACGAGGTTTGCTGAGACAACGACGTTGGGCAGGAGTGAGTTTATTTCCTTTCTTAACCTCTGGATAGCAATCCAAGTGGGACTCCTTCCGGCATCCGCCGATGGAGTATTGGGAAGATCAGGATAGGTATTGTGAATGAGCTTCCAATGCTGATTCGCAACCGCACGGCCATGATCCTCGAAATCGTGCCAGTGATCCTCTGAGAAAGCATACTCACGGGTGATTTTCCGGGCATCTTTCAGGATAGGTAAAAAACTGGTTCCTTCGAATGATTCCAGTGACTTTAAACCCGTGATTTCAAGAAAAGAGGGAGCGATATCGACCGAAGACACGAGGCTCGTCGTTTTCTGTCCTAGCTTGATTTTGGCAGGCCACTTCACGATCCACGGAGTGCGAATACCTTCATCATAAAGTGTGGTCTTGTCTCCTGGGAAAGGACGTCCGTTGTCACTGATAAAAACAATCATGGTATTTTTGCTCACCCCCTGCCTCTCCAATTCAGCGACCACTTTCCCCACGTAATGATCGAGGCGGCCGATCTCATCATAGTAGAGACGGAAATCTTCTCTGACCTCCGGGGTGTCCGGCATGTAGGGTGGAATCTGAATATCAGACTTCTTGTGAGGGATCTTCAAGGCCCCATCTTCGTAAGCCCGGTGCGGATCCAGAGCCGCCAGCCAGAGGAAGAATGGCATGTCCTTGGGGCGGTTTTCTAAGGTTGAGACCCAAGCCTCGCATCCACTTGGCGACTTTGCCACCATCTTACCCGGTTTGGCACCGGGCCCGGTAGGGCGAATAAACCCGGCGATTGAAGCTTCAAAAACATCATCAAAGCAATTCTTCACGGACTCGCCGAGGTGCCACTTCCCTGCCGCTGCTGTGTAGTAACCGGCACCTTTTAGCCGCTCCACAAATATCACAGACTCTTTTGGTAACGGCCAGTGCAGTTACCCGGCTCCAGTATCAACCCCCTTTCGCCCCCCCCTCCGCTCCGGTCAAAAGGCGACTTCAAAGCCCTCCCGCTAAAAACAAATTCCTAGGAGCCTGTCGGAGTTAGGACAAGTTTTACAGTGGATTCAGTGATCAAGCGGTGGAACCGGCTGAAGACCGAGATGATGATACTCCGGAGCGATATCCTCACTGGCAAAGTTCGTTTCTCATTGGGGCCCACATTGGGGTCGATGGACCGCGATTTCGGTCTGCCTACACCGATCTTCGCGCATCCCGCCATCCCGTGGAGGCGTTTGAGATTGTAGGCCAGGCAGACCAGCGTCCATTCGCCCGATACTTTCTCTTTGCCTCGCAGACTGAAGCCGCGAAAGCCCATCGCTGCCTTGATGATCCCAAAGACTGGCTCGACGGTGTGATTTCGCCTCCCATACAAGGCCTTGCCCTCCTCGGTGCGTAGCTTTTCGCGCATCGCTACGAGTCTCTCATCGACAGGTTCCTTCACCGGGCGATCGCTTTCCTTCACCGGTCGATAGTCGTAGCGCCGTTCGTTGTGGGCGTCTTCGCGATGCACGCTGCAATAGATCTCGACGCCTTCTTGCTCCAGGCGATCAAAGGCATCGGCGTTGACGTAGCCTGCGTCGGCAAGAACCGCTTCGGGCTTGCCTAACAGGCTGGGGATACTGGCCACTCCGTTCTCCAACTCGGCGTAGTCGCTGGCGCTCTGACTGACATGCTGACCGACGACGAGCTGGCTGCCATCGGCGTCCACCGCAGCCTGCGCGTTGTAGCTCTGGGTGAAGCTCGCCCGCTTGTTCTTGCGCATGATTCGTGCGTCGGGATCGCTCAGGTTGCACTGCTCCTTTGAGTCCTCGGCCTTCTTCTTTGGTTGTCTCGGTTCTCTGCCGGTGCACTTCTTGCCGGTCTTCTTTTCTTTCTCGCGCCGCTCTGCTTTCTTGGCCTCATACTTGGCGTTGGCCTCTTGCTGGCGCTGGCTGGCCCGGGATTCCAATTCCTCGATGGCCCGCTCCATCTTGCTGGCGAGCTTCTCACGGCGGGCGATTTCCTCGGGAAGTTTCTGGCCGTCCTGCTCATCGGCATCAGCCGTTTCGGCCTGCGCCAACAAGTCGTCGATATCGAGTCGAAGTTGATCGCGGATTTCCACCGCCCGCTGGTAGCTCACGTTCTGATCGATCGACGCGTTAGCCTTCAAGTGGGTTCCGTCGAGTGAAACATTGCCGAGCTTGAGCAACTTGAGTTCGCGGGCCAACTCAAGCACATCGACAAAACTCTCGCGGAACGCTTCGAGGTTTTCGCGACGAAACTTGCAGATGGTGTCGTGATCGGGATGGGTCCCTACCGTCAGGTAACGGATTGCCACGTCGCGGTGAGTGGCTCGCTCGATCTTGCGCGAGGAAAACAGGCCGTTGGCGTAACTGTAAATCAACAGAGCCAGCATCATATGGGGCGGGAATTGTTTGGCACCGGTGCCCCGATGATTGACGCGGAAGCTTTCCAACGGGAGCCGGTCCACCGCCTCGATCACGAAGTGGACCAAGTCGTCCTCGGGCACCCACTCGCGCAGGTCCGGCGGCAGAAGCATCGGCGTGTCACGGTCAACTGAGACAAATCGTGCGGGCATGGATTGACACTACCAAATTTTCAGGCCAACTCAAAGTCCGACAGACTCCTAGCAGTAAATAACGATACCAAATATCCCGACGACGACTGCCCCAATGGCAAGATCCCCGGAAACAACCTCCCGCTCCGCGGCCAAAAGGGCTCGCTCTATGAGGGCGGAATCCGCGTCCCGACCATTGCTCGCTGGCCTGGCAAATTGAAGCCCGGCACTGAATTCGAAACGCCCGTTTGCGTCGTCGATTGGATGCCGACGTTCTGCGCCCTGGCTGAAGTAAAAATAGAATCAGCCGAACTAAAATGGGACGGCGTGAATTTGTGGCCCGCGCTGACTAGCGAAGCACCATTGCCCAACCGAAACCTCCACATTACGGGCCCCGGCGGAAATCGCTCGGCACTCCGAAATGGCGACTGGAAGCTCATTCTCACCGAATCCAAGAATCGCGACTCGCCCGACGTGCCAAAAGCCGAACTCTTTAATCTCGGCAACGACCCGAATGAGAAAACCGACGTCGCTGGAAAGAATCCAGAAAAAGTAAATGAGCTAAAGGCGAAACTCAAAAAACAACGCGAGCTGGATGTCGCTTCAAAAGGCGGACTGTAAACAAACGGATTGCGACGCTAGCCAACACCCTTTCTCTCCCTCTGCTATCCCTTCAACGGCACCCTCAAGCTCCTCGCCCCAAAAGAAAATTCCCAGCAGTAGCAGTCATTTTCGCTGTGGTCCTCTGCACCTGATGGCTGGGAAGTCCTTGATGATATTGTTGAAAGGTTAATCCAGCCTTCGGGTATTGATGATGCCTAGAAGAGCTTGTTGGGATGTCGCGATTCTGGGCATGATCTCGATTCGTCGATAGTCACTGGTAAAATGAACATGAAAACGATCACCGCTACTTTGACGGCGGTTCTATTTGTAACTCTCGGACGTTCGTCGAATGCCGAGAGCGAGAAGCCCCTCGCC
>Ga0308005_10000863_pt1 | contig 10735 bp, 10 predicted proteins | sample Neamet67_FD_203142 | JGI IMG/M metagenome (GOLD analysis project Ga0308005, IMG submission 203142) | Marine microbial communities from water near the shore, Antarctic Ocean - #67 | ecosystem: Environmental > Aquatic > Marine > Unclassified | place: Southern Ocean | collected 2014-06-07 | reverse complement strand
ATATCCGTGCTGTCGAAAAGGTTGTCAAGGATAATAACCCAATCATCCTCATCGTAGTAGAGCGGGTACTCCCCTATCCCAGTACGAGCTACACTCTCAATCACATGTTCGATGATAGAATCCGTATAGTCGTGGATTACATTTTGAGATATCCCCTCATCCTCAACCTCCTCGGTAATATACTCCTCTAAAATGCCTCGGTTGATGGTTAGGCGCTCATCGTTCGTCATGGGTGTATCACTAATAGATTCTTCTTCTGCCACCATACCTCCTCTTGGGGTTGGCTGTTTCGGTGCGCCTCTTCGTCTGGGGTTCGCATTACCCACCACCCAATTCATCGCATCCGCACTATCACGCGCTAATCCAAAAAGAGTGTTGTATGAATTGGTAGATGAGTCTAACGCGTCTATGAATGAACTGTATGTTTCGCTGAGACCAGCCGACGACGGTGAGTAGGTGTTGACTGCGCGACCCCTATGTGTTTCGATGAAATCTTCTCTGAATAAACCCATCGCTTCGCGCACCGATTCACGAGACTCCGACACCGAAGCGGTCAACGCATCTAATCGTTGTATATACAAATCCCTCGTCTCGGTGAATCTGGACGGACGGACATCAACCACCGTACCGACGAGCCGTTGAAACGCAGTTAGTCGCTCCGATATTAGATTCGACCTCCCATATAGTCTTATCATATCCTCTCCGGATATCGCGCCTCCCACCGCACCCCCAAACACCTCGTCTGGGATTCTTTCAAGAACAGTCTTCTTATGCTCTTCAAGTGGATTGGACGTTTCCGATTTGATTATCACCGCTTCTTTACCCCTCTGAAACCTTCGCAGCATACTCACGGGGTCGCCCTCCGTGCGAATATCCGTCTGCTTCTCCGGGACTTTGTAAAACACGTCCGTTGCCGATACTGGCTTGTTGAGCGTGATTATCTCCTTGCTGTTCTTACCGAGCGTTTCTGCATAGCTGCCACCTTTGCTATGACCTAAGGTGCTGACGTTTTCGCGCCCATACTTTTTCTCAGCACGCGTCTGGATCGAACGGGCGGAGTTCATTCTGCTGCTCGTCGACGAATACCGCCCAGTACTCATGAGTTTCAAATTGTCGTAAAAATCCGTGGCATCCTTGCTCCCACGATGAACCACAAATGCGTCGTTCGTACCGTTTCTCACAAACACCTTGGTCGTGGTATTCGACAGCGCCTTGTCAATCGTGTACCCATCCACGCTCCCAAAATTAGGGTCGTAGCTCTCGGCGATTAACAGCTGTAAATCTGGACTCGTTATATAGCCGCCTTTCATTTTTATATATATTAAACACATAAAAATAATTAATGATTCACATCAATCAAATCTCTAAACATTATGGCGGTCAATTGTCTTCCCATACTCGAACGCCGCACGGGATTGTAGAGCGGGACTGTCGTGGATAATCATCGCCCCACGGTTTCCGCCAAATCCTCGTTCAACACCGTGGTTCATACCAGCGCCAGAGAACATGCCCCTACCAGCAGCAGCCGAAGCGTAAATACCACGTCCAGCAGTCAACCCTCTACCAGCAGTCAATCCTCTACCAGACCCCACGTAAATACCATTACCACGGGGAGTCGCAAGAGTGCCACCACGTCCAGAAAAGGGGACGTTCTCGTTGGGACGGATTACACCAGTCGTGCGCTTCGCCTCTTGGACCATAGACTCCAACGCCGCCTCACCATAGCGCTGGATATAACCCTCAATAGCATCTTCGAGTGCGTTGGTGGGCTTGGTCGTGCGCTGGGGCGGCACATATCCATCTGGGAGTGATGGGCGAGCAGCAACCTTCGCCGCCGCCTTTCTCTCCTTGGGGACAAGCTTAACATCGTGTCCCGCTTGTTTTAAACCACTCTCCACGCCAGCCAGAGCAACCAGCTCGGGGTTCTTTTGGTATCGAGTAGGTTCGTCCACATACATGCCAGCGGTTCTCGCAGCAACAGTAGCAGCTGGGATCATTTCGGGCTGACCGAGATAAGTTGGTCCAGCGATAGCCGCCGCCATGAGTCCTTGTTTCACAAGCGGTTTCGCCACGTCGGCGAGTTTGTATAGCACCTTCTTAGCCGTCTTCCCAACAGCCGCCTCGACCATCTTGTCGAATTTAGGTCCGAAAATACCGCGTCCGCTCATGATATCCTTATTCATCACCAGAATCTCCGGAGTGAGCTGAACCATAAGCCCCTTCCCTTTGGCGAACGTTTTTACCACACGATTATGTTGAACCTTGTCGAGCGCTAAGTCCATATCATCACCTACTTGGACTCTCACTCTACGACCCTTTTTCATGTTGCGAATCTGGGTGGGGGACAGACGCTTGATAGTCGTCGCAAAGGGATTCTTCATATCCAGCTTGCTCTTCTCGGCGGCTTCGTGGTCGCCCTCGATAATCCCACCCATAATCTTGGGGGGCTTGATTTTAAAAACACCGCCAGTCTTAGCACGCTTGGCAGCATCTCTATCCCCAGCCACAATCCCACCAACCGCCATCACCTTTTTAAGAGCATTCGGCAGCAGAGCACCTATAATATCCGTCTCGACATTCGCCTTCAACTTACCGCCAGCAAGCTTGCGTTTCGCCTTGTTGGATAGAAGAGAACTCGTCAGATCCGTTCCGAAACTGAGTTTTAATTTCCCTCCGTCAGCACCCTTGCCAGCCACAGCGGGACCAATTACATCATGTCCCAAATCATACCCAGCAGTAAAAGGGTTCACACCGCTCAGAACTTCAAAAGGCTTGCCAGCCGCCTTACCCACACGCGTAATCTCGTTTAAAAGTCCGCTCCCAGTAAGGGTTGTGCTGACACCACCCTCCACCTTCGCCTTTTGCTTATCCGTAAGCGCGACCCCCAGCGGGGTCTTGTTAATCGCCATATCCGTGGCGACCTCGATGAACCCCTTGGGAGAATGCAGAGCCTTCTTGACAGACGCCTTGGTCTTCTTCACCTCCTTCTTGATGAACTTGTCGATGATGCCCTCACCACACACATCCTCAGCACAGACTCCCTTGCCAGAAAACAGACCCTTCCCTTCCCCAGACTTCTCCGACGCCTTCTCGTGCGCCGCCTTGAAATCCAGACCGCGCATCATATACATTCTCATACTGGCGATGTGCTTCTTGCCGTACTTGGCTGAGTGCGCCTTCACCTCCGCCTTCGCCTCGTCCGTCAGCTTTTTGAGAGCCGCTCCCTTGCGCTTCACAGCAACAGCCGCCTTCGCCACCTTCACAACAGCATCCTCCACCTTCGCAACAGCATCCTCCACCTTCGCATCTCCCTTCATTTTAAGAACGATATTCTTCTTAGGGGGCATTTATAGTATATGCTAACATATAAAAATCCCAGTAAGTTATTAATTACCAGTTAATCCGTAGCCCACGTTAAATCACGGTCTAAATCCATCCTCCAACAGTAATAGAAACAATCGAAATTACAGCTCCCCTTACCATCCTTATTCTGGATTACACCATCCACCCTCTTTAAAAACTGGATGCGCTTGCTGGGGACAATTATCTGTATCCGGCTGTCCTCGTCCTTGAAATTGTCCCTAAAATATCTGGTACACATCTTTGATGCGGGGAGTATCAGTATAAATGGCTTTCGCAGCGCCTTCATTCGAATCAATATACGCTTGGCAGCCGAAAAGGGGGGATTGGATACCACCACATCTCCTAAATCATTCTCGAAGAAATCCACGGGCTCATGTATCGTATCGAAACCCAATTCACGCAGATAATTACCACTCTCGCCGTCCCCATAAAACGCCTCCCATATCACCTTGTCCTTCGGTATAAACTGCGCTATGCTCTCCCATGCCGATTTTGGCGTCATGTAGTCGTCGTGCATGTGAAATGCCTCGTGGTTGAATCCAGCCATTATATAATTAACGTATAAATTATTTATATAAGTATTTGATTGTTTAGCTAATAGATTGGTATTCTAAAAACGTCCCACATCATATCACTAAAAAAGTATTTCAATATCCATATTATCGTATCCATAAGTATACTATGCTTAGAGACGGCTACCGGTGAGGCAGTCAATCGCGTGCTCGGCTTTGTAGCAGATGAAGCAGTAGAGGTCGACCTTGATGCCAGAAGGGGCTTGGATAGAAGCAAGAAGCTGGACGCTGCGGGGCACGTCCTTCTCCACATCGAGTCCACGGCTGGTATCCACAACGTAGTAGGCGTAGTTGTTCTCGAACGCCAATTGATCGATGACACCGCTGGTGAGTCCGTCGATATATCCACCGTTCACAGAGCCAGTAGATTTGAGTTGCTCCATAAACATCTCGTAAGAGAAACGAGCGTTTTGCTGTAAAACGTTAGCGCCAGAAAGCATAAGATTGAAGTCTCCGAGCGCCACGGGAGATGTGGTTGAACCGTCAGTTGTGAAGCACGATTGGAAAGCGGCGGCGGATGCGCTGCCGTTGGACGCAGAGTTGAGAAAGGGCACGACCACAGTTCTGGTCTGGTTTTTCACGCCGTTTGAGAGAAGCTCCGTCAGGCGCTGCCCTCCGCTCTGGTTGATGATGTTGTAGTTATAGAAATCTTCGGCTTCAAATCTCTTAATTGGGCTCGAAATATATGCATTTTCAAACACGGGTGCGAACTGGTATGCCGGGCATCGAAATTCAACAGAAGTAGCAAGGGGCGCAGCGCCCACGGATGAAGCGGGGTGGTTGGCGCTCTGGGGGGCGTTGCGTCCAACTCCGACTGAAACGATGTATGTGTCGGCATCAAGGACAGCCTTACCGTCGGTAAGCGCGGACACCATAATAGGGTTCACACCTCCAAGGGGGGAGTTTACGATCTGACTCGTCCATTTCGCGCCGTCCGAAACGAGAGTGGCGCTGCTCTGGTTAAGATTGAGCGTGATTTTCACGAACGCGCCCTTGACAAGGGGGAGTTTGCCAAGGAAATCGGACAGATGCTTAGACATAATCTTAGCCGTAATAGCGAGCTGTAAAGTGCCCACCACGGACGCTGTGCCGTCAACCTTCTTGAAAACGTGGCTGCGGTACATAGCGGCGGCGTTAGACGCAGAGCACAGAGTAGAGAAAGCAGAACCAGTAGCACCGTCAACGTCAGTTGTGGCGGTGGGGTCGAAACAGATGGACTTCTGGCGCTGGTATAGCCCTTCGTTGCCAGTAGCCATGCCGTTGCCAGCACCAGTAGCAGCGAGAATAGCGTTTCTGTTGTTTTCAAGACCAACAGTCGCACCATAACCCCACGAAGTAGCGGAGTCGGGGTAGTAGCCGATGGAGCTGCCTTGGGTGCAAATGTCGTCCCACGAGAGCGTCGTGTGGAGACGGAACGCGTTGAAAATCGACTGGAAACTGGTAAGCTGCTGGACGGTTGCGTTGTTATAGTCAACTTGGACGGAGTGAATCACAGTACCGAACCAATTTTTAAGACCAATATTCATGTTGTTATTATCACTAACGGGCGTGAAAGCCGTACCGACTCCATCCGCGGTCATGGAGAGCACAAGGGGCATGGTGATGTATGAGCCACGGAAATCCATATAACGGTTGGAGTTGGCAAGAGTTGCAAGTTGGAGGACAGACTGATTACCGGCATACTGACCGTTCTGATCATCTAAAACAGAAAAGTAATCGCGCTTTACGAAGACAGAAGGAGTATCGCTTGGGGCAGATGCCATATCATAGACAAGGGCGTCGGACATTATTATATTATATGCTAACATTAAAAATTTGATATATTTATTAAAAGACAGAACCTTTAATAAATCGCTAAAATGCTAAAATGCTAAAATGCTAAATAGAATCTCTATACCCACATCCTACTTATCCACCGTGAACTTGATGTTCTTGGGTTTACGGTTGAGAGTTAATCCCTCCAATTTATCGAGCAGCTCGCGCTTAACATTTCTCTTCTCGCCGGCGCCGCCACCCTCCATGCGTCCTTGATGCTTGTTAAACGTGTCTAACCCATCATACGTATTCCCTAAACCTTTTTGAAGCAAAAGAGGGGCTCTGCCGCCGCTCAGCCCACGTCCGCCTACGTAAATCGTATTCATCTTATACATATAGCCCATATTATTTTCCGATTACTCACATCTCAACAAGCTCCTTCTTGTATTGTTGGAGCTTTCGGACACTCGTCATCAGACTGTTTACCACGTTCAAAATACGTATCATCGTCTTCTCACGCTTCGTACCAATCTCCTCGCTTCGCAACTGATTCAGTAATCCAGCGTGCTCCGTCCCTAAATTACCGTAGAGCTGATTGATTTGCTGCTCGTTTAATGCGCTATTCATCTCGTATATAATAGATAAATATATTAATTATTTATTATACTCGCCACACGCCTTAATATTAATGCTTTGCCGCCTTGTTTCTAATAGTTAACAGAATAGTGATGTCTGGGTCTAAAATAGTTAAAGCCACTCCATCTTTGTTTAAAAACTGGATACGAAGCTGGTTGTAATAACCATCCGCCAAGTCGTTGTATAAATATTCTGGCGGGCTATAATCGATGTACCCACCTATCTTTACGTTAGGGGCGATCGAATATATTTTTGTCTGGGGTGATGCATAGGGATTCGAAATACCAGTACACGTGATTACCACGTTTCGGTTAGGCTGTACTTGGGGTATCAGTCTGGGACTAAAATCACTCGACTTCTGGGTCTGGTCCGTCGTCTGGGTCGTGGCGGGGTATGTCCCAGCCTCGAATCCGATAATATCCTTAAAGTTGTTCGTCGACAGAATATCAATCTTGGTTGTCTGCCCACCAGCAGAAAAAGGCATAGATTCGGGGTTGGTGTATCCGGTCGGCAGAGAGGTCGGCACGCTAAACATATTCGCAACAATCGAGTAATCCGTGGGACTCACTTTCAGCTCTAAGTAATAGACATTCTGCGCCGAGGCATTCACTAAAAAGTGGTTATTGGTTATCATAACAGATTGTAGATAAAAGTTCATGTCGGCGATTTCATACAGTCCATTCGGGATGGTGATTGTATGGCTCGTGTACCCTCCCGCAGCCGTAGGGAATTGGTATGTAAACACGTTGTTATTGAGCGGCGATGCGTTAATATTCTCCCACGAATAGTACATCTGCAATTGAGCGATCGCTATCTGTTCGTTTTCGAATTTAACACTTGACGGAAATTTATAAACCAGAGTGCTGTTCTTGCCGTCGGCAACAATATCCTCACGACTTAAAACAAGCGTATGACTCCCAGTATTGCCATGTGAAGAACTCATTTTTATATTATATACCTATATTTTTTTATAATATAATTATCCTTTTATTTATTAAACCACCACCCTTCTCCTAAATGGATAGCGTCTAATACCCCATACTCACAAGCACCTCCAAAATATCCAGACTCTCCCCACGGGGCAGTCGCTTGTCCTTCATGAACTTCATCAGCGTCTTTTTGAACTCCTTCACGAGCGGCACACTATCATTACCAGCGAGAATCTGTCCCTTCAACACCATAAAACGGTTCTCCTCTGCCGCATCCGCGTCCTTGTCCGGGGTTGGGATAGACAACTTACTCTCCATGTTGGTTATGCGTGCCAACTCACCCAATAGACGCTGCTCCGATTTATCCATAGCATTTAGGTCTGCGAATTTGGGCGAATCTCCGTTCAAAATACCAGTAAGGACATTCGAAAAATGCTCGCTAATCTTGCGCGAAGGGAATCCACCAAGATTCGCACAATTACCATAGCGGACGCTCAGAATGTTCTTCGAAAGTTTCGCCGCGTGAATCCACTTTGTCCCCATGGGCTTAAAACCCTTCTTCACCATATCCACAGCCATGCGGGGACGAATAGGTCGCGCTATACCCGTGCCAATAATAGGGGCGGGCTCTGCCACAGCTACCATCGTTGACCCAAGTTGGTTATCATACCATTCACGGTACAGCTCCGACATTATCTTACTCGAACGACGCCCAAGAGCAGTCTTACTCATTTTCAGCTGCCCCTCGCCACGCAGAACCTCTAAAATCTCGCGCTGTCTCGCCGGTCTCTTTTCGTCGAAATCGTCCGCCGACATTATCCGTCTCCCTACCTTAGCATCCGCCGCCACGGGCTCATCCTCCCCAAAAACACCGTCCTTCAACTCGGCACGCACCATAGACACCAAAGCATCGCGCTGCATAATATCCGTCAACGGCAAATCGAGAAGCGCTATCACACGGCTTATCACCACACCCATATCCGGCACATCGCTGCGGGACAGAGCCTTCTCCAAATCGCCAGTCAACCGGTTCACTTGCGCGTCGTTCGGCACGTTTTCGAGCATATTGCTTAATAGATGCTGAATCTGCGGCTGGTTCGGCAGCTGGCGAATCTTCTCCAACTCGCCCTTTGTGGGTATCTGATTCTTCATTAGATTGATGAGCGCAAGCGCATCCGCCTTTCTCGGAACAGATTCGGGCGTACGAAAAACAGCATCCTCCATGTTGTCAAGCGCCGCCATACTCGCCATCTCCGTTAAAATGTTCTTATCCGTCAACAGAGCCGAGTCCGTAGACCCAGTCTGTAATCCATACCTTACACCAAGCGTCTTCTGCGCCGTTATCATCATGCGCTTCACATAGGGGATGAAAATAGCCGACGGCACGCCATCCCTAAACCGCGTGCGGACATCGGTGATTAGCATCGGCATCGCATCGTTCACGAAAATAAGCTCACTCCTATCCAGCCCATTCACTATCTTTATCGCCTCGTCTCCACTCGTAATCTCCTTCAAATCACTCAGCACCTTCACCTTGGTGCGCTCCATGTCAGCCCTCTTCTCAGTCGTCGTTCTGGGGTCATCACGGGTACGTATCACCTCGCCAGTATCCCCCAAAAGTCGGACAGCATCCATCGTGCGCTGGTGGTTTGCCGCCTCCATTCGGAGACTGTTTCGGTACATCTCACGGTACTTCGCTTCGTCGCTGGGTTTCGTACCAGCGGGTATACTCATTATACTATACTATCATACTACATTTAAATTAGTATGATACTTGGGAATAGGTATGTTTTCTGTTAATCCTCACATTCCTCCATGACTCTCTAAATCCATCTCGTCCTCCACCTCTTTGAGCTCCGCTGCATACCCCTCTTTCCGAACAGCATCCTCCTCATCCAGCTTCGCCTCCATCTCGGGATACGCCCCAGACAGCACAGATACTTTACTGGGATCGAAATCCTCCGTGAAAATCTCCCTCACACAAATAGCGTTGAACTCCAACTCAATCTTCTTGTCCCAATCCACCTCCGCATCTGGCAGCTTCTTAATGTAGTCGTTCAGAAACTCGTTGAACCGGACCTTCTCCTTCGGCTTCAAACTCCTAAACGATGACAGCGGGTAGTAGTCCATCTCCGACATACAGATAACCCTCAATCTATCCACATTCTCAATCTTCTTGAAATCCTCCATCGTGAACGGCATCTTATATATACTCCTAATATAAAAAAATGGCGATTAATATTCATATACTTATTTGGGTTATTGTTAAATGAGGGTCGCACATACGTTATTATTTATTTGCCAATATCCGGCGGTCCACGTGGTTATTCACCGCATCATACAGCATCTTGGATATATCACTCGACATTAGGTATGTCCCCTCGTCAAATATACTCTTTTCAGCATATTCAAGCGACCTACTTTGTATATCCATCATAGTGGTCCGAAATGATTTGAAAATCGACGGGACATGACCGATATCGGTATCGGGATCGAATATCATTTTCACACAGATGAATGCCCCAGCGGTGTGTCTGAGCGTTTCGTGGGCTGGGTGGGTCGGAGACAGCCCTTTCATACCCATAGCACATTTGGAGATAGATTCATTCGAATAATTGATTATTTCATCCATTCTTATATTTGTTCTTTTTTACAGTTAGCTACTCAACACCGTCTCAAAGGGTTGAATCAATTTTAACAAGGTTAAACTATTCTGGTTATTGTTAAGTGAGGGTCGCACATACGGTTTTATTATATTTATTGTTTAACTTCGTTAAAATTGATTCACTCCGGAGATATACTCTCTTACCATATTAAAAACAACAACAGCAAAACAGCTAATCATGTGCGGTCATTACGGATACATTTACAGAGTCATGGTATTCAAGTCGAAGCACCACAAAGAATCCCACTCCTCCATCTCGTTTGCGAGAGAAATCGATACCAGATGGATTTATGAAGACGGCGTCGAGTGGGGCTGCAACTGCGGCGCGTGCGGTGAGTGCACCACCTCCGACAGAAACACCGTCTACACAGTTGAAGTGATCCGTGCGTGCAAAGACAGTATCACATACGTCCGCGCCGTTAAAAACTCTGTCGAAAGAGCCAGAGGTTAAAAAATGCCATATCCCCCATCCCTCAGTACATCCCTTTTTTACCGCCGGAGATAAATCGATGAATTCTCACCCATATAAAAAAGGGTCGGCTTAATCCCCATATATCGATGGGGTGGAGGGTGGTGGGTGTTGGGAAGGTTGAAGAGCCTTTTGAAACTCATATGGGATCAGAATTCTTTTTATTTTTATTTTAAAAAAAAGAAATTCTCATTACGTTTCATTCTCAGTTTAACCCTCCACACCCTCCAACCCTCCACCCTCCTATATAACCATACTACTATTACATACTCTATATATAAATCTCTTACTGTAAAGGTAAGATATATAAGGTATATGGTATATAAGTGTATATGGAAAATGGGTG
>Ga0308005_10000858_pt1 | contig 10769 bp, 10 predicted proteins | sample Neamet67_FD_203142 | JGI IMG/M metagenome (GOLD analysis project Ga0308005, IMG submission 203142) | Marine microbial communities from water near the shore, Antarctic Ocean - #67 | ecosystem: Environmental > Aquatic > Marine > Unclassified | place: Southern Ocean | collected 2014-06-07 | reverse complement strand
CCACTTTGAATCCAAGCTCGATATGGCTTTGGGGAGTGACCCCCATCAGCCGGACCGCGCAGAGGAGATATGGATACAATCGCTTGGTGGATCTCTTCTGATGAGTGCTCGTCTTTCCACTCAAGTCGAGGGCATCAGCTATGACCTTGCAAGCTCTTCTGATCTCGAAACCTGGCAGAAGTTAGGTCCAAGTGATCAGGAAAAATGGTTTGAAAATCAGAGCGATGGCAGTGTCATTTTTCGGACACGTTTCCAAGAAACTCATCTTGAAGACCCCTCCCTGATTTCAGAGCAAAATTGACGTACTGTCACTGCCTGCCGGGAGCGCGCTCTGACTTCAGGATTGATGTTAGCACGTTCATTCCGTGTTCGAGCTTCAGCAGTCTTCTTCTCCTTAAACTCCTGCGGCAAAGGCCGTTCTGATCTGCAGGAAAACAAATAGTCAACCCACCCCAACTCCGCTTCTCAAATCTCCCCCATTTCTTGATCGCCCCCCTTCCACTTCATCCCCTACCTTCTACTCCTCATGAAACTCATCCTCTTCCTCTTCCTCGCCGCCGCTGCCCATGGCCAGGTGATGCCCACTTCCTCCGAAGTCTTTGGAAAAAAGTTTCCCCAACTCGATGGCCGCGCCACCGGTGAGTGGTGGAAACAGGGAGTGCAAGCCGACGGCAAACGAAAGCGCGCCCGCAAGCTCATCGAGCTCAATGTCCCTCGCGAAGACGTTATTGGATTTGCCGTTTACACCGTTGCTCACAAGACCCTCAAGCTCACCGCACAACTCTTCCCCCTCATGCCCGACGAAACCCATGAGGTCCATCTTGAAATCAAGGACGGCGAGACCTGGAAGGAAATCGCGAAGGAGAAAATCCACTACCCCGGCTGGTCCGCGCACTTCCGCATCAAGAACTGGGACCATTCCAAGAACATCCCCTACCGCCTCCGCCACTCCGAAAAAGCGACCTTTGAAGGACTCGTTCGCAAGGATCCGAAGGACAAGGATGTCATCGTCACCGGCAACTTGTCCTGCAATTCCTCCCGCACCACCGGACCACGTCCCGTGATCTTGAAGAACCTCCTTCATCACAACCCCGACATCCTCTTTTTCGCGGGAGACCAAACCTACAATCACACCCAGCACACCTCGGGATGGCTCGAGTTTGGCATGCAGTTTCGCGACGTCATGCGCGATCGACCCACCATCACCATCCCAGACGACCACGACATCGGCCAAGCCAACCTTTGGGGAGAAGAAGGCATCCAAGCCACCAACTCTGCCGGCCCCAGCGGCGGATATTTCTACCCCGCCAAATACGTGAACATGGTCCAGCGTCAGCAAACCTGGCACCTTCCTGATCCCGTCGACCCCGCGCCCATCAAGCGCGATATCAGCGTCTACTTCACCAGCCTTCTCTGTGGCGGAATCGACTTTGCCATCATCGAAGACCGCAAGTTTAAAACCGGCCCCGAAGGCACCATTCCAAAAATGGGCCCCCGCCCCGATCACATCAACGACCCCAAGTATGATCGCAAGGCTGTCGACGTCGCAGGCCTCAAACTCCTCGGTGACCGCCAGCTCAAGTTCCTCCACAACTGGTCGCAGGACTGGACCGGAGCGGAAATGAAATCCGTCCTTTCTGCCACCGCCTTTTGCGGAGCAGTCCACATCCACGGGTCTCCCACTAACCGACTCCTCGCCGACCTCGACTCCAACGCCTGGCCCCAGACCGGCCGCAACAACGCCCTCCGCGAAATTCGCCGGGGATGGGCCACCCACCTCTGTGGCGACCAACACCTCGCCGTCTCGGTAAAGCATGGCATCGATTCCTTTGGCGACGGACCCTACGCCTTCACCTCCCCCGCGCTCGTCAACACGATCTACGGCCGCTGGTGGCATCCGGAGGACGAAAAGGCCGGCCCCAATGCCGTCCCGAACTCACCCCTTCCTTGGACCGGCGACTACCTCGATGGCCTCGGCAACAAGATCACGATGCTTGCCTACGCCAACCCCGAGAATCGCAGTGACGAAACCAAACGCGCGGACGGCTACGGCATCTGCCGTTTCAACAAATCAACCCGTAAGGTAACTTTCGAGTGCTACAAGCGCTTTACCGATGCCACCAAGGACAACGACGCCCAGTTCCCCGGCTGGCCCATCACCTTCAATGCGCGCGATAACGACGGCCGCAAACCCACCGGTCATCTCGACTACAATGTCGATCTCAAGAATCCCGTCGTGCAGGTCATTAATGAGACCACGAAGGAGATTCTCTACACCGCCCGCCTTCAGGCTTCCTCCGGAAAGCTCCCCGTCTACTCAGACGATCCCCACACCATTAAGATTGGAAAAGGAAAAGCGCAGCGAGTCTACAAATCCGGAGTCGCGGCAGGTAAGTAATTTGCTCCATCATGAAAAAGCACGTCGGCGAAGAAAAATTCTCCGTGCGCTTTGCCCGCCAAGCCCAGACCCTCGCGAAGCTCAATCATCCGAACATCGTCACCGTTTTCGACTACGGCGAAGCAGATGGCCTCTACTACATCGTCATGGAATTCATCGATGGCGTGAACCTCCGCGACCTAATTCGCGATGGGCGATGGTTTGATGGTGGTCAAGGTGCGTCACACCAATCCAGATGACGCGGCAGAAATTCTAAATGCGATGATCTCCCGTTTTCAGGAGAGAATTTCCGAGCAAGTGATCATCCACGAGCCGACTCAAGTGGCACAGGTCTTCCCAAAAACCAGCGGGATTGTCTTTACCCTAGGGGCAATCGTCGTCGTCTGTATCCTGCTCGTCGCAGGAGCCTTTCTCCTCATCTTCCTCCTCCACAAGATCTTCCCGGAGAAAAAACGATCCTAATCTCCCCGCTTCGCCGCCATGTAGTCCTTGCAATACTTGTCGGCATTCTCAAGCGAATACAGATCATCGAGACTGACATCATTGAGTGTTCTTTGCGCTCCCCACGAAAACACCTTTTCAAATAAGGGGAGCCATTTCTCGTCCTTGATCATCTTTAGAAAGTAAATCTCGTGCTCCTTCTCCTTGAGGCCCATCTCATAGAGAATCTCATCATGATCGCTAATCCCGAGGGAGTGGAAACGACGGATCATGACAAAGTATTCGCACACGTTTCCGCTCTCCAGCTTCCCCGCAAAAAAGTAAGGCATGAAGCGCCCGATGAGATAGCAGCTGTAGCCGATCACCTTTCCAATGACGTGGTATTTCAGCTCATTCCACCGCGACACCGGAATGTCATACTGCCTCATAATTTCGAGCACATGACGCCGATGGCCCCACTCGTCTTGCTCGATCTCCTGCACCCTCGCGATCTCATCCGTATCCCGAAGCGACCCCGCATGACCAACGTAGGCAAAGGACGCCGCCTTTTCCGCAGAGTATGCCAAGCGTAGGGATTTGACGAGCTGGGGATGGTCGAGCGTCATCGGGTCTCCGCAGCACTCGCTTCCATCATCTTGATCCACGGACCCACGAAATGCCCGCTGTCATGGTAAGTTCGGCCCGAGACCAAATTATCATCAATGACGCACGCTTCATCGACATAGATTCCGCCACAGGATTCCAGATCGAAGCGACATTTCGGCACCGTCGCCATCCTTCTACCACGGACGCAGTCGGCGTAAGCCGGGATCTCCACCCCATGGCACACCGAGGCAATCGGCTTTCCCTCAGCAAAAAAATACTGCGTCATCCGCACCAGATCCTCGTCATAACGAATGTATTCCGGAGCCCGCCCACCTGAAAAAAAGATGCCCAAATATTTGCTCTCATCGATCTCCGAAAAAGCGAGGTCGGCTTCGATCGAATAACCCTCCCACTCCTTCGTAATGGTCCACCCGGGCTTCACCTCGTGAAGGACCATCTGGTAGCGCCTCTTCTCCGGAGCAATCACCACCGGACGAATCCCCGCCTCAATCAAGCGATAGTAGGGATAGAGAGTATCCACCGTTTCGGTCGCGTCGCCCACTACGATGAGAGCCTCTCCAATCACTTCTTGATCCATCGCTTCGCTGGTCGCTATTTCTTAATCTCGCGGATCTTGATGTTGCGGAAGGAAACAACGTTTCCATGGTCCTGAAGACAAAGATGACCCTTCGTCGGCTTTCCGAAATTTGGGAACTTGGAAAACTTCGACTTTGCCACCCGCTCATTCCAATCCTTCGATGCTTTGACGTATTCGACATACTTCGTCCCGTTCATCCACTGCACGCATTTCTCCGGAGTGATCAAAACGCGAAGGGTGTTCCACTCTCCGGCCGGCTTGGTCGCATCCACCACCGGCTCCGGCTTGTAGAGTTGATAAAGCCAACCCGCTTTCTGCGGATCGTGTCCTTTCACGTTGTCCTGAATCTGAATCTCGGCACCCGTTTTCCATGGGGTGTTTTCAGTCTCCTGCACATGAAACATCAACCCCGAATTCCCCCCCGGGGTAATATTGTAGTCCACCGTGAACTCGAAGGCCTTATATTGCTTCTTCGTAATCAAATCCCCGCCTCCCTTTTTCGTCAGCGTGATCGCTCCATCCTTCACGACCCAGCGGTCAGAAAGGGACTCTTTTTTATAATTTCGAAAATGCTCTGTCGATTTTCCATCGAAGAGAAGAGTCCAACCGGCCTTCGTTTCAGCGGCGGTCAGCTCGTTGGCAAGATGATGATCGGCAGCAGCGGGAAGGACAATCAGGAAGGAGATGAACAATGATTTCATTGGGAACACGATGGGAAAAATAGCGGCGTCCTGTCGAGGAGAATAGCGCACTCAAAATTAGGGATTTTTTACATCTTTGCGAATAACTAATAACAATCCTCGCCAAATGCCCATATTTGAGGCAACCTACCACCCGCGTGAGTCGGATGATGACGTTCCTCCCACGCTCAATTGATTAAAGACCATGAAACTGTACCTCGGCAACTTGCCATTTAGCGCCTCTGAGGAGGACATCCGCGAAGCTTTCTCAGCCTACGGAACCATCGAAGACCTATTCATCCCTCTCGACCGTGAGACAAACCGCCCACGCGGATTTGCTTTCATCACGCTCCAGGATGACGACCAAGCCCGCAAAGCCATCGAAGAGATGGACGGTGTCGACCTTCAGGGTCGTAACCTGCGCGTCAACGAAGCCGAAGAACGTCGCCCATCTGGTGGCGGCGGCGGTGGTGGTGGCGGCGGATATCGCGGCGGCGGCGGCGGAGATCGTCGTGGCGGTGGCGGTGGAGATCGTCGTGGTGGTGGCGGTGGCCGTGGTGGTAACGACCGCCGTGGCGGTGGTCGTGATCGTCGCTCTGATAACGGAGGTTGGTAAACCCAACACCCAAGCAACTTTTATTCAAAAGGCTCGCCGGAAACGGCGGGCCTTTTTTTGTGCCCTCAACCAAAGAAAAAAATGGCGGCCTCTCCAACCGAGCCCCTCAAGCTTCAGTATTAATCTTCGGATCAATTCTCCCATCCAAGCCTCGGCGATCTCTGTGGTAAAACAATCCCACTTGTCCGCCGTAGCTCGCAGAGCGAAGAAGAATCCATCTCATCCATTTTCCTAACGGCGATCTCTTTCATTCCGGTTCCACTTCGCTCCGGTTGCGTGAGCCCTTCAAATGCCCAGCGCCTTCTCAATCCGCTTCGCGCTTACCTTCCCAAGATGAGGCACCCTGGGCGCAAAAAGTTGCAGTCGCCACTCTTCCAGCATCCAGCCGATTTCCCAAAGCCGAACTGCCTCCGGGCGCGCATGCCACTCCTCCTGCCAGGCATCCCAAAGCGGTAAAAATTGATCCTGCTTCTCCTCATCGCGAATGAGAGGTTGCTCCTCCAGCCGCGCAATCCGCGCCTCCATTCCCCGAAAGTAGCGCTGATACCTCCGCATCCGATCAAAGCCCGCTTTCCAAGAAAACTCCGTCCGTAAAAGCCACGCTCGCTGCTCTTCAAATTGCAGCACCACCTCGCCCAAATTTCGATCACCCCGATGCCGCTCCATCCAATCGCGCACCCGACCATCGGAATCCGCCATGCCTTCCACAGCTTCGGTAATTTTCTGCGTCGCTCCGAACCACTCGCCACGACCAGCAGCAGCTTGATCGGTGAAATCATATTCGTTGCGCGGAATCTTTCCGAGCGCCCCCTCTGCCGCGACTCGGATAAAATCATCCACACTCCCATCCGGCAGGAGTGGTAGCATAAAGCGCCCTGCCATCTGCATCGGTAAATTCTTTCGCACATAATTCCCATGCTCCGCGTGCTCTAACAAAAACAAGCGCACCGCACCGGCCCGATGACTCTCGCCCGCTTCCTCCAAATCTAAAAAGGCCCGCATTCCCACCGTCTCCCCCTCATCCACCAGCGCCGGATAAACCCCATCCACCTCCACCGGCATCTCCCCAAAACTCCATACTTCCCCACCCGTCATCTCCCACTCCTCATTCGCCGCCGCTTCTCTCCGCGCTCGCAATTCCGCTGCCAGCTCTTCCTTAATCAACCGCACATCTTCCCCAAAAGCCATCACCTCGCCCTTCTCATCCCGCACCCGCACCTTCGGTCGCAAGTGATACGGAAGTCTCTCTTCTTCCATCCCCTCGATCGCCCGGCCCGTCTTCTCCCGTAAATACTCTAAGAGTGCATCTACCATCGATCCCTGCGGCTCCCAGCCACCCCAAAACTCCACAAATCCTTCCACCCGCTCTGCCACCGGCTGACACTCCCGACGCCAATCTTTCGACAAGCTCCGAATCAAAAGTTCCACCCGCTCATACAAATTCCCCCGCACGCCCCAACTCGGAAGAAAATCCGGAAAGCGAATCAAGTTTTCGATCCCCACTTCAAAGGTCATCCCATCGTCATCCGACTCCAGATCACTAACATACTGTACCGGCCACTCCCGCCCATCATGCAGCACCACATCCGGGAAAAGACGCGCTTGTTCCGCCACCCCTTCTTCCCAGATGAGATCGCCAAAGCGCACCATGAGCTTCTCCGACTGCGCCGCATCCTTCGTCAGATCCAGGAACTGTTTTGCCGTGTTCACAAAGGCGGGCACCCGCTCAAAAAAGAAGTCGTAAGCCGACACCTCGTTCCACAGATACCCCACCCGCCTCAGCTTCCGCTCCGCCGCAAAAATCTCCTCCTTCACCCACCAGAGATTCTCCAGCACCGGATGCTTCCCTCTCATCATCCCATCCACCAGCGCCTCCCGCACAAAAACCTCAAAAGCCGTCTTCGGATTCACCCTTCCAAAGAAAACCCGACGCCCCTCCACCACGCTCAACCCGCTCAGCATGACATCTTCCAAACCATAAACCGCCCCCTGCTGCTCGTTCCAGTAAGGCGCGTAAAACTTACTCCGACACAAATGCGGCACCACTTCCTCGACCCACTTCGGATCGATCTCCGCCACCTTCCGCGCCCACAGCCGGCTCGTCTCCACCAGCTCAAAGCCAATCACCCACAGCGCCCGCTTCTGCTTAAAAAGTCCCGACCCCGGAAAGACCGCAAACTGCCGATTCGACACCCCGTGATAGGTGCGCTTCTCCTTATCCCACACCCCCACCTGACGCGGCACCCCCGCCAGAATCGCCTTGTGCACCTCCGCATAAACATCACCCGGAGCCTCGTGGCCGCGACCTCCGGTCGCGTCGGCCCCCCCATCCTTACTCTTAGCCCTAAACGACCTCCTCAACTCCGCATAAACCCCGAGCCATTCCCGCACTCTCCGATAGCTGATAAAATTTCTCTCACACCACTTCCGCAGCTGGTTCGACTTCAGCTTCCCCCCCTCACGAAACTCTCCAATCCCACGCCATAGATTAAGAAACACCCCAAAGTCCGACCGCTCATCGAGAAACTGCCCCTGCCTCTCATCCGCCCGCTCCTCTTTCCCCTGCGGCCGCTCCCGCACATCCATCGCCGAAAGAGCCGAAACAATAATGAGCATCTCCTCAAAGACCCCTCGCTTCTCACTCTCGATCAACATCCGCCCCAACCTCGGATCCAGCGGCAACTTCGCCAACCTCCACCCCATCTCCGTAAGCCCAGCCTCCCCCTTTTTCCCACTTCGGCGTTCGACGTTCTCCCCGCCCTCTACTCCAGCACTTGAACGTTGAGCGTTGGAAGTTCGACGTTGAACGCTCGCAGATCCCTCCCCGCCCGCAACCCCAGCCCGACCTCCGCCATCCGATTTGCGTCCTCCGCTCTCCACCGCCCCAACCTCTTCCAAAGTCTTCCATCCTTCCTGCACCGCTTTCGGTCCCGGAGGATCTAAAAATGGAAAATTTCGGACATCACCCAAGCCCAGCGATAACATCCGCAGGATCACGCCCGAAAGCGCACTCCGCCGAATCTCCGGATCGGTAAACTCCGATGCCAGCTCCAGCGTCTCCTCATCGTAAAGCTTCACGCAGATGCCATCGCGCACCCGCCCACACCGGCCCCGCCGCTGCCGCGCGCTCGCCTTCGAAATCATCTCCACCTGCAGGCTCTGAATCTGCCGCTGCGGATTAAAGCGACTCACCCGCGCCTGCCCGCTATCCACCACACTCACGATCCCCGGAATCGTCAGCGACGTCTCCGCGACATTCGTCGCCAGGAAAATCCGACGTTTCCCGCTCGGCTGAAATACCTTTTCCTGATCCTTCAGCGAAAGCCGCGCAAACACCGGCACCGCGTCCGTGTTGTAAAACCCACGCCCCTGGATCATCTCGGCACACTCCCGGATCTCCCGCTCCCCCGGCAAGAACACCAACACGTCCCCATTCGGATCCAAATCCGTGACAAACTCCACTCCGCGCAGCACATGCTCCTTCAGCCGCTCCCCACTCTCCCACTCCGGTAAAAAAATATCCTCCACCGGAAAAGTCCGACCCTCCACCTGCACCACCGGACAATTTCCAAAGAACTCCGCAAAGCGACCCGCATCCAGCGTCGCCGATGAAATCAGCACCCGCAAATCCCGCCGCTTCTCCACCAGCCGCTTCAAATAACCCAAAAGGAAATCGATATTCAATGACCGCTCATGCGCCTCGTCGATGATGATCGTATTGTATTGTCTCAGCGACCGATCCCCCTGCGTCTCCGCCAGCAGAATTCCGTCCGTCATAAACTTCACCACCGTATCCTTCGTGCACACCTCCGTAAAACGAACCTGCCAGCCCACTTCCTTCCCCACCTCAACCTTCAGCTCCTCCGCCACCCGGCGCGCCACCGAGGTCGCCGCCAGCCTCCGCGGCTGCGTACACCCAATCCGTCCCTCAGCCCCCAGCTCCCTCGCCAACTCAATCGCCATCTTCGGTAACTGCGTCGTCTTCCCGCTCCCCGTCTCACCCACAACGACGACAACCTGTGAAGCACGCATTGCCTCCATAATTTCCTCCCTCCGCCGCGAAACCGGCAGGTCTGGATACGTAATCTTCAACGCCCCCTCTGTAGCGGCGGTCTATGATCCTCGCAAGCCTTCGCCCTCATAGCCCAAGTCCTTTTCACCCGCAGCAAAATCCCTCCCAGCCCCAATGGGGCCTCATAATATAGTGAAGGGCGCTTGGCGCGCCGTAGCTCGAAAAGCGTGAGGAACGCCCTAGTAAGTCCTTCCTGAAGAGCAACCCAAGCCCTGTATTGGCGATCCAATCTCTCATCCGCTGAAGCGCACTTTGCCAAAGGACTCCCTGAGTTCACAGGAGATCACCTCATTCCTGAACTCGATCGCCGGGACAATTGCCACCTCCTGCTCGGGATGGATGACGACACTCCCGTGGGTGTCACCATTTGCTTCGAGGTCTTCTCGAGCTTCGTCTGCAAGCCCGTTTTAAACATCCATGACTTCGCGATCAGCTCCAACTTCCAAGGAAAAGGGTTGGCCACAGTTCTCTTGAAAAAGGTGGAGGCTCTCGCGAATGAACTCGGATGCTGCAAGATCACCTTGGAAGTTCTCGAGGGAAATGCCGTCGCCAAGCACGTCTACGAGAAATTCGGCTTCGCGGGCTACTAACTAGACCCCGCGATGGGCAAGGCCATGTTTATGGAGATGAAGTTAAGCTGCTAAGGATCACTTCTTCTCGAACCATCGGTAGTGTCCGGTGATCTTAAAATCAAAGAGCCGGTTGTGCTGCGCTACTCCGCTTCCGATATTGTGAATCACGAGTGGCGTGCCATCGACTGCTCGTTCGTCGGAAACGATCATGATATGAGGGCGGTTTTCCGGGACCAAGCAGGTCATAAAGTCTCCCGCGAGGTAATCCCGCCGGTTCTTCGTAACCTCTTTTTCAATCCCCCGACGTTTGAAAAATGTTCTGAGGTTCGGAACCCGACGGTGATCGATATTTCGGTCCGGACGTTTGAGTCCCCAGATCTTGGGATACTTGGAAAAATTTCCCTTCATATCCTCGTGCACCAGCTTTTGTAAATCAGCACCCTTCGTTCGAAGAGCCCGGATCACGACATCAGTGCACACCCCTTTTCCCATGGGAATGTCTCCGCCGGGATACTTCATGCTGACATAGGCCGGGTCATAAGTGGTCGTGACCCCAATCTGCTCACGAGCGGCTTTCGAAAGCTCACTTGCCTCTTTCGCCGCCGGGGGCGCAGGAGGCAGGGTATCGGCCTGACAGCTGAAGAGAGCAATCGTCAGAAGAATCAAGAATGGCTTCATATCTAAGAAACGCCACCAAACTGAAAATTCGCCTGATTCGATCTTCGCGAATCGCGCGGTCCGTCCTATGATCCCCGCCGTGACCCCATTGGAGACGACTCTTTCCTATCAATTTCAAAACTCTTCCTT
>Ga0308005_10000854_pt1 | contig 10800 bp, 10 predicted proteins | sample Neamet67_FD_203142 | JGI IMG/M metagenome (GOLD analysis project Ga0308005, IMG submission 203142) | Marine microbial communities from water near the shore, Antarctic Ocean - #67 | ecosystem: Environmental > Aquatic > Marine > Unclassified | place: Southern Ocean | collected 2014-06-07 | reverse complement strand
ACTTATAATCAGTTGATTGTGGAATATTCTGAGAGGAGATTGAGGGAGTTGAAGAATTAAAATTTCGTTTTTTGACTCCTGAGGTAGTCTCCTGATCATGATTTCGAAGATTATAGGGTCAATTTTGAGTGCTGGAGTTTTTTGCGGAGCGGCGTTGGCCGATGAGTCTGCGGAAAAAGAGGGGAAGCCGAACCGTCTGGCCAAGGAGAAATCTCCCTATTTGTTGCAACATGCTTACAATCCGGTCGATTGGTATCCTTGGGGGAAAGAGGCTTTTGAAAAGGCGAAGAAGGAGAACAAGCTCATTCTCCTAAGTGTGGGGTATTCCACCTGCCATTGGTGTCACGTGATGGAGCGTGAATCCTTTGAGAATAAGGAGGTGGCGGCGTTTTTGAACAAGCACTTTGTATCGATCAAACTGGACCGGGAGGAGAGACCGGATGTCGACCAAGTCTATATGACGGCCTTTCAAGCGATGTCGCAGCAGAATGGAGGATGGCCTCTGAATATGTTTCTAACCCCTGATCTAAAGCCATTGACTGGCGGAACTTATTTTCCTCCGGAAGATCGGGATGGCCAACCGGGATTTTCCACGGTGCTCAAGCAAATTAGCGGTGTGTGGACTTCGAACCGAGATGAGGTGGTCGCGCAATCAAAGGAAATGCACAAGAGGATGGAGGAGTATTTCGGCGAATTACATAAACAGAAGGAAAATTCGGGGGAGTTGACCAGCGATCTGGTGGAACAGGGCGTTCAGAGGACCTTGGCGAAGGTTGATCCGGCTTGGGGAGGATTGGGAACGCAAATGAAGTTTCCCCAGGTCAGTGTTTTTCGCCTCCTTTTGCAGTCTGACGACGAAAAGGCGAAGGCCGCGATCTTAACGACCTGCCGAAAGATGATGAATGGAGGCATTCATGATCAGGTGATGGGCGGTTTTCATCGCTATGCGGTAGATCGGGAATGGTTGGTGCCGCATTTTGAGAAGATGCTTTATGATCAGGCTCAGTTGCTGGAGCTCTACCTTGATGCGTGGAAAATATCGGGAGATGAGTCCTTTCGAAAGGTTGCGGTAGGAATTGCCGACTTTGTTTTACGTGATTTGACCCATCCGGAAGGGGGATTCTATTGCGCCCAAGATGCTCAGAGTGAAGGCAAGGAGGGGAAGTGCTTCTGTTGGACAGTCAGTCAGTTGAGCGACGTGCTGAGTGCCGATGAAATGAAGGTGGCTCAGGAAGTTTTAGGCGTCACGGATGGGGGCAACTTTATCGATCACAGCGATCCCGAGCCTTTGAAGAACCAGAACATCCTCCATTTCAAGAAACCACGTGAGAGCCTTTCGGCTGAGGAAGAGAAGGCAGTGGGGGAGATCTTGAAGAAGTTGGCGAGAGCTCGGGCCAAGCGGATCGCACCTGCGACTGACGATAAGATTTTGGCCTCATGGAATGGCTTGATGATTGGCGCGATGGCGCGGGCCGGGCAGCTGATGAACGAGCCGAAATATCTCAAGGCTGCACGCAAGGCGCATAATTTTGTAAAAGCGAAGCTTTGGGATGAGAAGGCAGGCCGCCTCTATCATCGTTGGCGGGCAGGTGAGCGTGATGAAACCGTGCAGGCCGAGAGTTACCTCCTGTTCCTTGCCGGAACTCGAAAGCTCTATGAGGCTTCGCTTGAGAAAGATGATCTGGTCCTGGCGGTGAAGCTTGCGGAGGGTGCGAAGCAGCTTTTCTATGACGAAAAAAACGGAGGGTTTTTCCAGGGAGAGAAGCGGGATGACTTGGTGCTTCGGTTAAAGGGTCAGTTTGACAGCGCGATTCCTACCGAGAGTTCAGTGGCAGCCCGTGAATATACGATCTTGTCCGAGATCACAGGCCGGGCAGACTTCAAAAAGGTGGCTGAAATGACTCTTCGGTCCTATCTCGGACTTATTAAGGAGTCGCCATCGGGGATGGGCGAAATGCTCATGAGTCTAAAATTCCACCTTGAGAAGCCAGGTCGGCTGGTGATCGCTGGTGAAAAGGGCCGGGCCGCGATGCTGAGTGCGGCGGCAGGGGATTTTGATCCTCATCGTCTCGTTTTGGGAACCGAAGGTCCAGTCAGTGAGTTTACGGCAGGATTGACTTCAATCGATGAGAAAGCGACGGCTTATTATTGTGTCGGCCAAACCTGCCAGCTCCCTGTGAACGATCCTGTCGAGCTAGCGGCTTTATTGGTCAAGATGCGCGAAGTGTCAAAATGACGAGTTCAGGTGCGCAGGCGAAGCGCGCCCTTAATCCGACAGTGCCGAGTCCCCGTCCGACAAAGAGCTGGGAGTCTCCTTTTTGGAAGTGACCGTAGATGAATTTCCGGCCGTATTTGACCTTGGCCGGGGCATAGCCAATGAGGGGGATGCGGCATTGTCCCCCGTGGGTGTGGCCGGAAAGCTGGAGATCAAGAGGGCGGGTGCGGTGGAGATCATCGAATGGGTCAGGCTCGTGGACGAGAGAGATGACGGGGTCGTTTTTCTGATGTCCTTTCCAGGCCTTTTCAGGGCGTGGTTGTCCTCCCCAAATTGAATCGAGCCCGTTGACAAAAATCCGTTCTCCTTTGATGTGAAGATTTGTTCCGGCGTTACGCAAATAAGTCATGCCGGCACCCTCGATTTGTTTTTTTAAAGTATGGTTAGTGTAATACCAGCGGTCGTGATTTCCGGGGCTGGCGATGACGCCATGGGAGGCGGATACGCCCTGAAACGCGTTACAGAATTCCGGGAGGGAAGAGGGATTATTGATGACAAAATCTCCGGTCACGGTGATGAGGTCGGGTTTTTCCTCCTCGAGAGCATCTTTGACCTTCGCTATGAGCTTGTCGTCGGAGCCCGGGCGGTAGTGGACGTCGGTGACTTGTGCAACCCGGAATCCGTCAAGGGCCTTTGGCCATCGGGGAAGAGCGAGTTCTTTGCGAGTGATGGAAAGGAGGTTGGGTTCGATGGCGGTCGCCCAGAAACCACTGGGGATTCCAATTCCTAAAATGCCCAAGGTGGAGCGTCTGGTGATAGGTTTAAGATTGATTTTTTTTCGATGGCTGGACACGAAGGAACGGAGGTTCCAAGATGAAGCGAGTGAGTGAGTCCCGATTGTCTATTCCAGAATATGCGATGGCCTTGGCCGAAGTGGCCAGTCTGCGATCTGAAGATCCTTTTCGAAAAGTAGGGGCTGCGGCCTTGGATTGGGACAACAGGGTGATTGCAACCGCTTACAATGGATTGGCTCCAGGATTTGAGGCTCCCAGTGGTTTTTGGGATGACCGTGAAGGAAGGCAAAAATTCATGCTCCACGCGGAGGTGAACCTTTGTAGTTTATTCAAGCGGGGAGAGGCCAAGTTGGTGGCGACGACTACGATGCCTTGCACTCCGTGCATGCAGACGCTGTGCGCCTACGGCATCAAGGAAATTTACTATCGAGACGTCTACAAAGAGTCTGATGCTCCGGCGATTGCCAAGATTTACGGAATTAAGCTGGAGCAGGTTGGAGTCTCAAAAGAGTGACAATCACTCGCCTCCGCCGGTGGGTGAATTGACTTCGACCTCTAAGTCTCCACCATAGAAACTCTTGATGTAGCCGAATTCAATCAAGGTATCTTTCCAAGGGGCGATGGCGCTTGGATTGCGGAAAATCCGCCCGGCCCGGGCAAGCCAGACTTCTGCTTTAGCACCGCGATCTGAGAAATACTCCATGGCAGCATTTCCGTAGTAAAAAAGTGGGGAGTCATCAAGAAAATCGGTTTCAGCGAGGATGACTTTGGCTCCATCGAGGTCATCGATTTTAAGCAAACACAGGAGCATTTTAAATTGAATTAAAGGGATCATTGATCCGAGCTGATTGTTAACCTTTGCTTCTTTGGCAAGTTCTCCGAGTTGTTTCAGAGCCTCTTCCCAGTTTTCGGTGACGAATTCGATCTCGGCGAGATTGAAGCGGACATTGAAGCTACCTGAATTAGCCTTGAGGGCCTTGGCAAAAGCGAGTCGCGCTTTCTCAAAGCTGCGAAATTCGACGTAGCAAGCTCCCTCCAGATTCAGACTGGCTGGGTTTTTGTCATAGATCTCGTGCAGGGCGTGAATTTCGTCAAGGCACTCAAAGATTCTTTTCTGTTTAAAAAGGGTGTCGGCACGGAAGTAGGCCTCGAAGTATTTCTTGCTCTTCTCTGTGGAAAGGTTGCCCAGATCGATGGCGAATTGAGGCTTTGCGGGTTTTTTAGTCGCGCTTTCGGAAGGTGCGGGAATGTCTTCCGCCGGAGTGGTCTCACTTCCGGTTGGAGCAGGAGCTTCCGTGGTGGGTTCCGTGGTGGGTTCCGTGGTGCTCTGGCCGGGGGCAAGAAGCGTAAGAGCGAAGAGGGAGGCGAAGAGTTTTCTCATGGGAAAAGAGGCTTTGATGAGTGGAAGTTAGTGAAATATTGTTCTGTAGGCAAGTCAGCGAATCGTAGAATAGAGATCTTTTTCGCAAATGTAGGTTTTTACGGATGGTGGGAGCCATTTGGGAGGCTGCCCATTGACGAGCTCCTTACGAATTTTTGAAGCGGAAGCGGGATGGTTCCCTTCGATGAAATGGGCATTGTAGCTCTCGCGAGGTTCTGGCTGTTTTCCTCTGCCGACGACGATGAATTCGACGTCCATGGACAGCTTCTCGATGTTCTGCCAACGAGGGAGGGATGCCCACTGATCGTAGCCAATAAGGAGGAATCGGCTGGAATCAGCGGGAAAGGCGCTCGCAAAATGGTCCACGGTTTCCCAAGTGTAAGAGGGCGGGGGCTTCCTTAATTCATAGTCATCCACCATCGCCCAAGGCAGTTCCGCTGTCGCTAGTTTTAGCATCTGGAGGCGATCGCCATCACTTGCTCCAGGTGCTTCGCTTTTGTGAGGAGATCTTCGGCAGGGGATGAAAATCACATGGTCAAGTTTCAGGGCATCAACGGCCTTTCTGGCGACGTCGAGGTGGCCTTCATGAATTGGATCGAAAGTGCCTCCAAAAAAGGCGATATGACAAGAGTCGTTCATCAGCGGGCGAGACGTTAGTCGGCCGGATTTCGTTCGATTTTGATCTCGCCGAGGTGGCCGGTTTGACGGGCTTTGAATTGATTCATCTTCATGAGTTCAAGAAGAGCAAGGAAGGTAACAATGACCTCTACCTTTGAGGTCGCTTTTTCAAAGAGATCCTGCAGGGACATCGATTGTCCCGGCTCGATTCTTATCATGAGGTATTCGATTTTATCGCTGACGGTATAGCGATCATCAACGATATGCCCGAAGTCCCGAGCTTCGTCGAAGCGTTTGAGGACATTTTGAAAGGCGCGTATGAGGTCGAAGATGGAAGCATCGGCAAGTGGAACAGGCTCCTCGTCAACGGGTTTGTTGTCCTTGAGAGGTGTATGCGCGAAGATTTGTTCTTGTTCGACTTCGCGACGATGAAGGAACCCCGCAGCGTCTTTGAACTTTTTGTATTCGATAAGCTGTCGAATCAATTCCCAACGTGGGTCATCTTCTTCGGCGTCCTCTTCGGGAGGTTGTTCTCGTTTCGGGAGAAGTGTGCGACTTTTGATATACATCAAATTGGCAGCCATGGAAATAAACTCGGATGCAAGGTCAATATTGAGGAGCTTAAATGTCTCGATGTAATCAAGATACTGTGTGGTCACCCTCTCCAGCGAGATGTCGTAAATATCGACCTCGTCTTTTTTGATGAGGTATAAGAGCAAGTCGAGGGGCCCCTCGAAAATTTCCAGGCTGACCTTGTAATCGGCAGATTCCACGGCGGGAGGCATATCGGTAACGGCTGACTTCTGCGAGGGAAATACCACTCCGGATCGTTATTATTTGGGGTGGCAAATGTCGCGGAGTGAGACTAGCGTCCCGGTCGTGGAAAATCCAGTCGATCAGCAGCGCCTGAGTGAATATCAAAATCGAGTTTACCAATGGATGGGGAATCAGGGTCTATTGTTCCAGTTGCGGTATGCTAAAACGATTGGGACCCAGTCGTTGTTTGAAAACATCGGGAGTCTGTTTGTAAGGCTGCTGATCGTGTTGGTTTTTTTGGTCGGATTGGGATACCTCCTTTTGGTGCAGTACTTTGCTAGCGACGGGTATCAGGAACGGATTACGGATCAGGTGACCAAAGCGGTGGGGGCTGAGAACATTGAGGTCGTGGGGTTTTCGAGGAAGCGGGGAAGCGGTGGATATCGGGATTTGGAGATCACAGGAGGGAACAGTAGCTTCTTTTTTAACGCGAAGCTCGACGATCTTAGTGCTCCATTTGGCTACTTGGCTGGAGTGACCGAAGATTGGTCTCCGGAGACCCTGAAAATTTCAGCTGCCAATCTTAGCTTGAAGGCGGGAGGAACGGAAGAAGAGATGTCGACTGCCTTTTCCTGCGTTCTTGATAGTCTGAGTGGAGATGGCGTTACTTTGATCAGGATTGAAGATATGAGCTGCGATTGGGGATACTCCAAACTGACTCATGGACGGATCGAGCATACCAATTTCAGGGCGATTCTAGAAAACAGCAGGTGGAAGGTGACCATTGAGGGGGGGAGATTTTGGCAAAACTGGCTGACCCACTTCGACCTTGAAAAGGCGATCTTGTTCGTAGACGAAGACGGGATTGAGGTGGAATCGCTCTCACTTCTTCTGGGATCGGGGCGTTTGAATCTGTCCGGGAAAATTGGTGGTCCGGTCGAAACACCTGAGTTCAATCTTAAGGGGAGCTTCAGTCATTTGCCCTTGGAGAAACTGATCAAGGTCGATGGCGTGAACATCTCCGAATATATTGAAGGGAGGATTTCCGGATCTCTCGCGATCACGGGCTCCCCCAATCGGCGGGTCAAGATCTCGGGGGAAGCTTCGCTGGTAGACGATGATCTCATTACGATTCGTGAGCGGTGGCCCCTCTTGAAGGCCATTTCGATTATCGACACTGAGCGCACGTATCGTCGAACAGACTTTAACGAAGGATCATTTCATTTTTCCTCGGAAGGAGGAGGTATGGAGGTTCGAGATATCAAGCTTCTTGCAAAGGACAAGGCAAGGCTCGAGGGAGATTTTTCAACCAAGTTACCGACTCAGCAGGAGGCCGCTGAGAGATTGGGGATTACCCTGACCGACGGATTCACGAATGGTTTTACGGATAAATCGTCGGCGCAAAAATTGGCGGATGACCGAATGAGCCTCCGCAGTGCTGCAGGGGGAGGGGGACGAATTGATGAAATCAATCTGGAGGATGCCTTCACCAAGGGGGGGGCCGAGGTCGGGAAAAAGCAACTGAGTGCAAAATCTCTGGAGGGGCTTCGATTGAAGGAGGAGATGAAGATTCATGGGGTCTCCGGACAGCTGAAGCTAGCCATCCCGAAATCAGCGTTTCGAGACAATGCGAGCCTTTCCTTCCTATACCCCGCCGACTCCAACGAATGGTGTTGGATCCCCATGAATTTGGCCACGACTTTCACCGGTATCAGTGAAGAGGCCAACGACAAGATCCTTGACCAGAACCGTGTTCGGAACCCCGAGAGGGTGGAATGAAATTGAGGGCGACTAAAAGGTTAGCGCGGAAGCGATCTGTCTGGTCGCGCTGCTTTTGTTCAGGGTGTAAAGGTGGAGACCTGAGACTCCTCCATCGATAAGTTCCTGACACTGAGCGGTGGCGTAATCAATACCGGCTTGTCGAATTGATTCCGGTTGCTCGCCTGCTTCGTCGAGGGTTTTGAGAAGTTTGGCGGGAAATCGGCTGCCTGCTGCGAGGTCGGCCATTCGCTTCATTCCCGAGAGGGTAGTGATGGGCATAATTCCTGCGACAATTGGAATGTCGATGCCGGCGATGAGGCAGCGCTCGCGGTAGTCAAAGAAGTCATGGTTGTCGAAAAAGAGCTGGGTGCAAATATAGTGGGCTCCGGAATTAACTTTGGCTTTAAAGTAATCCATTTCGGCGAGTCGGTTCTGAGTCGAGGGGTGCCCTTCCGGGAAGCCGGCTACGCCGATCTCGAAGGGGTGTTCGTGATTTTCAATAAACTCGACGAGATCGCTTGCGAAGCGGAAGCGATCTTGACTCCGATTGTAGTTTGGTTGGTCACGAGGAGGATCTCCCCGGAGGGCGAGGATGGTTTCAACATGGTCGTCAGCGTAGCCATTCAGAATCTCTGTCATTTCCTCCTCGGTGTGACCAATACATGTCAAATGAGGGACCGTGGGGACACAAGTGTCCTTGATGATGCGTTGAACGACTTCCCGGGTCCGTTCCCGGGTTGTGCCACCCGCTCCATAAGTGACGCTGACAAACGCAGGGTCCAGTTTTCCAAGTTCATGAACCGTATCCAAAAGTTCTTGTGATCCCTTGTCATTTTTTGGTGGAAAAAACTCAAAGGAGAGAGTCGGGCGTTGGGCACGCAGTGATGAAAGAATTGCCATCGGGGACGAAGTTTAAGTTTTTCGAAAGAGCAGTCTACGGAAAAGCGGTGATTTTTATGCAACCTTGACTCGGTTTGGTGGTTCAATAGGAAAACAAAGCAAGTTCCGTGAAGTATTTCCTGACCATATTCTCTTTTCTGGCACTCTTGTCATCAGTTTGTGCTCAACCTGTTCCTACAGGTGAACGTGGGAAAGAGAAACGACAGGGACCTCCAAAGGCTGGTGAGTTTCTCAAGGCCTTTGATCTCGATAAAGATGGGAAGGTTTCGAAAGAGGAGTTCGACTCGGGTGAACGGACATCAAGGCTGGATCCGGCGAGCCGTGGAAAGCTTTTTGCTCGATTGGATAAGGATAAAGATGGCTTTATCACTCCCAAGGAACTAGCGCCTCCTGATCGGTATCATTCCATGGCGAAGGCCGATCTTAACAAGGATGGGCGTATTAGTAAGGAGGAGTTTTTCAAACATCCTCCTTTTGCCAAGATTCCTGCCGAACGTATGGGCAAGATGTTCGCGCGATTTGATCATAACTCCGATGGATTTATAGATCGTAAGGACGGGCGCCATGGGGGTGGGAGAGTGGGACCTCGAGGCGAGAGATTTCCTCGTGTGAGGCTCAAGAACCTAGATTCTGATAAAAGCGGAGCGCTTTCGTGGGAGGAGTTTCAAAAATCGTCAACTTTGAAGAATCTTTCCAAGGAGGAACGTCGTCAGGCGTTTCGGCGACTGGATGCCGACAAAAATGATGAGCTATCTTCGAAAGAGCTCAAATCACCTTTTGAGAGAGGATCCGGGAAAAAGCCACAGAGGCCGGCTCCTAAAAAATAACCTCAAACGAAAGTCCTCCGAAGGAGACGTCGCTGGCGTCCCCGTCGTCCAGTTGAAAGCTGCTTCCAAAGAAGGGGGTAAAGGACACTTGATCTGAAAGTGCGTAGGTGAAGGCCACGCGGGCGTAGAAGTCGTTCAAGCCATCTCGATCGAGATAGTCGGAAACATAGCTGAGACCACCCTTGATTGTTACAAAGGATTTATCGGAAATGACGTGGCTCCACTCCAGTTCGCTCGCGAGGTAGATTCCGTTTTCACTGAAGTCAAAATTGAGCTCGTTTCTCCAGAGCCATTTATCATCAATGGAAAAGGAGCTAAAAATTCCAAGATCCAATCCGCTGTCGAGAATGCCGGCGTCGCGATCAAGGTAGGTCATTGTGGTTCCAAGGGTGAATTGCTTGGTGAAGGAATGACCGAGCTCCAGATATCCAGTGGTTTCGGAAAAATCTCCCTCGCTTTCAGCTAGATGGGAAAGGCCGAGATGCAGAGAGGTGTCATTGGATAAGGTGACTTCGGCTTCCAGTTGAAAGTCGAGTGAGCTATCCGCCAATTGAAAACCACGGTGGACGTAGTGTGAGCGGATGCCGGTGACCGCTTCGATTCCGAGGGGGATTTCAGAATCAATCTCGGCCTTAAGGGCCGGTGAGGTGGCAAAAAGAATCCCGCCAAGTCCAGTCAACGATTTCATGGCGGGACTGTGCGGGATTGCTTGAATGGGGTCAAACTTTACTCGGCCTTGGGTTTTTCGACGTAGGTCGATTTGATCCGCAGGTCACGCAAAGCGTTGGCAGTGGCGGTGCCAGGGCTGGAGGTCATGACCTCGGCCCCTTTATTGTTTTTTGGGAAGGCGATGACCTCGCGGATGGAGTCTTCCTTGCAAGCCAACATCACGACGCGGTCAAGGCCGAGGGCGATGCCACCGTGGGGCGGGGCGCCGAATTTGAAAGCTTCAAGAATGTGGGCGAACTCCGTGTTTGCTTCTTCCTCGGTGATCCCGAGGGCCTTGAACATCGAGCTTTGAAGTTCGGATTCGTGAATTCGGATGGAGCCGCCACCGAGTTCGTAGCCGTTAAGAACGACGTCGTAGGCTTGTGCGCGGAGGTCATCGAGTTCTCCATTACGGAGTTTTTCTTCGTCTTCTTTGAGCGGGCGGGTGAAGGGATGGTGTACTGCCACGTAGCGGCCTTCTTCGTCATTAAAAGCGAGGAGGGGGAATTCGGTGACCCAAAGGAAGTCAAGCTCCTCGTTTCCTTCGAGGAGTTTCTGAAGGCTCGCAACTTCAAGACGGATTCGGCCGAGGACGTCACAAGCGGGTTCCCATTGGTCGGCAGCAAAAAGAACGAGGTCGCCGGGTTCGATGTTGAGCTTGGTGCGGAGGGTTTCGATCTCGGAATCTGTCATGCGCTTGACGAAAGGCGATCGCCAGGTCGAGCGGTCAGTGTCGCGGGCCTGAATGTAAGCAAGTCCTTTCGCTCCGGCTTCCTGGGCGAGCTTGGTAAGCTTGTCGATCTGGCCGACGGAGATCCCGGCAAAGCCTTTTGCGTTGAT
>Ga0308005_10000844_pt1 | contig 10872 bp, 13 predicted proteins | sample Neamet67_FD_203142 | JGI IMG/M metagenome (GOLD analysis project Ga0308005, IMG submission 203142) | Marine microbial communities from water near the shore, Antarctic Ocean - #67 | ecosystem: Environmental > Aquatic > Marine > Unclassified | place: Southern Ocean | collected 2014-06-07 | reverse complement strand
ACCGCCACCACTGCCCACCGTCCCACCGCCCACACTGCCCACCGTCCCACCGCCCCCACTGCCCACCGTCCCACCGCCCCACCGCCCCACCACCCCACCGCCCACCACCCCCACACCACTCAAACATAACACGTGTTGAACGTATCCAACTCCTCCTCCTCCAAATCCCTCATCATATTGGCCTCACGTGTTTCGTAGGATGTGAACAACTCCTCTTGAATCGCATCCTTCTCGTCCATCGTCATCCTCTGAAGACGAACCGCTTCGTATGCCCCATTTGGTAAGCACACACACAAGACCTTTGCGGTGGGGAGCATAAGGCATTGTTCACGAACAGTCGCCCGCATGGGATTCAAGAGCCGTTTGATCCGATTTTTCCTGTTCATTTGCGGTTGCTTTCTCGCATTGGATCCAATTTCCGCCTCGACAAAGTTTTTCAGGACATATTTGGGGAGTGACACGGTCTTGTCCACATCACCGTCAACAATGGTGAGATGGTCTCCGCCGAAACCAAGAACTTGAAACGCATGAATCGGTTCCTCGCCGAGAAAACTGTCCCCCTTCAGTTCGGCCAACCCCCTCTTTTCCATAAAGGTCAGCCTCTTGTTGCGCGTCTTGGTTCGGATGGGCGATGGATTCATAATTGACCTCCGTGCCGCATAGTAATCGCTGATAGCGGCGGTTACATTTTGTTTCGCCACAATGATATTTTCAGTCGGTACCGATGTCTTGGATGGTTGATTGGTTCTCTTCACAATGGCCTTGATGAACTTGTAATCTTTTTGTGTAAGTTGGGTGCGGTGGGAGTAGAGAAGTTTCAGGAATTCCATGTCTTGTGGATTGGCGTGATCATAGTGTTTGAATGCTACGAGGTTGCGAAACTTTTCATTCAGGGGATCTTTCGCACGATCGATGTCGTGTGGCGAGGTTGATGCGACCGATAGTTTACCTTTGAACCAAGGAACGGTGATCTTCGGAAAAGTTGTGCGAGTGAGATCCGACAGATCGAGGTCTTTCGCAACACAATATTGGTACAGAGCGTGGTAGATGATATTCTGTCGATCCGAATCAGGGTCTTGTGGTGGTGGTGTAGGCGGGGGAATTCTCGGTTCTGATGGCATGCAAACACTCCTGTATGTTGTGGATGGTGGTGGTGATGCAGGGGAACGTTTGCGATAACATTTGGGAATACCGAGTTCTTTCACCATCTCATGCATCCCCTCGTTGACGAGGTGTTTGTAGATGAATGCGTGGTGGACAGGTGGTAGGGTGACCTTGGCATGAAACAATTCGGTAAGAATGGCCACATCAATGGGTTTCGCGTGAGAGAAATTCTTCGCGACTATCAAACTGATACATTTGGATTTCGCAGGATCACGAACCATCTTTAGGTCACGATTTGTCGGCGTAGTCTTGCAGAGTTGCCCGAACATCCAGGATTTGGTTATCGTTGGGAAACCGGTTGCTCTGGTCAAATGAGTGAGTCCAATGCCATGAACCATGCAATGGTCGTAGAGATTCTCGAACAATTGGTTCCCTACTTCGCGGCGATTGGTAGGAATCGCTCGAATGCCCAGTGTCACAGCGAGTTCTTTGAATGATTCGGCGTAAAGGACGGGTAATTTATGTTTCGGGATCTGGTATTTGATGTCATACAGCATTTCCAAGAACTGATAGTACTGTTTATCGATTTTACCGTGACGCGGGAGACGAATACCGAGTCCCGCCACAATGGATTCCTTGGGCCACGACTTGGGGTCGGTACCGAGTAGGGTTTGTATGCCCGTCGCCATGATTTGTTTTTTACAGTTTTATAGATTTGTTTTTTCTGAGAAAAACCCCAAAATAAAATAAATCCCAAAATAAAATAAATCCCAAAATAAAATAAATCCCCAAAATAAAATAAATCCCCAAAATAAAATAAATCCCCAAAATACCATGGACGCTTTGAACGAACGCATTCAATCTATTCGCATTGGCAAGAACGCCCCTGAAAAGATCAGTGCTTACTTGAAAGATGTCGCCAACGCCATGAAGGCTGATTTAAGTGACCAAGAAATGACAAAGTTGGAAAGCATTTTATCAGGGGTTGTCATTACCAAAAAACCAAGGTCCAAGAAAGCCAAGAAACCAGCGAGCGACACCAAGTCTGACGAAGGCGACCCCCCGACCCCGAAGGCCCCCAAGAAACCGCGTAAACTTACCGGATATGGACATTTCATGAAGCAAACCTGCGCTTCCTTGAAAAAGGAAAAGTTTTCCGGAAACTACATCACCCACGTCTCGGGTTTGTGGAAAGCTCTCTCGGACATCGAGAAGAAAGACTGGAATGAGCAAGCCCGTGAGATCAGTCTCGCCGTCACGTACACGTCTGGCGGTGTGGTGAGTGTCAGTGACAATGGAATACACATTGCGCCTCTGATCAGGCAAACAGCGCAAGGACTTCGTGAACCCATTGCGGTTGAACCTCATGCGGTTGAACCTCATGCGATTGAACCCCATGCGATTGACCCCATCGGATCTTCGTGGGGAGATGATTTGGATGTGGATGATTCCGATGAATCCAAGTCTGTTGGGTCGGTTGACTCAGAAGATTATTGATTATGCTGAGTGAGACATTGTGTGATGTGTGATGTCGAGTTGGACACATAACACCTGGGGGTTGTTGACTGGTTGTTAACAAATAAGAAATACGGGTGTTTTTTATCAAAGATTTCTTTCTTTATTCACCACTTGCATCTCATACACTCTTGGTTTGAAACAATCCATCCACAATTCGGACAATCTCGTTGGCGATCCGTCGCAGATACATTCACAGTCGACAGGACGATGGGTTTCTGACCGATCGATCGCAACATGAGAGACACTTCTTCCCGATCAGTTGTCATAAATAGGATCTGAACCCCTTCAGTTTCAGATACAAATGTTGGGGTCGGGTACGACGTTCCTTTCATTTTGAAAATCGCTTCGCAAACATCATCTGTCACAGATGCCCCGCCCAAACGGTTTGATGGTGGGATCATGACTTTGATATGGGAATATGAGAAATCCATGTTTTATGTTTTATGTTTTTTCGTGTTTTTTTTCGTGTTTTTTTCCAGAAAAGGTTTTTTTTGGGGAAAAAATCCCACCCAATGATTTCACAACATACAATGGAATTTATACTTTATCCCGATCCGATCAAGGTGACTCGTCCAACCAATGGTTCGTCCAATGATTCCCAAACGATGAAAACGGTCAGTCCAACTTACCGCGATGACCCCACTGCAAAATTGGGATACACCTTTGTATATATTGAACCTATATGGAGATATAAGGTGGCTGCCAATGCTATATGGGACGATACCATGGGTAAATACACCCGTCGGTACAAGAACGGGCGGATAGTTGACTGGATTGACGATCGTGCGATCCCGACTCTGTACCAAAAGAGAGTCGACCTGAACATCAGAGGAGTGACATTCAGTATGGATTGGGACACCATTGATCCATTTTGCAGAGAATGTCCCGAGGTTGATGTCACGACAGTTGACGGCAGAGAGTACTGGCCTCTCACGGACATCGAGTTGATGGCACTGGTTACTCGCGACAACTGTCCGTGTGCAGAGTTCACATTTATGAGAGAAAATGGGATTGATAAAAGGTCGCGTCATTGCAGACATATCAAACAGTTGTTGTCTGGAGACGAGACGATGGTATGTGCCATTTGCTGTACGGCGGAACATACGGATGAACCCACCCCCGTTCCCGCCTTGGAATTCTTTCAATATTGCGAACAGAAGAATTGTGATAATCTGATTTGCAGCACATGTTATGAGTCAGTTAAGAATAAATTCGCATCCTGTCCGTACTGTCGTAAAAGTATCTAGTGTCATGGTACAAAATAAAACAATTGTATTCTAAAAAATATTCGTTTTTTCATCCATTTTGAAAATTTGATCACCCCATCATTTTCAAAAATCAATATATGTAACCAATCAATGCAATCTCAAATAAAAAATAACAATCAATTCAATCAACCCAATCAATCCATTCCTGTGATCTTCGCCAACAACTTATGTGCGTACCTCGACAATCCAACGTCGGAAAACGGGTCACACATGCTCAACATTCGACATTTTCCCCAACAATGTTCAGGGGAAACTCGTGACAGTAAGAGATGTCGCAACACCCTGAAGGTCGAAGTCGCCTACGATTCCGCCGAAACGAATCCGCCGAAAATCTTTTGTCACGCACACTCGCACCAAGATCGGAACCGTGATCCGAATTTAAATCTCGTGATCCAGGAAGTGTTTCAGTTGCAACACATCAAACACCGTTGTGTTGGGATCGGTACCGATATGCCCGAATTACCGAATGCGGTCACCACGGCCTACCAATCCCTCGACTACAGCGATGTCATCCCAACCCCCGTACCACAGGCAATCGACCGGGTCGGGCCAAATTCATTGCATGGAGTCGATTGTGACAAATGTCTGTATATTGATCCGCATACGATGATCAATATATACTACGTGAGGGAATCTGGTCGAATCTACCGAACCCAGGTCAGTGCCGCAACCCAAATCGACGACATGGTCCAATCCTACAAAACCAAGGTGGCGGAGGATTTGGCGGTTGTGGGGGAAGACCAATGCGGGGTTTGTCTCGAAACCCTGCCTTTGTGGAACCTCGGGTGCGGCGAATCACACAGTTTCTGTCAAACCTGTATTGCACGATTGGCTTGTAAAAATGCCGTGTGTCCGTTCTGTCGAAAGGATATCCAATGTCTCACCCGTATGGCAACCAATTTCGGAAAATTGGATCGAATCCAAGTCGATTCCCCCGAATATGAGGTCTGTAATGAAGAAATCAACCCCGAGTGCATCTACGACGACATTGCCTTCAAAATCAAGATCGAGCGGGCCAAGTTTCGGTACCCAGATATGTGTTTTTCCGCCAAACAGGAGGTCGAATATCGCATCATCGCCCTGTTGTTGGAGAAGAAATTGGTGTTTGAAAGATCCCAATATGAGGATCGCGTGTATGTACGGACACGACTTTTCGGGGAATTGTTGAACGCACGACTCGATCAACGCGATATTTCGTTGATTCAAGATCTGGTCGAGTATTCCCTCGAATGCGGTCTGGATTCGATGGATCAATTGATACAATCGATTGAGCCGATTGATTGATTGATTGCGATTCAACCGATTGCGATTCAATCGATTGCATCATATTTGGGTTCTTATCGGTGTTGGATATCATATATCTGACCACAAACATTGCAAAATATCGGTAAACCCAACTTACATTTTTCCGAAAATACCCAAATCAACGCCAGAATATCTACAATTGTATATCATATCACAATCCTGTCACATGATATTGGTAAAGTAAACAATTTACAATTTCAGGTAATTCCAAAATACTATATTCGAGTTTCACAATCACAGTTTTGTTATTTAAGGTCTTGTATCATCTCAAACTGCATGTATAATATTTCCATCCTCGCATGGTATTCGAGGGATCCAAATGAACCCTGGAACGGCTGAAACAGGCTCCAAATCAAAATATCTGGTTTTTCCAATTTGATAACATATTTAAGGTCCAGTGGACCACATGACCCACAACATGGTTTTCTATTGAACATAAAATAATACGATTTTCGCAAATTATTTTATTTATCCCAGAATTGTCCCAAATACTTATATAATTGCGTATTTAGAGTACTGTGTGGTATTGGTATTCCAATGCAAGATTTGCAGAGACAATACAGTGTATATGGAATTCGATATTTTCTCATTTTGCAGATCGCTTCCGTCGTCGTGATTTCCGTTTCAGACCAGTGCGTCTCGCCCGCACAGTGCTACGTTTGATTTTCGTTTATCACAATTTTCTGACTATTTAGTAAACTCATACAGTATACAGTATATCAACATATTATTCAGTCAAACCGTGTGATGGGTTGCTGGGTCATCTTTGCCAAATTCGCCACACCCACATAATCAATGTATAGGTCACTCACTTGCGAGTCTACCCGGGATGGTTCGCTCATTGTACATGTTCCATTGATTATAACGCGGGTGTGAAAAATAATGTCGATTGTTAACATGGGATGCACCGAAAATTTATCACCCAGTATAGTATAGTAACATGCCCCCGCGATACAGTAGAAAACGCCCTCGTGAAAAGTCTTCTAAAGGATCCAGATCCAAATCCAGATCCAAATCCAGATCCAAATCCAGATCCAAATCCAGATCCAAATCCAGATCCAAATCCAAATCCAAATCCAGATCCAAATCCAGATCCAAATCCAGATCCAAATCCAGATCCAGTGACATCCAACGAGTCAAATGTTCCTATTGTGGAAAAACCGAATCAAATATTGATACCATGTTTGCTCCCAACAAATGTTACCGAAAAAATATGAATAGAGCGCATAGAATATGCGAGAAATGTTGGTGGGGCGATTTCGCCAAAGAAGGTACTGATCATGCATGCCCTGGTTGTCGTAAAAATCTTCCCCTGACCCGTGCCACGTATGATTCCAGCGAAGTCATTGATTTGATAAATTAGATGAACGAATATTGGTGATAATTTTTAATGTACACAAATATTATTTTAGTTTGAAGATCTTACAGTGAGTGGCCGAATGAAGGATATGACCAAGGCACCCAGCCCCATTTCTACTTCGCTGACTCGCTCCAACAATCTCACGGCATTCGATTCAGGAGGCATGGTTGGTGGGTTGAGTGGGTTGAGTGGGTCAGTGGCCCAACCCAACCTGTGGTGCAATAGACAACATAGATAGGTTATTCGGGTATCGTAAATCATGTGGGGCATCAGCGTGTGTTGTATCCGCTGCAATCGCAACCGAACCGCCATTTCGTACGGCAATTCGAGGGATTCACTCAGTTTATACACATTGGGCGCTCTCATGGTGATGAGTAATTGGACAGCCATTGCATTATCAACGTATCCATCGCTTCCATCGTCTTTAGAAAACTCGGGACAGGTCTCGATCACATTGCAAATACATACGTCGGTCATTTACACGGCGATTTGTGAATAATGTTGTTGTACAGTTTCCAAGGAAATTTGTTGTTTTATCATTACAGATGTACGAACCGTTGGTTGTACGGATGTACGGATGTACGGAATCGCCCTCCCGTGAGACAACGAAATCATATTCGCTGTTCACTGTTTGCACGCTTTAGATATACAACCCCCCTTCCCCCACTCTCCCACTCATCACACACTATAGTCATTCTAACCCGTCACGCCCGTCACGCCCGTCACCCCTAACCGCCAGTGGCTCAACCGCTACTCCACAATCGAGTTATAAAAAAAAAACGAAAATTTTTATTTATCCAAAACAAGCACACCGCCACTATTTACACGCCACCAGGAAAATTGATATGAATTTGTATATATGATGAATATATACAAATCTATTATGAACATGACCACCACCACCCACACCACCCACACCCACACCATCCCCAATCCACACAACACTTACTTGGGGTCGCGCGGGTACGCCATCCTCAAATCCGCACTCGAGCCGGGCGACCTGGCACTGATCCGAAAAGATCTCACTGCCGCCCCGCACGTCCCCAATTCCCCCATCCAGCCTGCGAAATTTCCCATCTACCGCGAATCGGGGACGCGCATTTACGTCCCCCGCCAGTATGGGATTGACGAGTACGGCGACCCGGAAGATTCGCGCGTTCCCGCGGGCGACCCCATCAATGTCGAGTTCACAGGGGGTCTCCGTGACTACCAACAACACATCAGTGACACGTACGTTTCTCATGTCACTGACCCCGCCACTCCCTACACGGGCGGGGGTCTTCTGGAAATCCCCTGTGGGCGCGGTAAGACCGTGATTGCTTTGAATATCATTTCCCGTCTCAAGGTGAAGACCCTGATCATCGTCCACAAAGGCTTCCTCCTCAATCAATGGGTGGAACGCATCCAACAATTCATTCCCTCGGCGCGGGTCGGACGAATCCAGGGGAAAACTATTGATATGGAGGATAAAGATGTGGTGATTGGAATGCTCCAATCGCTCTCCATGAAAACCTATTCGGACACAATGTTCTCCAGTTTCGGGCTCACTGTGGTGGATGAATGCCACCATATCTCCAGTGAAGTTTTCTCGCGATCTCTGTGTCGCATCGTCACCCAGTATAGTTTGGGATTGTCCGCGACCATGAACCGCAAGGATGGGTTGACCGATGTATTCAAGAAATTCCTCGGCAAAATCGTCTACTCGGAGACGCGGGAGGCGGACGATTCCGTGCTGGTGCGGTTCGTACGGTACGCCCCCAAATCCAAGGATCCCGTGTTCCTGGCGGAAGAGACAGATTACCGCGGTAACATTAAACATTCCACCATGATTTCCAAATTGTGCACTTACAATGACCGCAGTGAATTCCTTCTCCGCATCATCCAGAGTGAACTCATTGAACGCCCCAAACAACAAATTATGATCCTGGCCCACAATAAATCCCTCATCGAATACTTGTTCGCGGCCATCCAGCACCGCAACATTGCCACGGTGGGCTTGTATGTGGGCGGGATGAAGGAGGCGGCGTTGAAGGAGAGTGAGACGAAGACTATTGTGATTGGGACATACGCAATGGCGAGTGAGGGATTGGATATCAAGACGCTCACCACTCTCCTGTTCGCCACCCCCAAGACGGATATAGTTCAATCGGTGGGTAGGATCCTCCGGGTGAAACATGATCGACCGTTGGTGATTGATGTGGTGGATGCCCACGAATGTTTCAAACGCCAGTCGTACAAGCGACGGGCGTTTTATAAAAAGGAACAGTACCGGATGGTGCGCTACGACGACGAGGCGGCGTACATGGCGCGGGGGGATTGTGGGGTGGGCGGTGGTGGGGGTGGTGGGGGTGATGATGGGGCAGACGATACAGAGTATGTGCCGCCTGCTATGAAGTGTATGTTGGATGTGGGGATGTTGGGGACGTGATGTGGTGCCTACGCGGATGTGGTGGGAGTCTCAACCATACGTCCAAACATCGCATCCCCGTCCACCAAGAACGATGCGAATGGAATGGGTGATACGATAAGCGCGGGGAGCGCGATACCATGCAATCATGAGATAAAGTTCCAAACACGATATCCCACAAGGGCGTGGTGAACCCGTAATTAGTGTTCCCATCGCGATGATGGGGGCGCGGTGATATGTTTGAGTATTTTTCAAGCGGGCAATGGGAACACGGTGTGCATGGGAATATCTATGGGTCGGCATTCACACCACTCACATCACTTACATCACTCACATCACTTGCTTCGCCGCATTCACATTGGCCATCTGTTGGGCCAAATGTTGGGTGATTGGGGTGGCGGACGCGCCCAATTGCACCGAGTTGCCACCAATTGCCGCCCACCGAACACGACGCTTACTTTTGGGATGACGGCGGGTATGGTGGGCGGCCCGTGACGCGCGTGATTTCCTTAAAATTCCGCGTGTCCGTTTCTTTCGACGATTCCGAGTTCGGTGTCCGCGACAACTGGCAGTACACGGTATATGTGCCAGATGATGCTTACATTGTTTGGTATTCATATGATGTCCACGTCTGCTCCTCATTGACTTTCGGGTACGGCGGGCACGGTTCACTGTCCGCCCACCACCACCACCAGTCAACGCCAAGTTCCGTGCATCCTGGGCGGCGTACGATTGCATTTGTTGTTGTGCTGATACACTTTGCACCACTGGCGCACCAGGAATTGAAAATCCACCCTTCATATACTATACACGGAGATATTATGTATATCTACCACCAGTTCATCCAGGGGACGTTGTGTCCGATGGTTTCAAATACCCAGTTATGAATTTGAAAAAGTACCAGAAACAAACTATTAATACCAGTGGCACCAAAATACTAAGTATTATGAAAAACACATACATCATTGTCTTTCTAGTAGCATCCTCAGCAGCCTCGGCATCCAACCCATCCAACCCATCCAACCCCGCTTGAGTGATATCTTGTGCCGCCGCCCATTCGGTTGTGTCGCTGGCACCAGTCGGACTGCAATCAATGTAGATATCGTCCTTAAGTAGATGGGTTCCGTACGCGGGAAGTTCGCTGGAATATTTATAGGCGAGGGTTGAGTTGGGTGTCGAGAGATTCGTTGCTGAGGCGAAACCTTTCAGGTATTCGTCGGGAATTTCAACATAGCATGTGTTGTCAGTGGGGATGATTACGATGGATGTGGTGGAACCGTTCACATAATACAAAAAGGGTTTTCTGGGGAGGATATCATTCGCGGTGAATGGTGGGTTCGCTTCTCCATCTCCTCTACCCTGGAATATCTCGGCCGCTTTGGATATACCATGTAGATTACTGTCGGTACTGATTGTGGGGATATGGACGAGAAGGGTTTTGTTGCCACCGGTATCCACCGATACATGTTTAATCACAATTTCACCCTTTGTTCCGGTCGCGCCCGCGTATCCACCCACATTATTAAATGTATGAATGGGACCGTGAAAATATGCCACGCTCACGGGGTTGTATTTTGTTCCCATGAACGATGTGGCGGGTGATGTGGAACTGCTATAGGATAAGGACATGCTGGTGGGGCTGTATGTCGCGCCGACATTGCTGGAAACATGGTAGGATGTTTCGAATTTCGAACCATTGGTGATCGGTGCGCCATTCACCGTGGCGGAATCGATGGCTCCTGGAATCGTATACGTGGCGTTGTAATCGGTCATTTTAATTCTGCGTATATCATATACACCTAAAACAATTTATGGGTGGCGGTATAAATTCAAAACGAACGAAACGGCGGGTGGTCGGAGTGGGTCGGAAGAAAACCCAAAAGAATAGAGGGGATGGGGTGGGGGTGGGG
>Ga0308005_10000842_pt1 | contig 10881 bp, 10 predicted proteins | sample Neamet67_FD_203142 | JGI IMG/M metagenome (GOLD analysis project Ga0308005, IMG submission 203142) | Marine microbial communities from water near the shore, Antarctic Ocean - #67 | ecosystem: Environmental > Aquatic > Marine > Unclassified | place: Southern Ocean | collected 2014-06-07 | reverse complement strand
TGCGGCGTTCTGCAAAACGGGTAGCGATGTGAAAACGACAATATGTGATGTTCGGAAATTAGACATCATTTCTTTTGATTCTTACCGTGTACGCATCGAGATTTCCGCAGACAGATATTTGCGTAACATGGTGCGCGCAATTGTCGGAACGCTCTTAGATGTGGGGAGAGGTAAAATGACTGAGGATGAATTTAAAGATGTGATTCTGTCATGTGACCGCAAACGAGCAGGCAAGTCAGCCCCTGGCTGCGGTCTTTATCTTTCTAGAGTCATGTATCCGGCAGATGTCTTTATAACTCAGATTCACGCTTAGAATCTAAGTGCGCTATTTCTATGCTGCATAGCGATTCTAACTTACAATACACGCTACCTTCGCGTTCGGAATGTTTAAAAATAAAAACAAGACTTTAGGGACGATTTTAACCCAAGTCAAGCCCTATAAAAAGAGGTTTGTCTTCACGGGGATATTGATCGTAGTACTCTCCTCAATCGTTTGGGTCAGGCCAGCGTTGATTAAACACGCAGTAGATGTTGAGATCGCGAATGGTGACTATGAAGGAATGCTCAAGATCTTTGCCGCAATTATCGGCGTGCTTATGTTTGAGGCTTATCTCAAGTATCATGTGACTTACTTGGCGAATTGGGTTGCCCAAAGTGTTTCTCTAGATTTGAGATCGAAGTTGTTTAAGCACATCGTTGCATTTCGCTTAAAATTCTTTGACAGAACGCCTGTAGGTAAACTGGTGACGAGGCTTGTCAGTGACATCGATGGGATCGCAAATGTGTTTTCAAATGGTTTGCTGAATGCAATCGGGGATTTATTGACGTTAGTGGTTGTCCTTACAGCGATGTTGATCATTGACCCAAAGCTCACGCTGATCATTATCCTTCCGATTCCGGTGTTACTTCTTGCCACACGCGTTTTTCAAAAGCACATTAAGAAATCCTTTTCCGATGTGAGAAATCAAGTGTCCAAGATGAACGAATTTGTTCAGGAGCATGTGACGGGAATGCATATTGTTCAAGCGTTCAGTAGAGAAGAAGTGGAAGCAGATAAATTTGAAAAACTGAATACGTCTCATCAAGATGCGAATGTGAGTTCCATCAAGGCGTTTAGTATTTTCTTTCCCGTTGTGGAGATGTTGAGTGCGACGAGTGTGGCCCTGCTGCTTTGGTTAGGTGTAGGGGGCGTGGTAAGGGGTGAAGTGACGCTGGGGATGTTGCTTCAGTTTATCTTGTATGTCTTTATGCTGTACCGCCCGATACGTCAGCTGGCAGATCGTTTTAATGTGCTGCAGATGGGTGTTGTAAATGCCGACAGAGTGTTTAAACTTTTTGACATCGACGAACGCATTTCAGATGTCGGAACCAGAGATGATTTGGTCTTTGATGGGAAAATAGAGTTTAAAGAAGTGTGGTTTGCTTACAGTGAGGAAAATTGGGTTCTGAAAGATGTGTCTTTCACAATAGAGCCTGGTGAAACAGTGGCTTTTGTCGGTGCGACGGGCGCAGGTAAGAGTTCCGTGATCAACTTGTTGTCTCGGTTTTATGACTACCAAAAAGGTCAAATTCTGATCGACGGTGTGGACATACGAGAAATCTCGCTGACACATTTAAGGGAGAATGTCGGTGTTGTACAGCAGGAAGTGTTTCTGATGTCAGACACACTTAGAGCAAATGTCACCCTACACGATGATGACGTTACAGACAAGATGATTTGGGAAGCCGCAGAGAAAGTCGGGGCGGATACGTTTATCAAGAAATATGACGACGGGCTAGATCTTCATGTTCGTGAGCGGGGAGCGATGTTGTCTGTGGGGCAGCGTCAATTAATCGCATTCATGAGAGCGTATGTCGCTTCACCCAGCATCCTCATTTTAGATGAGGCAACGTCCTCAATAGATTCTGAATCGGAACAGTTGATTCAGCGTGCCACAACTTCAATTACTCAAGATCGTACATCTTTAATTGTGGCGCACAGATTGAGTACAATCAGGGATGCAGATCGGATTTTTGTAATTGATGCTGGGTCATTAATAGAATCGGGCACGCATGAAGAGTTGCTCGCGCTCAAGGGGACTTACCACGCTTCTTTCTTCCTGTAGCCAGTCGCGCGAACATCCGCGACACAAACACCGTCTTGGTTTGTTATTGTGGCATCGACATTGACAATTCTGTGCTTTAAAGTCGTTACAGTTGCCTCAGCAGTGATGAGGTCGCCTGGATTCACGGCTGCCAAATGGCGAATTGAAGTCGTTAGACTCACGGCATGACGGCCATGGGCATTTGCAGCAAAGGCAATCGCGCTGTCTGCAAGTGCAAATGTGATTGCCCCATGTATGATCCCAAACCCATTTGCCATTTCTTCTCTCGCAAACATAGACAAACGACAGAATCCAGGTCGGCTTTCAAGAACTTCAGCCTTGAGCCAGTCAGTCATTTTGTCTCCGAGTAGCATTTTTGCTACTACAGGATGTGTGTTGTTTTCGGAGTGACTCATGTTAAAAGCACTTAAAATGTTCAAAGGGTTCGAGGCATGCATTGCAAGTGAATGATGCTTTGCATGGTGTAGACCCGAATGGTGAGATGAGTTTCGTTTCCTTGCTCTTACATATAGGGCAAGGTATGGTGTGTCCATCTCCTGTCAGGAACGCCTTGTCATGGCTAGATCCTTCAGGCGGAGCAATTCCATTTGCAGTCATTTTCTCTCGCGCTTCAAGAGAGATCCAGTCTGTGGTCCATGCGGGAGATAAAACAACTTCAACTTCGGCGTCAGGATCAATTTCTCTGGCCGCTTTAAGCACATCTTCGGAAATAACTTCCGTCGCGGGGCATCCTGAATAGGTGGGCGTGATCACGCAAACAATGTGGCCATTTTCGAATTTCACGTCTCGCAGGATCCCCATATCCGTCACACTCAGAAAAGTCAGCTCGGGGTCCATGACGTCTTGTAATTGACGGCTTACTGCTTTAACAAGTGAGGAAGGAGAGCGGTCAATCATTTGCGTCAAGGTCGTCGGCTTACCAGCTTGCGCCAGGGTGTGTTCGTGGTAGGATTTGCATCTCGGCAAGCATTGTCCCGAGTTCTTCAGTGTGAACACCTGTTCTGCCACCCATTTTCATTGCGCCGTCTTTTGGTCGAACGAGTGTTGCTTCCACAAGTACTCTGTCGATCTCAACATCCCATTGCGTTTTCAAAGCGCTGAGGTCGGGCAGGAGTCCAGCGATGGATCCAGCGATGTCTACGTCATCAGCGGCAAACATCTCACCTGTAAACGCCCACAAATCGTCGATTGATTTCTGAATGCGTGAGTGGCTTTCTGAGGTTCCATCTCCAAGTCGGATGATCCATTTGCTGCTGTGGGCCGCATGATATCGGATTTCTTTCACTGCTTTTGCAGCAATGGCAGCTGCATCCAAATCGAATGTTTGCTGTGCGAGATGTTCAGCGCGTAACAGTGCATACTGGTCGAATAAAAATTGTCGTGCGATTGTATCTCCGAAATGACCATTTGATTGCTCTACGAGAAGTAAATTCTTGAATTCGCTTTCAGAACGAAGAAAAGCGAGTTCGTCATCAGTTTTGGGCGCGTCCGGGTCGAGTGATCCAGCCAGGGAGAGGTAGGATTGGGTTTGGCCTATGAGATCAAGCGCAATGTTAGTGAGGGCAATGTCTTCCTCAAGGGCGGGCGCATGGCCACACCATTCACCCAGACGTTGGGCAAGGACAAGGGCGTCGTCTCCTAAGCGCAAAAGCGCGTGCATATGCTGAGTTTTGTTCACTGTAAGTTACATGTGGTTAACCTCGTCTGGAAGGACGAAGAATGTGGGGTGACGGTAGACCTTGTCGTTCGCTGGGTCAAATAATGCTTCAGAATCTGAAGGAGAGCTCGCCGTAATGGATTCTGCAGGGACAACCCAAATACTGACGCCTTCTTGTCTTCGTGTGTAAACATCACGTGCGTTTCCAATTGCCATCTCCGCATCAGAGGCGTGAAGACTCCCCACGTGTTTGTGACCAAGGCCTTGACGACTTCTCACAAAAACTTCCCATAGGGGCCAGTTGCTTTTATTTTCACTCATCGTTATGTATTTGCGTTTCTTTTTTCGGAATAGGCCACCGCGGCATCTCTTACCCATTCACCATCATCATGTGCTTTGTTACGGTCTTCCAAACGTTCTTTGTTGCAAATGCCGTTTCCAGCAATGACATCATAGAACTCTGTCCAATCGATCTCTCCGAAATCGTGACCTCCTTTTTCTTCATTCCACTTCAGGTCTGGATCCGGCATTTTCAGTCCGATACATTCTGCTTGAGGAACGGTCATGTCTACCATGCGTTGTCTAAGCTCGTCATTGGAGAAGCGTTTGATATTCCACTTCATATTCTGTGAGCTGTGCATGCTTTCACTGTCACTCGGGCCAAACATCATGAGGGATGGCCACCACCACCTGTTCAACGCATCTTGTGCCATTTCTTTCTGCGCATCGGTGCCTTTCATCAGTTGCATCATGATTGAATACCCTTGACGTTGATGAAAGCTTTCTTCCTTGCAAACACGCGTCATTGCTCTTGCATAAGGTCCGTAACTGCATCTGCACAACGGAACTTGATTCATAATCGCGGCACCATCTACGAGCCAACCTATCGCACCGATATCGGCCCACGTGAGTGATGGGTAATTAAAAATACTGCTGTATTTTGCTTTGCCTGAAAGCAAATCATCCACCAAATCAGCTCTGTCTACGCCCAAGGTTTCTGCAGCAGAATATAAATACAATCCGTGCCCTGCTTCATCCTGAACTTTTGCCAGTAAAATCGCCTTACGTTGTAGGCTTGGCGCACGCGTAATCCACTTGCCCTCGGGGAGCATGCCCACAATTTCAGAGTGCGCATGTTGCGAGATTTGACGTATCAAAGTTTTGCGATACGCATCAGGCATCCAGTCCTTCGGTTCAATCTTCTTATCCGCAGCAACATAGGCGTCGAACTCTTCTCTTAAATGCTGTTGAGTTTCAATCATATTCCAAAGATACTCGCATAAGGTTTTTTTAGATATGATTTAGATCAAATCATTCAAAATTAGTTTTCCCGAATTACCTTCGCGCCATGTCTAAATTCCATAACCTCAGGGTCGTTGAAATAAGAAGAGAAACAGTTGATTCAGTTTCCTTGCTTCTCGAGTCCGTTTCCGGCGAAGTTTTTCATTACAAAGCTGGACAATACCTTACACTACGTACCACAATTAATGGTGAAGATGTACGTAGAAGCTATTCTCTTTGTTCTGCGCCTTACGAAGGCGTGTTGCGTGTTGCTGTCAAGGAAGTGCCTGGTGGAAAATTCAGTGCCTATGCAAATCGTGTGCTTGCAGTAGGAGATGTTTTGGAATCGATGCTCCCTGACGGTAGGTTTACTGCAGCCTCAGGTTCGAATGAGAACAATCATTTGGGATTTGCTGCTGGTTCGGGAATTACGCCCATCATGAGTATCATTAAAGAAACGCTCCATGCCTCTGCAGACTCTCGGTTTACGCTGTTCTATGTCAATAAGGAGACCGCGAGCATTATTTTTAAGGATGAACTCGCCGATCTTAAAGATATCTACCTTGAAAGACTTCAGATTTTCAATCTGCTCACTAGAGAGCCAGTAGAAATCGAGATGTTCGGAGGGCGACTTGATCGCGCGCGTTTCGACAGAATCTTCTCCGAAGTTGTTTCCCCCTCGTCATATGATGTTTCTTATCTGTGCGGTCCTGAAGAGATGATATTGGCAGGCAAGGAGGCGCTTTTAAGTGCAGGTATGGATGAGTCGAAGATAAAATTTGAGCTGTTCACGTCTTCGTCTCCTACAAAAGAAAAGAAAGTCCAAGCGTCTGATGACGCTTCGGTTTCGAGTGATCACGTTGATGTCGCTGTTGTTCTAGACGGCGTGACAACAACTGTAAGCGTGAAGCGTTCAGGGAAATCTATTCTCGATGTTGCACTTGATGCTGGTCTAGATGCGCCCTTTTCTTGTCAAGGTGGCGTATGTTGCTCGTGTCGTTGTAAAATGACTTCTGGCAGTGCTTCTATGGATGTCAACTATGCACTTGAGCCCGATGAGGTAGAGAACGGGTATGTTCTCTCATGTCAGAGTCATCCTGTCGGGGACGGTCCATTTGTCATGGACTTCGATCAGCCATAACGCAATTGGTTCAGGCTCTTTCAGAGAGTTCCAGCCAGCGCATCTCAGATGCGTCTAGTTCTTCTGTGATCTTACCTAGCTTATCGCCCAAACGTATGAGGTCTTCGTGTGCGTTACACGATTCAAGTTCAGTTGCCAATAAATCACGCTTGGTTTCAAGCGCAGTGATTTTCGGCCCCAGGGTCTCATATTCAAACTTTTCTTTGTAGGAAAGCTTTTCAGTGTAATTTCCTTTTACATCTAAAGAATTTTCTTTTGCGTTTTTTGACGCGGCAGATGCTGCGGCTTGAGACAACGCAATTTGTTCTTTTCTGGCGAGTCTATACTGGGTGTAGTTGCCAGGGTAGTCTCTTACAGATGTCGCGCCACCTTCGCCTATAGCCCAAACATGTTCTACAATCTTGTCCATGAAATACCTATCGTGAGACACCACCAACAGGCATCCCGTAAAATCAAGTAGGAACTCTTCGAGCACGGCGAGTGTGAAGATGTCAAGGTCGTTTGTGGGCTCGTCGAGTATGAGGAAATTTGGGTTTTTCATTAACACACGAAGCAGGTGAAGACGTTTTTTCTCACCTCCGCTCAGCACCTTGATGTATTGGTAATGCATGTGCTTCGGGAAGAGAAAGCGCTCCAAGAGTTGTGCTGCGGTAAGTTTGCCTCCGCCCTTTAAGGGGATATAATCAGCAATTTCTTTCACAGCATCAATGACTTTCCAGTCTACGCTAAAGTTGCCACCAAGTTGATGATAGTGTCCGAATACAACGGTTTCGCCTACAGAGACCTTTCCCGCATCAGGCTTTTGTAATCCGAGGATCATATTTAACAGCGTTGTCTTTCCCGATCCATTTGAACCTACAATTCCTATACGCTCTCCTCTTTTGAAGTGGTGTGTTAATCCTTCGAACAGCGTGCGCTCTCCAAATGCGCATGCAATTTTGTGTAATTCGACGACCTTTCCTCCGAGACGTTCGGGGATCACAGAGATGTGCATGGGGTCATCTTTCAACCTTACAGCAGCTTCTTTCTTTATTTCGTAAAACCGGTCGATCCGGCTTTTACTCTTTCCAGTTCTGGCAGAAGGCGTGGAACGCATCCACGCCAACTCTCTTCTCATCGCTTTTTGGGCTCTGTCTTTTGAAGCTTGTGCGTTTTCTCGATGTTCGTCACGCTTTTCGAGATAGTAACTGAAGTTGCCTTTGTATGAATAGAGTTGGTTGTTCTCGATTTCTAAGATGCGGTCACAGACATTTTCGAGAAAATAACGATCGTGTGTGATCATAAAAATGGTCGCGTTGGTTGATTTAAGCCGTTTTTCGAGCCATGCGATCATTTCTAAATCAAGATGGTTTGTCGGCTCATCTAAGAAAATCAACTCCGGCGCTTCAAGGAGGACGGCGGCTAGCGCTGCGCGTCTTTTTTCTCCACCGCTTAAAGTGCCAACCTTCCGTGTGAGGTCATGTAAGTTGAGTTGACCTAAAACTTCTCTCGCTCGGGCTTCGTAATTCCACGCTTGGGTTCTGTCCATGGCGTCACAAGCATCCTGAAATTTGACACCTTCAGCTCCCTTGGACAATTCGCGTTCGTAGTTCTTCATGGCCACGACCGCAGGATTGTCTCCTATATATAAGGTGTCGAGCAAGGTCGCTTCGGCATCCAAGTCTGCTTCTTGCTTCAAAAAGGACCATCTTACACCTCCTGCAAAAGCAATTCTTCCCTCATCTGCGGGTTCGATATCACACAGAGCACGCATCAATGTGCTCTTGCCTGTTCCATTTCTAGCGACCAATGCAACCCGGTGTCCACGACCCAGTCCAAAGGTTAAATTCTCGAAAAGCATGCGCTCGCCATACCTTTTGGACAACCCTTCAACTGATAAAACGTTCTGTTCTGCCATGGTTGCAAGGTAGTTCGGTTCTGCTGAGATACCTCTGTAAACCCTGAAAACATTATGCATACAGCCAGTACTAACAATGTCACGTTGATATATATGGGGGGCGTGTAATATGTTCGTGGATTTACCATCGGATATTGCGCCAAACCTTAAAACATTGGTTCTATGAAAAAATTATTTACATTATTTGCGTGTGCTTCTTTGGCATTTACGCTTTCTGCTCAGGATTCTGAGCAAGCTGCGGGTTCTTATTACCTAGGTACTGGTAATGCACTCGATTTAGTTAACATTTTTGGCGGAGGCATCGACATGTCTGCTACCATTGGTTACGCTGTAATTGACGACCTCGTTGTTACAGGTTCTATTAACGGATTAACGGATGCACTTGCACTCGATTTATCTGTACGTTACTTCTGGAATGGTGTATTCTTCCAAGCTGGAGCTACTGACTTAGCTGGTGACGCTAGCATTTCATTAGGTGCTGGTAAGTACTTTAACCTGGGTTCTGTAAGTGATCGCTTTTATGTTGATCCACAGATTAACTACAACCTAGATTCAGGATTTAATACTATGATTGGTTTGGGAGCGCGCTTCTAAGTCATTCTATACTGATTTGAAAAAGGGCGGCCTTCGGGTTTGCCCTTTTTTTTGTGTTATATCATTAAATGCTTTAATTTGTAAGTGTGATCTCGAAAATGAGATCATCTTCAGTTACTTATATCAAGGTCAAGAATCATTTTCATGCCGAATCAGTCTAAACTTGCTTCTTTATTCAACTTTTTCACCTCCTCATGGGGTGATTTGACACGTGATGAACTTCATTCGATTCTCCGTTTGAGAATTGATGTTTTTGTTGTGGAACAGGATTGTCCATATCCAGAGTTGGACGGGAAAGACCTGCAGTCCATTCATGTGTATGCTTTTAAATCAGATGACGCTATTTCAGCAGGAGATGCCGCAGCTGCAACAATACGGATATGCGCGCCAGGGGAGAATTATTCAGAACCCAGCATAGGTCGGGTAGCGACAAGGATGGATTGTAGAGGGGTTGGGCTTGGAATTGAGATTATGAATCGTGCGATTGCGGAGTGTGACACGCAATATCCAGGGTTGGGAATTCGCATTTCTGCCCAATGTTACCTTGAGAAATTTTACACTGATTTGGGATTTAAATCAACAGGGGAGACCTATCTAGAAGATGACATTCCCCATATCCAGATGTTCAGAGCGAGCTGTTAAAGATTAAGCGCGAAGAGAGTCCTCTTTGTTTTCAGCATTCACAGTGCCTGGGCCAGCGATGACGGCTGCGCGGACGAATGAAATAAAGAGTGGGTGAGGTGCGAGAACAGTCGAAGCGTATTCAGGATGAAACTGCGTAGCGATGAAGTATGGGTGAGCGGGTATCTCAATGATTTCAACCAATTCGCTCACGGGATTGATTCCTGTAGCAATCATCCCTGCTTCCTCAAATTTCGCGCGGTATTCCTCATTAAATTCATATCGATGGCGGTGACGCTCTTCAATGGATGAGGCGCCGTAGATCTCACGAACTTTTGAACCCTCCATGAGGTCGCACGGGTAGGCGCCGAGTCGCATCGTTCCCCCCATGTCTGTAATCGACTTTTGCTCAGCCATCAGATTAATGACAGGGTGAGGCGTGTACTCTTTGATTTCAGAAGAGTGTGCATCTGTGAGGTCAAGCACATTTCGTGCAAACTCAACGACTGCGCATTGCATTCCGAGGCAAATGCCAAAGAATGGAATGTCGTTTGTTCTGGCAAAATGAATGGATTCAAGTTTACCGTCAATGCCACGAGATCCAAACCCAGGAGCGACAAGGATTCCATTTAAGTGCCCCAGTTTTTCCTGTACATTTTTCCGAGAGATTTGTTCGGAGTGAATCCAGTGAATTTCAACTCTGGTTTTGAGATTTGCGCCAGCATGTGCGAGCGCCTCAGCGATGCTTTTGTAGCTGTCTTTAAGCTCGACGTACTTTCCTATCAGACCGATGTGAACGGTTTGGTCTGGGTTTTTAAAACGGTATAGGAAGTTTTTCCACTCGGTAAGGTTTGGCTTGTCAACTTTACTAAGGTCTACGTCTAGTTTACTGAGAACCACTTCGTCAAGGCGTTCCTCTTGCATTAATAGTGGAACATCATAGATGGTCTCTGCGTCGATAGATTCGATGACTGAGTCGTGACTTACGTTGCAGAATTGAGCCAGTTTTGTTCTTATGGAAGGCGTGAGGTGGTGTTCCGTTCTACAGACGAGAATGTCGGGTTGAACACCCAGTTCAAGCAGTTGCTTCACGGAGTGTTGCGTGGGCTTTGTTTTAAGTTCTCCAGCGGCTTTTAAGTAGGGGATAAGTGTTAAATGAATCACCAACGTATCCTTGGGATTTTGCCATTTCATTTGTCGCACTGCCTCAATATATGGGAGCGATTCAATGTCACCTACTGTTCCACCGATCTCCGTAATGACAAAGTCAAACTCGCTTTGTGATCCAAGAATTTGAATTGAGCGCTTGATTTCATCTGTAATGTGAGGTATGATTTGTACAGTTTTGCCTAAATATTCACCTCTACGCTCTTTGTTAATCACAGACTGATAGATGCGGCCTGTTGTAATGTTATTTGCTTGGGTAGTGCAGACGTTCAGGAATCGTTCATAGTGACCCAAATCCAAATCAGTCTCAGCTCCGTCTACTGTTACATAGCATTCTCCATGTTCATATGGATTCAAGGTGCCAGGGTCAACGTTAATGTATGGATCGAGTTTCTGTATTGTCACCCGATACCCTCTC
>Ga0308005_10000841_pt1 | contig 10884 bp, 11 predicted proteins | sample Neamet67_FD_203142 | JGI IMG/M metagenome (GOLD analysis project Ga0308005, IMG submission 203142) | Marine microbial communities from water near the shore, Antarctic Ocean - #67 | ecosystem: Environmental > Aquatic > Marine > Unclassified | place: Southern Ocean | collected 2014-06-07 | reverse complement strand
TCGTGGCCTTCCCCTCTGCATCGGTCAATGCTCAGGGAATCGGAAAGGGAAGATTTTGTGAGTCCAGCGGTGGTGTTCCCATCTTGTCATGGCCTTTTCAAACCCGCGCCTTCCTCTTACTGACTGCTAGGAATTTGCTTTTCGCAGAGTCCTCCGACGAGGATGATGTGAAGGTCGTTGACGGTCCAGTTCATGAGGGGAGAGTTTTTATCCGCAGACAGAGTGCCCAGCTATGGGTCTTGAGATGATTAAGAAGGATTTGGTTGGGGGGCTTGGTTGCTCCTTTTTAGAAGCGTTTGGTGAAGCCGGTGAAGAAGCCGAAGTCTTCGGAGTCCGAGTTGAGGCCAGTCTGCACGCCGAAGTCGAGGATGAGGTTTTCGTTCATCGCGTAGTTCATGCCACCTGCAAGATAGGCTTGGTAGTCATCCTCGCCAGCGATGCCGATGTATTCTAGGTAGGCTCCGGTTTTTTCGGTGAGGGCGAATCCAAGGACGGCGGTGTGGAGGAATGCGAATTCGTGGTCGCCGTCGTCTTCGTTGAAGACGTAATCGAATTCCGCCATGAGGCCGAGGCCGACGGTGTCGGTGAGGCTGGTGCCCCAGGGAATGATGAGGCCACCTTCCCATTCGTCATTGCTGAGTTCGGTGCCGGTGGGGATTTTAACAAAGGGCATGAGGGCGAGAGCGGAGTCGCCTTCGTCGTTTCCGTAGAGGTTCCACTTGAGGCGCATCGTGACGTCTCCGAATCCGTTGGCGTCGTCGCTATCCGAGTAAAGGTCGACGATGGTTTGGAAGTCCATGTCGTGGGTGAGACCGGCTTTAAAGTTAAGCTGCCCGTAAGTGAAGGTTTCATCACCGTGGTCGCGGCGGTAGTCGAAGAGAGAGGCTTCGAGAGCAAAACGTCCGGCATCGACCGTGAGGGGGGATTCTGTGGCATCGGGACGGTCGGGGGAGAGGTCGCGGAGGAGGTTGTTGGGGGTGGGGTTACAGAGGGTGTAGATGGATTTGTCTGAGGGTCCCTGAATGATGCCGTCAAGAGAACAAGGGTCGCCGGGTTGTCCGGCGAGGCTGATGGAGGTCGTCGTGACCAGGATAGCGAGTGTTTTTGATTTCATGTGTTGGAAAGTTGCTCCGCCCTCGCCGCTTGGGCGAGAGGTTTTTTTGTCCGCAGATTGAGATGATTAAGAGAGATTTGGTTGAGGGGCTTGGTTGAGAAGTGGCGGGGGCGCCACGGCTCCTTACTACTGGTGCAGGCCCCCGCCAGAAATAGGATTGGGAGGAGGAGTGACTTGCTCATGTTAGAACTCTATCGGCTGACTTTGAGTTATCAAAGTTTATAATTTGAATAATAGTAATTGAAAAGTGAGACGTTGTGAGGTCGTATCAGATTCGATGATTACTGCTAGGAATTTTCTTTTACCAAAAGAGGGTTGAAGCCGCCTTTGGACCGGAGCGGAGGGGGGAGAAAGGGGGTTGGCGGACGACACCGTTGGTTGTTGATTGGAATGAAGAGGGTCTCAATGACCTCGTCATGTTAGACCATGAAGGTTATCTCGCATTCTTCCGACGGGAGAAGCGCGGCACAAAACTAGTATTGCATTCTGGCAGACGGATCTTCTTAGATAATAACAAGGAGTTGCGCCTTAACTGCCAAGGCAGCGGGAGGGAGCGGTCGTCGCAAGATGTGTGTTGTGGACTGGGACGGAGATGGCCGATTCGATATCTTGGCGAACTCGGTAAACGTGAACTTCCTACGCAACGTGCGACAAGACCAGGAGACAACTACGATGGTAGACTGGGGACCTATTTCAAAGTAGAAACTAGCCGGTCATACCACGAGCCCAACAACAGTTGATTGGGATGGTGACGGAGTGCATGATCTTTTGATAGGAGGGGAAGATGGAAGAATCCTACTCTTGGAACCGTGATCAGCCCCCTTTCCCCCATCCCATCCAAATAAAACCGACGTCCCTGTCCTCTCAGCCACAAGTGAAATCCTAACATTTACATCTCCACTACTCTAAGATAGAATTTTAAGCTCATGAGGTTGTTTCTTTTCTATTGCAGTGTCGGATTAAGTTTATTTTCTTCCGCCTCCGGAATCTCTTTATCTATTCCCGTGGAAGTTACTATAGATGTGCCTAGCCCAGCCTGGTCGCTCAAGATTACCAGTATCCACGCGAAAGCGAACAAGCTTCTCATCATATGCAACGCTCAGAAAAAAGATGGCTTGGCTGCAGCAGTGATGTCGAAGGCTAAGGCCTCGGTAAATATCCCAAGCAGGTTCAACAAGCTTACCCGTAAAGTCTATGTCACAGGCCAAAAGTGGAACTACAGTAAAGGTTACAAAGCGGTTACAGCTGAAGATTTAGAAAAGTTGCTGGCTGGCGCTGCAAAGATTTATTCTTCTCCAAAGCCTCTTACTAAAAAATCTTTTATTGGTTTAACGACGACAGCGGCGCGAGCTCTCGCTGCGAGTAAAGATCTACTATCCCGGGTTGTAGAGATTGACGGCATACCGCAGATAGTCACTGAAGACTTTCGTCCTGAGCGCTTTAACTTTGCTATCAGGGACGGAAAAGTTATCCGAGTTAGTAAAGGTTAGCGCGGTGGAATTTCAGCCGTAGCACCCTCCCCTTAATCGACCTATATCATTCGATCGGGACTGCTAGGAATTTGCTTTTGGCGGGAGGGTTTTGAAGCCGCCTTTGGATCGGATCGGATCGGACCGGACCGGACCGGAGCGGAGCGGAGCGGAGGGGGGAGAAAGGGTGGTGACTGAGGGGGCCTTAGCCCGCCGTGAGGCACCAGGGAAGGGGGGCGCTCCAAAATGTCTGACAGTTTCAGTGGGTGGGATTCTGGTCCGGTGGGATTACTTTGACTGGGCAGCACCCGATAGGGGCGGTCAAGGAGGTGGGGTTGGGAGCAATGCCACTCCCACGCGCATGAATACAACAGGCAGTTCGGAAAGAGGATCCAGAGTCCGGGCTGTGACCTCCTCCATCCCGTCTCCCAGCGGCCTGACCTGTAGCTCCACGGTTGCAGGTGCACCCAGGCTTCCCTCCCACTCGGTCAAATTAGTGGAGACCTCAACCCAGCTGGTGAGGTCGGAGGTCCCAGCCCTACGTGGATAACGAATTGCTGGGTGGATCAGTCCCGTTTGCGAATCGACGACCAACAAGGTCTGAAGAGTCCCTGAACCGTCCGGATGCAATGGAGCTAGGTTGAAGAGGTATTCGAGAGCGTTGTTAAACGGATCAGCTTCCGGGTTCGCGTCAGGCGCAGTTTGCTCCGGAGTTGCGTCCACCCGGAAACAACGCCGCCGCCATTCGTGATAAGTGAGACAGCGACGGTCCAGTTCAACGTCCCATGGCTGACTACCAGACGCCAACACCTCCATGGGTGAGCTTCCATCAATGTCCCCACGATTGACGGCACGGCCCCCCTGACCTTCACCAGCGTTGGTGCCAGTGTCGGCCCAGTAGATTTTCCGCGCCGGAATATCGATGGTTAATCCGTGTGGGGTATCGAGATTGTCATAGAGGGTTTCGACTGCGGGATGGGTCAAGGGAATGGGTGTCGGACCGCCCAGAGCCGATAGTGGAACACGGTGCACCTTCTTGTCATTACGGTTGACCCAGTAGAGCATCCCACCCTGCGAATCCACCCTAACACCTCGAGTGCTGTTGTTTCCGGTCAGGAGAGTCTCGCGCCCGGAGCCGTCTAGGTTCGATCGATAGATCGTTCCTCCGCTAAAGTCGCCCCAGTAAATTTTCCCGCCGACACGGTCTAACTCCATGAAGTAGGGTCCGCTTGGCGCGGCATCGGAAACGGCAGACATCACCGAGGTGCCATCAAAAGTCGAATGCTCGATGTGTTTGCGCGTCCTGTCGCACCAATAAAGCAATCCGGCATCTGGATCGAGGTGGACGTCGGCGGGAAACGAGCCGCCGCCGCTGATGGTATGGAGAATGACACTGGAAGAGCCATCGAAGTTGGCTCGTTGAATGAGTTTGGCACCGTTGTCGGCCCAGAAGATCTGATCATTGACGAGATCGAGAGTGATCCCGCGGACATTGCTACCGGCAGAAGTCACCTCTCCACTGAGCGTCAGTGTTGAGAGATCGGTGCCGTCAAACTGCATCCGTTTCAATTGGCCAGCACCCCGATCAGACCAGAATATGCCGCCGGCATGGAGGGAGCCGGAGGCCAATATCATGGCCAGGATGAGGGCCAACTGATGGGAAATCATAATTCAGCAGTGTTTAGGAACTGGCTGTTATTACTGCGGGGAAGTAAATTACGCGGAAGTATCGTAGTCAGCTGTGAGGCACGAGGGAAAGTGATACTTTGTAAATTATCTGCCAGTCTTACTGCTTATCGTCCCGACGGTCGCTCCTGTAACCTACTGCTAGGAATTTGCTTTTGGCGGGAGGGCTTTGAAGCCGTCTTTGGACCGGAGCAAAGGGGGGGTGAAAGGGGGTTGTTTATTTCCAGGCACAGGCTATGAGCGGACGGGACAGAGTTGGCGGTCTCGGACTAAAGATCCGAGCTACTTTGGTTCGTCGGGTTTCGGTTCGGCTGGTTTCCGCTCTGCTGCCTGCATGAAGTATGCCTCCGCTGGGATTGTCTGCCGATTGAATCCTGGTCCCTCGTAGGAAAGCTCCAGCTTCTCAGCGCCGCCTGCCTCGAAGAAGGTGACGGTGATCGGGTGCATTCCGGCCTTTAGGCGTGTCAAGCCACCAAGGCGCATGACGCCATGTAGGCCATCGTTATTGACAACCACTTCGTCACCGATGCGCAAACGGCTGCCGTCGTCGGACGAAGTGTAGAATGTGAATAGGCCATCAGTCGGGATCTTGATGAAGCCGCTGAACCGGAGCCCATAGTTCTCGCCGTCCTTGGTAATAAATGCGCTCTCGGTCGGGGTGTCGGCACGGCCGCTTTTCACTGGTGTCAACGCGTCAAAATCCGGCAGCTGCTCCCACTGGCCAGTGAATGCCTCGAAACGTAGCCCTGTAACCATGTTCTCTGCGGCCACTGGTTCGGCCAGCTCGAGCGGGGCGAGTTCGGCTTCCACGCTAAGGGATTCGTCGCCGCGTTTGAGAAGAATCTGTAACTTGTCACCGGCCTTGCGGTCGATCAGGGCGATGTGGAAGTCGATGCCGTGCCGGATTGGCGACCCGTCGATCTGGACGATGGTGTCACCCGGTCTGACACCGGCCTTGGACCCGGGAGAACCGTCGGCGACCGCACTCACCTCTGCGACCGGCTTGAACATATCGACCACGACGCCAAGACGGAACGAGTAGCGCAGTTCGGCCGAGAGCATGCGCGGGAAAATCTCGCGCACCCGGTCGGCGGAGATGGCAAAGTTGATGTTTTCGGCGTCGAGTTTTTTCATGGTGATGACGCCGATCTGTTCTCCGAGCGCGTTGATAAGTGGTCCACCAGAATTGCCACCGCTGACTGCCGCGCTGGTCTGGATCATCCAGGGCAGGAACGCCGTCTCTGTCGCAGTCGCGCGGTTCAAGCCGCTGACGATTCCGGTGGACACCGAGTGGGTCAGTCCGCCGGGGTTGCCGATGACTAGCACAGGTTCGCCGAGCATGAGGTCGTCGCTGCGCCCGAGCGGCAGGGTAGCAAATGTCTGGCCAGAATCGACCTTGATGAGCGCCAGGTCCTCGGATGACATGCCGCAGATCGTCCTGAGTCGCAGCGGCTGTCTCCCGGGAAGAAAGACTTGGCCGTCCGCCGCGCCGCTGATGACGTGGTCGTTGGTCAGGAGATATCCGGAGGCGTGGATTACCGATCCGCTGCCAACGCCGACATTGAAGACTCCGGGAGCACCAGATTGCTTGAATGTCTGGATCGAAGCCACCGACGGCAGGCTGCGCTCAATCAACTTCACCGTGGGCGTGTAGCGCGCGAGGGAAATTTCGGGCTCCGGCGCGGGTGGCTCCGGCTCGTGCTTCGGCTCTTGGGCATGTACGAGCTGACAGAACAGACAATAGGTGAGGAGTGTCGAAATTCGGATCATGCGAGTCGTTCTAAAGATCAATTTGTCGCATCCGGCAGCGTTGACGCGGTGCGCATTGGGGCTAAGATCTCTCCTTGTCAGACGAAGTCGAACTGAAATTTGGAAAAGGCCTTGGATTACCAAGTCATCGACTTGCTAAAAGTTGGAATGATCGGGAGCGGAAAAAACTGTCACCAACAGTCACCTTTCCATCGGAGTTACCCGGCCCCCCCGAGTAACAAGGTGAAAGGCAGACCCCCCGTGTAATAAAACTGTTCTGCAAAAAAACTCCGATGTCTATCCCACTCTCAGCTCCCGCGATCTACATGATCGTAGCAGGTGTCTTTGTCCTGCTTGCGATCTACAGCTCTATCCGTATTCGCACCAAACTTCACGGAAAGCGTGCACTGGGTCTTGCTTCGCTTCCTGGACTCCTCCTGCTCTGTCTATTCTACTCTCTTGCCCTGAACATGTATTCCAGTCTTGGAGATTGGCCGGTCTCTATAGGGAATGAAGGATTTTCAGATCAGTTAGTTCGTCATGCAGAACTTACAGGGCTCTACTTTGCCCTTCTGTTATATGTTTGCACATTTGTGTGGCCAATCTTGTTCATTATCTGCCTTGGGAGCCAGCGACTGAGGCGATATGTTCCTGTAGCTACCACCTTCGCAATTGCATGCTACCTTGCTTTCGTCGGAATTTTAGTCGCTCCTCACGGGTTCTTGAACTGGTGGCTGGACTAGGCATGGAACGAGGATCAGTGCAGAACAAGAAATCGCACCCGACCGCTGACCGCGGCTTGAGTTGGTGGAGATTTTGTGTAGCTTGAAAGTATTCCAGCGATTCAGAGTTAGCTCGTAGTTCGAGTCAGCGGCCGGTGGACAGCGGCGTTAGCCTAGAAACAAAAATCCAAGTGAACACCGCTAAACCATAAAAATGAAAACCAATCATCTTTCCATCTTCGCAATTCTTGGATCACTCACGGCCGTTGTCTTCACATTTGCTTCTCACGACTCCTCCTCTTCGAAAGGAGAAGCTACAGTTCAGATTCGCGAACTCACTGCTCGAATTGATCGTCTCGAGTCTCGCCTCACAGGTAGGCCTGCCACAGGCGGAGCCAATACAAGTGGGTCTTCGTCCGTCGACAGGTCTAGGGCTTCCGTTCATAGCGACACAGTTTCTGAGCTTCAGGCACGACAGAATCAACTTGAGAAGCAACTGAACGAGTCTGGCATTATTGAACGGTTCGCAGCCCACAAGCAGCTCGTAGAGGAATCCTATGGGATAGCGCAAGATGCAAATCGGCCAGCGAAAGAGCGATTCGAGGCGCTCAGCCTTCTGCGCGACGAGGAAAGGATCGATGCTGCGGTTGTAGACTCTATAATGGATCTATGGGATGAGAGTTCTCTGGATGAGAAGCTAGCTCCCTATCACCGCTGGGCCGTGATGGAGAATCTTCGTGGCTCAACTGCTCCGCGGTTTCGTGATGCAATTCTATCCATGTTGAGTGAGCAACCCGAAGCTAAGATTACCGGCCAAGCAATCTTAGCTCTGGAGCCAATGTCACAGGATCCTGCTGTAGAGGAATGGCTAACTTATCTCGCCTCGAACAGCCCAGAGCCAAAAATACAGCAGTCTGCTACCAGTGTCCTTCAACGGGGGGCAGAGCAAAACAAATAGGGGGCTAACAAGTCGGTGCTGGACAGCCGCCTACCCGCCCCGAGTTACTATGCGCCGCGTAGCTTCAACCTTTAACCCGCAGTCGAAGGTTCGCCCCCGGTAGGCGGTGCCAGACCTTCGACGTTCGATAATAATAATGGACAGCTCATCGCTGTACGTTATCCTGTCCATATGACAGCGATTACCTATTCAGCAGCACGAGAAAATCTTGCCGCCACGATGAACTTGGTTTGCGACGATCACGATCCTGTGATCATTACGCGGAAAAGAAATCAGGCGGTGGTTATGGTCTCTCTAGAAGACTATGAATCTCTCCAGGAGACAGCTTATCTCCTTCGTTCACCCAAGAATGCGCAGCGGCTTTCTGAAGGAATTGCACAGCTTGAGAAGGGGAAAGGTGTGGTGAAAAGCTTGGATGAGTTGTCATGAATGTTCAGTTCTCTGAACGTGCTTGGGAGGATTATACGCACTGGCAGAAGTATGATCATAAACTAGTCGAGAAGATCAATGCCCTATTGGTCGACATCAGTCGAGATGACCCCTATGAAGGTATAGGGAAGCCTGAACCATTGAAGCATGCGTTTTCTGGGTTTTGGTCTAGACGCATTACCGATGAGCACCGTTTAGTTTATAGAATTAGTGGAGATATTATACAGTTGGCACAATTAAGATACCATTACTAAGAAAGAGATCGAACAAGATGCTGCATCCGATCGTTTATATCGTACGACGTTAAAGATTTTACAGCTATCATCCGTTCGAGATTTACAGTGTTTTGCGAGCCGGCGGTTGAGCTTTACGTTCGTCAGAAACTTCCACCACGATTACCGCACACAGAATGCAATTGCTCAAAAGACCGTTGATCCGAAGATTTGTGATTATAACGACTCTGCTGATGGTCATTAGTTCCGAGGGGTTCGCTGCAACTGAAGCCGATGTCATCGTCTACGGTTCCACGCCTAGCGGTTTTTGCGCGGCCATCGCTGCCGCCCGCGAAGGGGTTTCAGTCATTCTCCTTGAACCAACTGACCATGTCGGCGCGATGAACACCGGCGGGTTGAGCCACTGCGACTCCAACCAGATGGTTCGTGACACGGTGATGGGACTGTTCCACGAGTGGCACACGCGGGTGGTGAAGGACTACACCGACCGCGGGCTCAAAGCACCTTACAACCCGGCGGTGAAGGATCAGTCACGATGGACCTTTGAGCCGCACGTCGCGATGCGGGTGACGAGGCAGATGCTCGTCGAGGCAGGGGTCACCGTGCTGACCGGGCGTTATCTCAAGGCGGTAACGAAAAATGGTCCGCGCATCACGTCTCTGGTCACCAAGAACGGCACGTTCCAAGCCAAAGTTTTCGTAGATGGCACCTACGAGGGAGACCTGATGGCGGCGGCGGGAGTCGACTGGACGATCGGTCGTGAAGGCCGTGCCGAATACGATGAGCCCCTTGCGGGTAAGCAGTATACAAAGAAGAAAATGAACATCAACGGGTTTGATGACGAAGGCAACTTACTGCCCTTACTCACGACAGCGGACAGCGGCTCTAAAGAAGCGGGCGACAAGAACATCATGACCTACAGCTTTCGGCTGTGCCTAACGACCGACCCGAAGAACCGCGTTGCGATGCCCAAGCCGGACAGCTACAATCCGGCCCGGTTCGAGATTATCCGCCGATACCTGAAGTCTGGGGCCAACAGCAATCAGGTCGGCTTCGATCTCTACCCACTGCCGGGAGGAAAGCTCGACGGTAACAACTCGATCGGCCGCCAGTTCTCGATCGGCCTGGTGGGCGGAGGCAATGATTGGCATACGGCGGACGAAGCTGGGAGGAAAAAGATCTGGGAGGAGCACAAGCAGTACACTCTTGAGTTCTACCACTTCCTGATGACTGACCCGGCAGTGCCCAAGGCTGTCCGCAACAAGTACGTCGGGCTAGGCTTGTGCAAGGACGAGTTCGTAAGCTATGGACACTTCTCGCCGGCGCTGTACGTGCGAGAGTCGCGTCGGATGAAGGGCCTGCACGTGATCAGCCAGAACGACATTCTCGACGCCCCGACAAAAGACGATCCGATCGCGATCTCCTCATTCCCGATTGACTCGCACGATTGCCAGCGAATCGCCCTCAAGGGCGGTGGCGTGATCAATGAGGGCACCATCTTCCCGGTGCGCAAAAAGAACCCGAAGCAGGGCTACGCATACCACGTTCCTTACCGCTCGATTCTGCCCAGGCCCGAACTGTGTGACAACCTGCTGGTGCCCGTCGCGCTATCATGCACGCACGTCGGGATCTCGTCGTTGCGGATCGAGGGTGCTTGGATGGTGATTGGGCAGGGCGCGGGTGTCGCCGCGGCGCTGTCGGCCAAGGAAGGAGTGTCGGTGCAGGCGTTGCCGTATGCGAAGCTGCGCGAGCGGCTGTTGGCACAGGGGCAGGTTTTGGATCTACCCGTTCAGGGAAATCGCAAAATAAAAGAAGGCGAACAAGGCGCTGCACTCAACGTCGCTCCGCGCCGTGAGTGAGCTTAGACGTTCGGTGAAAAATAGTGAAGCTCCCATCCGGCTATCTCAACTACCTCAAAAATGGAGGCGAAACTGAATTTGAAGCTGATTTCGAATTCGGAGGTTACATGGCTCTCGAACCCCTTGAAAGAATTGAAGAATATAATAAAGAAATTGAAATCGAAGAATATGCTCCTGGTTACATAGCGTTCGGATCGGACGGAGGTGGCGAAGCATTCGTCTTTGACGATGCTGGAATTATCTATCTTATGCCACTGATTGGAATGGCTCCAGATGAAGCAATAAAAGTAGTGGATTCGTGGAGTGAATACGAAAAAATGAAACTGAAAACCACCTAACAAATCGTGTGAGGCAATGTCTGTTACGCTCCGCTCCACAGCGATCACCTCCACTCGACGTTCTGCGGCTATCCCTCACGAAATCTGAAATGTTCTCTCCACCTATTCGCATACTGCTGATTCTTGCCACGGCCGCATATGAATCGTACAATCTGTCGCTTGGTCAGCCTGTCGGCTACCCGCTAATCGTCGCCGCAGCTCTACCCCGTTGAGCCATGGGAGCAACCAGCGCATTTGTGATCGCGGGCGAGAATCGATCGCGGCACAAACATCTTGTTACGATAGGGGGTCAGTGTAAGGCTCGCGTGATGGAAATGCTGATGAAAT
>Ga0308005_10000838_pt1 | contig 10915 bp, 31 predicted proteins | sample Neamet67_FD_203142 | JGI IMG/M metagenome (GOLD analysis project Ga0308005, IMG submission 203142) | Marine microbial communities from water near the shore, Antarctic Ocean - #67 | ecosystem: Environmental > Aquatic > Marine > Unclassified | place: Southern Ocean | collected 2014-06-07 | reverse complement strand
TTAAAAGTTTTAGAAAGTGTTGGCTTAAAAAGAATGACAAGTGGGTAGAGGGTTTCTTCATAGAGGGAGAGACGGTGACTCGTTATAATCAAATCTTATTTGTAGACCATTGTGGTGATTTTGTAGTGAGACAATTTGGCAGTTCGTACTATACATTTACTAACCCCATTCCAGAACCTAAAGAGTTGACAGTAGAAGAGTTAGAGAGGCTTCTAGGTTACCCTATTAAAGTAGTTAAGTAAGGGAGAGAGATAATCCTGAGAGAGGGGTTGACAAAAGACCTCATGTGTTCTATATTTGTTATATACAAGAGAGTGAGAGAGATTATGATTGCAATTGGATTAATAGTAATGATGATAATATCCTTTATAGTATTTGTCCTCCTTGAAAAGAGAGACATAGAGGGAGAGAGAGCGGCAAGGACTTACTTAGAAATTGATGGTATTGAAGTCAATTTAATGTTAGAGAGGGAGAGAGAGGCTAGGGCCTACTTAGCAAGAGAGAGACCCAAGAAACCTGACCAGGATAAAGAACTGTTAAATTTATTTGATGACATAGACGACTCAGACCAAAATTAAAAAGAAAGATAATAATATGAATGAAGTACAAGAATTTCTAGGTTCCGTAGTAACAATCCATTACAAGACACCAGAGGGAGAGAGAGACTACCAAACAGGTATCCTCACATCCGTAAGTCAAAGTAAAGGGAGTACATTCTTTAGACTGGAATATACTAACAAAGAGGAACAGAGAGCGTCTGGTATTGGATTTGCTGTGGATGCTTATACAATTGAAGAGGGAGAGCCGTCCGATGTTTGATCTAATTAAAGGTAAAATACTAGATATTTTCTGTGTGTTTATTATCATGGGCAACACCTGTTACTTAATTAGTTCATTGGTAACTGGAGGCTGGGATGGAATTGTATTCTTCTTTTCAGTACTTAATAGTTACATTGGTTTTATGGTTACAATACAAATCCTAAGAGAGGGAGAGTAATATGCCTAACATGAGTTACTGTCAATTTGAAAACACATACGAAGATCTACTTGCTTGTTATGACGCGTTAGTTAATGATGACACAGAAGACATGAGTATGTATGAGGAACAAGCAAAACAGGATCTTGTTAAGTTATGTAAAGATATTGCTAGGGAGTTTTAATATAAATAAGAGGGAGAGAGCCGAACTAGCACTAGACATCACTAGTGCTATAAGTAATAACCTAAAGGAAGATCATTACACAATAGCTATGAAAGTTATTCATGAAGTGATAGAAAGTAGGTTCACGGCAAATGGAGAGGGAGAGTGGAATTCTTAGCAATAATAGTATACATAGTATTCATGTTGAATAGTGGTTACGTCATGTTGACAGCCTTAACAGTAACAGTTTATCTCACAGTACGAATCCTAATATCATAGAGAGAGAGAGAGAGAGAGAGAGAGAGAGAGACTGTTGCGTCACACCTTTTTCATATCATTTCCTCCAAAACCATATTAGGTACCGTACCACAGCCCGGACCACCAACGCGTTTTAGATCAGGTCCGGGCGTGCGCGTTCAGTTTCCATCCTATCATTTTCCGACTATCTGAAATATAATTAAAATAAACCATTGCCATCCTTGGATAATGATACTATATTTGTTCTATAACAAAACCAACCAAGGAATTAGTATGACAGTAAAATATGGATATAAGTACGACACATTTAATGAACATGGTTTCAAAAAACATATCTTCTCAATATATCAAATTAATGAGTTCGGTTTCACTAATCGTTTCTCAGTAAAATTCCAAAGCGGTGGAGACTTTCCATCACCATACGGTGGAACTATTTCAGACTTGAGTTTAGAGGATTTTGGCTTCGTAAGAAAGTTTCTAGGAAATGAGCAATTTTACTTTAGTAATTTCAGAACCTGGATGCGACACCTCAAGAAACGCAAGGCTGTTAGATTAGTCTACGATAATGAAAAATATGACTTAGTCAAAAGAAAGTCCAAATAAACCCTTGACAACTTAATCCAAAGATACTATATTTGTTCTATAACAAAACCAACCAAGGATTAGAGATGGTAGAAATAACAAATGCTAACAAAGGTAAAGAAGTTCTCTTCAATGGAAATGAATATGGATATACCAAAGGAAAGTTTGAACAAGTTTTGGGTGACAAAATAATAGTAGAAGTCGTCTGTAGAGTAGTTGGTGACAGGTATGGAATACTAGTACCAATTCAGAATATCGAAAAAATAATATAAAAAACCCTTGACAACTTAATCCAAAGATACTATATTTGTTATATACAAATGAGACAAACCAACCAACGGAGACAATATGTTACAAGAAACTCAGAAATTCGCAATTGCTTCTATCATGAAACAATGGGAAACATTACTTAAATCAGGACTAGTTCTTGGGTCATTGAAAACGAACGCGCAGTGTAAGAAAGCGCTAATGAATCACATTGGACCATACGTCGACAACACGTTCAACAAACTTACCGGACGTGACGCGTACAACTCATTCGTAGGCGCGTTGACTATCAACGGACTTGTGACTGAGGAGTTGGTGAAAGAAATCTACTCTCAAGAGGAAGTTGATTATATGGAAGATCGTGGAATGAACACTGATGGCATTCACATTGTAGAAGGACTGAAACCTCTCAAGGGTTTCTAGTCGAAAGGATTGGAAATGATGACAGAACTATACTCAGTCTTTGTTGGTGGAGGAGAAGTGAATGACGAACTTCTCGACCTTGACAACGCACACGATTTAGCAATGAACTATGTGAATGAAGGTTACGAAGACGTTTCAGTTTTTAGAGTATGTAACATCGGTAACGATTTAGAAAAACACAAATAAACCCTTGACAACTTAATCCAAAGATACTATATTTGTTATACAAACAAACCAACCAAAGGAATACGAATGACATTAACACCATCATACGGACGAGATTACAAAAGTAAGAAAGCGATAGTCGCTGCGTTCAACGAGAATCAAGACTTCATTCTAAATGACATCACAGATCCTTGGCATGGGAAACCATGTAACAAAAAAGAACTGAAGATTGAAGGTGTTAAGAATGTCCAACTTCGATATGACAAGCTAACCAAAGTAACTTATGTTGAGGTCAAATAATGGGAACGAGATCTAGAGTAGGAATACAAAACGAAGACAAAAGTGTTACATCAATCTATATTCATTGGGATGGCTATCCTGAGTACTTAGGTGAAAAACTAAACGATAATCTATTAACTGAGGAACTCGTAAGAAATTTCTTAGCTGAAGGTGATAGAAGTACATTTGACCTATCCTACGCAGAATGGCGAAACGAGGATTGTCCGTCTGATACTCACACTGATAAAGAGTGGCCTGATACGGGTCAAGAGTTCCAATATTTATTTCTGTCCGGTAAGTGGAAAGTAAAAGAAACTTAAAAGAAACCCTTGCCACCCAAAGATAATGTTACTATATTTGTATTATACAAATGACCAACCAAAGGAAATCGAATGAATGTAAAAAAATTAGTAGAGAACTTCGCAAAAGAAAATGGACTGGACTTAGCATCAGGTGGCGGATTCAAAGAATCTAAAAACTGGGACGGTGAGTACGGACAAGAGTCTCTGGGAATCATCTTACACGATGGTGGTGATATGGCTCCGTACATCAATCTGGACTATGAGTGTTATTCACTAGAGGAAAAGTTCGCTCGTTTCTTATCTAAGCACGGATTGTATCACGAACCTTGTACTTGTTGGTACACTGCGTTATACAAATTCTAAGAAAGTCGAAATAACCCCTTGACAAGATCTTGGGGTTATTCTATATTTGTTATACAAACCAACCAACCAAAGGAATTACATGACTTACATCAATATCAAAGAAGATGGACAAACCGAAACTCTAGACAGTTTTGACACTCGTAAAGAAGCTAAGGCAATGTTGAAAGAATACAATGTGGCTAGTTCATACTACTCAGGTGCCTATCTTTCACAACGCGCAGTGAAAGGGTATAACTAATGTCATTTATTAAAGAAGTCTATGGTTATGTAGAAACTGAACACGATGGAAAATATATGTTGAGTGGCGAAGAGTTTAATGTAATTCAGGCAGGACAATATGATAGTGACGAACATGACGAGGACACGAAGTTCTACATATATGACTTTCTTCGTTTTGTGGATCCGAAAATAATAATTGGAATTTCGGAAGACGAAACAGATTCCAATTGGTTTGTTAAATTTTCAAATGGAACAGATTTGACTTTGAATACTTTAAACGAAGTAAGAAATTTCCTCATCGTTTATCAAATGTTACGAGACGAAAAATAGTCCAAATAAACCCTTGACAAAACAATCTTAAGATACTATATTTGTTATACAACAAAACAACCAAAGGAATACGAATGAACATAGCTACTAGACTTACCTCAATGGTACACGCACAATATATTGGTGGAGAATACTGTGGTTCAAGAGAAATTGAATTTAAAACAGATTGTCTAATGGAACTTGCCGAAGATTTGCCTTGTTACTTACATTATAACATTACTAAAGAAAAATTAGAAAATCCAGATAGGCATGATCCGGACTTTATGTTTTTTCTTTTGTCTGTGAAAATTAACGAAGACGGTCAATATTGTGTTACTTATTCAATAGACCAAAATAAGTAAAGAAAAGAGTTGCCCTCTTCGGAGGGTATTACTATATTTGTTATACAAACCAACCAAAAGGACAATTATGAGAATTGATCACAAACTTGCAGAAAAGTTACGAATTGTTAGAAATCAAGAAAAAAGTGTGAAAACTTCAGTTTTTAACAAATTAGAACAACTTTGTGGATTAAACGCAGGAATCTCGTTTAGTGAGATAAAACGCGCTTATAATGGCGGAACTTCACTTTCTTGGCATTTGTATGGAAATACAGGATATTTCAAAATTCCTGGACGTGACGGCAGATACTTACATAAAGTAGCGTATGGTGTTTGGGAACTACGAGGACAACGAAAAAATAGAATGAATTTGAAGAATATCTGAAAACACCCTTGACAACTTAATCCAAAGATACTATATTTGTTATACAACAAAACAACCAAAGGAAAAGAATATGAATTCAGTACAATATGAAGTAGAAGTAGATTTAGAAAACATCATCGACGAAAACTCAGGTGATGTAGTAAGTTACATGGTTGAGAATTACAATCAAGAAATTCGTGACGAACTAGATACAAGCGCGGACTTTGACTTTGATGGATTCTGTGAGTACATTGAAAACATTGGACACGAGGAAAAAGAATTAGTAGTTAAAAAGTTTCTCAAGTATTGCAAATCTCAATTACTCACAGAACTATTCGCTAACGTATAAGAACAGTGACTGCTAGGAAAGACTAGCATAGGATCCATAGCTCAGTTGGTTAGAGCATCGCACTCATAATGCGCAGGTCCTTGGTTCAAGTCCAAGTGGATCCATTAGAATTAAGATAGTCGGGAATTACCACTTGACATCCAAAGATATTAATACTATATTTGTTATATACAAATGAGTAACCAACCAAAGGAACAAGAATGATTTATTGTGAAATATGTGCAAGTGATGCAGTCGAAGTAGTAACAACTGATATTGAAAAAGGTAATGAGTTTACAATCATTACAGAACATTGTAAATGTGATTATTGTAAATCTACATTTGATGTAGTGAATACAAAGAAAGTTACAAATAAAGTAGTCGGTCAATTGCACACTTACCAAACTCTACACTTTCAATTCATTGAAGAATTTGAATATATGGTAGACAACTATGTTACATCAAACACTCACATGAATTTTTCAACAAGAAAAATGGTCAGTCACATGAAACAAGAATTTGTGGATAGAATGAATATTGATTACGATGACCTTGAAACAGAATTTGAAAAACAAAAAAAGGCACCCTACTAGGAGATTAGAAAATGACTGAAGAAACTTATACAAACTATTTGGGAACATTCAAAGGACCACGTCCACCTAATGGAATTTCGTGGGAACGATTAATTCAAGATAGTGACATGATGGAACGTGGTGAAATGGCTTTGCCACTTTCTATGTACAATGCAAAATATGGTGTGAGTACTAATAAGGTGTCCAAGACTAAAAAGTCTATTAAAGAAACTCTAAAGAAAGTTTCAAATAAAGTAGAAGGAAAACGAATTACATTTGCGGACTATGTTTTAGAAAACACTCCTAATGGTGGATATCTAGTATTTGATAAAAACAATACTCAAGTGAAACCAACTAACAAACCTCTAGTAGAAATATTTAACAAATTGGGTTTGGCTAAGGAAAGTAAGAAAGTTCCTAGTGAATTAACTACAAGACAACTTGGAACGAAGATCTTTAAAAAGTTGTTGACGAAATAGTAAATTAGTTTTATATTTGTATTATAAGAAAGGTGAACATAATGTATACATCATTTAATAGAAGAAACCACAAGGCACTAAAATCTAAATTTGAAGTTGTGACAGGAAAACAATTAAAAGAATTTGTTAAACAATTTAAAGATGACGAATTAGTAACTGCACTATTTATTAATGAAAAAATTATTAGAGACGAACATACAGATGGTTGGGACTTACAAGAATCCAATTCTAAATTTGAGAAAAAAAGAATGACAAATTTACAAGTTAAACAAGTCTTACAAAAAATTCACACTTGGGATTTGAATAAAGAATTAGGATGGGAACAAATTAATATGATGAACGACAAATTCTAAAACAGTTTACCCTTTGGTTGGGGTCAGGACTAGTCCACCTTAAACGGACTATCTTTTACCCTTTGGTTGGGGTGTAGATCAGTTTAGCATATAGAGTAGTGCGCGTGATGAAAGTCTGGAAGAGTTGGGTTCGAGTCCCAATAACTGATCTACAATAAATTTACCCTTTGGTTGGGGTTAGGACGGACTCTTTAGTCTGTTCGGGAGTAGGGTGGTTCCTACTCCTTTTTTGTATTCATTTGAAAATAAGTGAGATAACCCCTTGACAAGATCCAGGGAGGTTACTATATTTGTTATACAATCAAACCAACCAAGGAATTAGAAAATGAGTAAATTTCAAACATTAAGAAGAAGTCGTCCGGTACTTGAAGTCAAAGACAACGCGCGTGAAGTAATCTTTAAAACAGTTTCATCAATGTGTGACAATGTACACTTCTTCAATTTTAAGAAAAATACTGAAGGAGACTTCAGATTACATTGTACAGGAAAGTCCGGAATGGGACATAGTTTTTCAAACTTTGGTATCACACTTTCAGATACTGATTTGGAATGGATGGCCGACGATGGCGAATTTGAAGACGTGGTGGCTCAAATCAATAGTGGCTACCAGGTAGTAGAGAGTGTAAAAAGTCGATAAAAAGACTTGACAGAACAATCCAAAGATACTATATTTGTTATGTACAAATGAGACAAACAACCAAAGGAATACATTATGGGCGCAGAATTACAAGTTACAGAATACAACACTCAAAAACCAAGTGAAATCAAATCAAGATTCGATTCGGATGTTCTAGATCTTGAAAATGAAATCATTGCAGAATATGAATACGAAAATCCAGGTGAGGAAGTTGACGGAGAGTGTTTCATGTACTCAGGAAGTTTTATTGCACTTCAAAGTATTGGAAAGACTTTCCCAAAGGTAGCCAAGACTTATGAAGAGGCCGAACAAATCATTTGTGACAATCACCAAAAGTGGAGTCCGGCAATGGTAGTACATTTGGAAAATGGAAACTCATTAGTTGGTGGATGGTGTTCGAGTTGACACCAAACCACCATTTAAATTAAATTAAAATAATGTAGAAATACCCTTGACAAGAATACCTAAAGATACTATATTTGTTATACAAACAAACCAACCAAACCAACCAAAGGACAACAAATGACTAAATTTTCAAGAAGAACTTTCCGCTCGTCAAGATACTCAGCAAACACAACAAGATCAATTCGTTAAAATAATCAAGATAAACTCTTGCCAACACAATCCAAAGATACTATATTTGTTATATACAAATGAGACAAACAACCAAAGGATACAGAATGAATACAATTACAGAAACTAACATTTTCGAAACACTAATGGCTAACGAAGAAATTCAAACACGCGACGAGAACGGCCGGTACTTACCTAAGGCAGTTCGTGAAGAAATGATGATGGAACTAACTCGTAACTTGGTTAAGGCTATGTCACGCGAAACTGAAGTAGACTTTAGAATCTACAAAATTGGAAAAACTAAAATCAAGATTTCAAAACAAGCTAACGGAACTTTCATTGTTGAAGGTAACGAAGGTTCTAACGCGGCTGCACTTCGCGAAATTATTGCGGACATCACCGGAGAAGATATTGAGGAAATTAAAGAACGCAAAGATACGACTCGTCAACTTGGTGGCCAAGTTTGGAATCTAATTAAGACTGCAACTCAAGTTCGTGCAGACGATTTAGAAGCGAAGGCTGAGGCTAAGTTAGAAACTGAAGACAAAGAAAAAATGTTAGACGGATGGGAGTAATGACAACAACTAGTATTATCAAAGGCGAGTACGTTTGGAGACTCGTCGACGGAGAATGGTTTAAGTTTAAGATTAAAGGAAATTGATTATGAATATCATAAAGAAGCGTGACCGCCTTGTTCAACACTTGACTGAGGCGTACAATGCAGAGGAGTTGGCCGAAATGTTAGTAGCCGACTATACTGATGATGAAGTAATTATTAACACCGAACTATTTGAAGAGGATTAAGAATGAGAAAGTTATCTAAGAAACAAAAGCAATTGCTATCTGAAACTGGAGTCCATAGTGTTATGAGTCTTCACCACAATCTCTTTAACAAGATCGAGGCATTGAATAACTATGAGACGTTCTACCAGGACGCTGACAGATATTTAAACGATGAGTATTTTAAAAGAATGAATTTAAAATAACCCTTGCCAAGAAGATCCAAAGATACTATATTTGTTATACAAACAAACCAAAGGAAAATTATGTCAGAATCATCATCAACATCAGCCGGCCTAGGACTAGGATCTATCTTAGCAATACTAATATCAATAGCTCTTAACAAATCATTTTGGTGGGCAATCTTACATATGTTATTCGGTTGGTTCTATGTCCTTTACGCGTTAGTGACAAATGGTAAGAATATTATTCCTGGATTCATCAGTCTATTAGGATTAGGATAGGAAATGACAAAGACTCTCTCAGTAGGGTCTTTTTTTTATTTAAAATAAATGTAGAAAAACCCTTGCCATCCTAAGATAATATTACTATATTTGTTATACAATCAAACCAACCAAAGGACAACAAATGGAATCAGTACTAACTCAAGAAGCTTTAGGCGCAGTTACCGGAATAGCTTCAATTGCAATGGCTTGTGGAGTTGCCGGAATCGTTGTCGTTTACAAATTATTATTTTAAAAGGAAATCAAATGAATATACAATCAGGTAAAAAATATGTAGCACATATGTTCGTAGGAAGATCTAGAACAAAGACTTTGGAAATTGTGAAAGTAACTGACACCTCAGGATTTGGTGTCCGGGCAATGTCGGCCACTTTGATTAGAACCGGACAAACTTATATGATCCATGAAAATAACTTTATAGATAAATTGGAATCATAATGAGAATATATTCTAGAGAAGAATTATTAGCCAAGCGCACGATAGTAACAAAGAAAACATTATCACAAGAAGAACTTAAAGAACTTCGCTTGGCTAAACAACTTGAAACTAAAAAAGCAATCCGTTCTAAAATGAATAAAGTTCATCCTAGCCTAGGACAAAAGAACAATTCGGAAATGGATATGATTTCTCATATGAATATGGTGACTGCAGGATTTGGTAGTATCTAAAAGAAAAGTGAGATAACCCCTTGCCACGGCTCCTAAGATTTACTATATTTGTTATATACAAATGAGACCCAACCAACCAAAAGGATTACGATGCGTAGCTTCAAAGAATTAATAAAATCAGAGAATGCCAAAATTGGCCAAGGAACTTTAATCTTCTCAATGTCGTCAGAAAAGAATTGTGCGGCCGGTAAAGCAGGCGAATGTGATTTGTGGGGCAAAGGTGTTAAAGGTTGTTACGCAGCGAAGGCAGAAATTCAATACAAAAATAATGTTCCTCAGTTCCGTGACGAGTGCGAAGCGCGTTGGGACATCACAGATTCATTTACTGCGGCCGAAGCGTTTCTTGCAAAAATCAAATCTTCAAGAACACAAATCAAAGCCATTCGTTTCAACGAGTCAGGCGATTTCAAAACTACAGAATGTATCGACAAGGTAGTACAGATTGCAACAATGGTTGGTGAATTATTTCCAAAGATTAGAATTTACACCTACACTCACAGAAAAGCTTTATTCACTCACTTGGCTAGTCTCACACTTCCTAAGAATTTGACAATCAATATTAGTGACAGAAAACTAGAAGGCTTTAATTCATTTATCGTAGACAAAGAAATTCGCGTTAAAAAAGGAAAAGGATTTAAAGGCGCACTAGGTTACATTGCAGTTCAAAAACAATTAAAAGAAAAACATGGTACAAATTTAATATGCCTAGGCGATTGTTCAAAATGTACATTATGTAAAATCACTCACGGCAAATCAATAATCTGTCCAGCACACTAATCAAAGGAAATGAAATGAAAAAAGTATATACAATAGATTGTGAATGGGAAATGGGATTTGAGAACATGGTCTTTGGTTCAATTGAATCAGCCAAGGCTCATTGTCAAAATATTCATTGGCAGGATGTCGATCTTGATGGAGTTGATCAAGCAATCGCAGAAGGACATTTACAATTCATCGAGAAACCATTTATAAAATAATCAAAGGACAACAAATGACTCTTGTAAATCTATTCAACAAACTACTTAATGACTATAATAAACATGAGGCAAT
>Ga0308005_10000831_pt1 | contig 10972 bp, 7 predicted proteins | sample Neamet67_FD_203142 | JGI IMG/M metagenome (GOLD analysis project Ga0308005, IMG submission 203142) | Marine microbial communities from water near the shore, Antarctic Ocean - #67 | ecosystem: Environmental > Aquatic > Marine > Unclassified | place: Southern Ocean | collected 2014-06-07 | reverse complement strand
AGCAGATAAAGAAGCATTAATAATTCAAACAGAACTACGTAACATAGGTAGAGGGATAGTAGAGGACGCAGCAGCTTTAGCAAACTCTAAGCAAAAGAGTCATAAGATAGATCAACAAGCTTTAGGACTTGCAAACAAGTTACTAGCTTTAACAAAAGAAGACTTAGCGATAGCAGGTAATGCTGGAGAATTAGCAAAACTAAAACTAAAGCACAGTAAACAAGAAGCTGCACGAACCATAGAAGCAGCATCTCTTAGTAGTCAACTTGCGAAAGACAAATTAGACAACATAGCAGACTATAATGCCGCTATGGGCAAAAGTGGAGAAATTGCAATAGAAATTCAAGAAGCAACCGATAAAGGCAACACAGCAAAACTTCACCACTACACTCGAGCACAAGCAGCAAACGATAAGATATTAGACTCTCTCGCCGAAAGAATGGGTAAAGACGAGCAAATAGCGGTAAACATGGTTGCGCAGTCAACATTAGCAGCTAGTCTTGCTGAGGAAATGGAGAAAGAGGAAGGATACCAGAAAGGTATTGCCAACGCTATGGGCCTTTCCGGAGAAGCGCTAGGAGCCTTAGGAGGATTAATGGGAAAACTTGGAATAAACTCCGGGGTTGTTAAGAACACAGTAAAAGAAGCTAAGGACGCAATGTTTAAAATGGCCGAAGCACCTATAAGAATGAGAGCTACGATAGGTAAACTTCCGGTAATGATGAAAGGTCTAGGTGTTTTAGCTAAAGGCTTCGGAAAAGCACTATTCGACCCATTAACAATTGCAACCTTAATCTTCAAAAAGTTTACAGAACTTGAAAAACTAACAGTAGCTGTAGGAAGACAGACAGGACAGAACGTAGCCCTATCCTCTGCAATGAACTCGGAATTAGCATCAGCAGCCGATATAATGGGAATGATGTCTGAACATACTGCCAGTACTGGAATTAATACAGCAGCAATATACTCACCAGACGACTTAGCTAGAATGGCTGAAGCAAAAAACCTACTAGGACTTTCAGCTAAAGAAGCAATGGGAATAGGGGTATTAAGTAAAGCATCAGGAAAAACAATAGAAGGTACACAGAAAAGTATAATAGCAGGAGTAAATGGATACAATAGACAGACCGGAAGCGTAATTGCACACGGAGTAATACTAAAAGACGTATTAAATACCTCAGAGGACGTATCAATGTCTTTAGGAGGAAATCCTGGAAAAATAGCAGCAGCAGCTTCGGCAGCAAGAGGATTGGGACTAGATTTAGCAAGAGTTAACGATGTAGCAAGCGGACTACTAAACTTTGAAAGCTCAATAGAAGCTGAAATGGAAGCTCAGCTAATGACAGGAAAAAACATTAACTTATCTAAGGCAAGAGAATTAGCACTTAATAACGATCTGGAAGGAGTAGCAAAAGAGCTAAAAAAGAACGGAGCATCAGGAGCAGAGTTTGCAGCAATGAATAGGCTGGAACAAGAGAGTCTAGCAAAAGCATTAGGAGTAACAAGACAAGAGTTAGGAAAGATGGCAGTAGTGGAGTTGGAGCTAGAAGGAGCTACAGATAAAGCTAAAGCAGCTGCAATGAACATGACGATAGAACAGTTCCAACAAATGGAATCATCAGACGCTCTACAGAAAGCATTGGGAAAAATAACAGAACCATTAGGAGCAATACTAACAAACATAACACCCTTAATAACGTCATTTGCAAAATTCATAGCATTAATATCGAGTAGCTATATAGGACAGTTTGTGCTAGTGTTAGGAACCTTAGCAGTAGCATTAAGAACAACCGCAACAGGAAAACTGGTACTACAAGCAGCAACATGGCTATACACCACTGCAACAACAGCAGCAACAAGAGCAGCAATATCTGCTAGAATAGCAACCCTTAGGCAGAGTATAGCAGACAAAGCAGCAGCAGTCTTTAGAAAAATAAGAACAGCAGCAACCTGGTTATATAACGCAGCAACAACTACCTCAACAGCAACCACAACTCTTAGTACCTTAGCAACAATTAGGGAAGGTATAGCAAACAAACTATCAGCAGTATTTCAAGGAGCAAAGACAATTGCATTAGGATTATGGAACAGTGTAAGCATAACCTCTATATCACTTGGAGCAGCTAAACTGGCACAATGGATAGCTCAAAAAGCAGCAATGATAGGAAACACAATCGCTACTTGGGCAATGGTTGCGGTTAACTGGGCATTAGGAGCATCTAACACAGTAGTAGGAACAACAGGAGCAGCCGCAGGAGCAGGAGCAGCCACTGCAGGTGCAGGGTTAGCAACATTTGCAACACTGGCATCCGCAGCAATACCTGTACTACTTGCAATAGGAGCAGTAGTGTTAATGATAACACCGGCACTATGGGTCATAGGAGAAATAATCAAAACACTGGCAACCGTAATAGGAGACGTATTGATAAAAGCATTAGAAATGCTACCAGGAATTATAGGATCAATCGCAACAGGATTTACGACAATGTTAACTGCAATAACAGATAATTTAGCAGCAGTATTCTTAATAGGACCTGCACTTATGTTAGTGGGGGCAGGCTTAACAGTCTTAGCAGCAGGATCGGTAATTATGGCAGCAGCTACTCCATTCTTATTTGTAGCAGCTATAGGAATACTGGCATTGGGAGCAGCAATGAGCGTGGTTACTGAGAGCTTCGGACAGATAGGTGAGATACTTACAGCAGTAACAGGACTAGTGGCAATATCAGGAGGAATGGCAGTAGCCGGATTCGGACTAGCATCACTAGGTGTAGGGTTAGGAACATTAGCAGTAGGAGTAGCACTCCTTGCACCACTACTTCCAGCACTAATGACACTTAATAGTCTAGGAATACTAGGAGGATCATCTTCAATAGAATCAACAGTAGCAAGCACAGGGGATGGGTCAAACGAATCATCAGTATTAGGAGAAAAATTAGATACATTAATAGCCTTAGTAGAAAAAGGAGGAAATGTACTACTAGACGGAAATAAAGTAGGAGAGGTACTAGCATTAGGAAACTCTAGACTATCTTAACTAAAACAATAGAGAATAATGAGAAGTGAACTTAAAATACAAAAGGACGTTAGAATCGGGTTAGCAGTTAAAAAGAACTCATCTGGAGTATCGTATGGATTTGATAGGATAAATAGGTTAGACGTACTAGACAAAGAAGCAAAAGATAAAGGAGGAAATCCTGGAAGTGGGCAAGACCTAGTAAAACTAATGTTTAACGTAATATCTCCAGGGAACGGAGCAAACAAATTCCTACACTTTAGAGCAAACCTAACAGACTTTAGCGACGACTATACAGGATCATGGGACAAGACAAAGTACATAGGAAGAGCAGATGAGATGCTATCCTACACAGGCTTTTCACGAAAGATTTCAATATCTTTTCAAATAGCTGCAATGTCAAAAGAAGAGATGAAACCTCTATACAGAAAAATGGTATACCTAGCATCAACAACAGCCCCGACATATTCAAACGGAGGAACATTTATGATGGGTACAATGGTAAAAGCAACAGTAGGAGACTATCTAGCAGCAGTACCGGGAGTAATCGAAAATGTAAGTTTTAAATGGAAGACAGAGTATCCGTGGGAAATCAACCTAGGATATGGACCAAACGGAGAAACACAGGAACAAGTACTACCTCACATACTAGACTGTAGTTTATCGTTTACGCCAATACATGACTTTGTTCCTGCAACAGGCTTAACGCCTTTTATTACAAAGGTTAAAGGACTGGGAGATAAGAAACCAGCATACATGAAGGAACAGGGAGACTTTACAGTAACAGACAAACAAGAATACACAGATCCAACGACATACGAACAGTGGACAGATCCTAATAGACAGAAGTCATTTAAACCGAAAAGCACTTTATCAACACCTACAGAGCCAACAACTCCTACGGATAACCTGCCTAACGGGTTTTAGAAAAACATTTAGAATTATGGGAAAAAGATTTAACAGCATAGGAGAAAGAACATCACCAGAAGGAAAGAAATACAAGGTTAACGTGATATACCCTAACATCGAAGAAACAAGTGAGGACATTTACGTAATTACACAATCAGGAGATAGGTATGATACGTTAGCTCAACAGTTTTACAAAGAGCCAGAACTTTGGTGGATTATTTCAAGCGCAAACAACTATCACAAAGGATCACTTAACATACCAGCAGGAGTACAGTTGAGAATACCGGCAAGCAAGTCAAGAGCAATTCAGAACTTTAAAGAAGTAAATAAGAAAAGATAATGGCAAAATCAGTTACAATAGCACAAAGAGAAGTAGTAGGTTCTGGAATATCAGAAGAAGTATCAAGCCAGATTGCAGCAAGAGAAAGTTTAGTAAGTCAAACTGTTAGAACAAAAGGAATGTTAGAGTTCTTTAACTCCAATGGAGCTTGGGTAAGGCTTACGTCAAGCATAGATACCTTAACAGCAGAACAAGTTAAAAACACAGTAGCAGAATCAGGAGTAGTTACAATACCTACAGGAGATTCTCAACTTGCAAAGATTAATATACTACAAGGAGGCGGTACCGGGAAGACGCTTAAAAGTGGAATAAGTGCTGCTAAGTTCGCACCTATAGTAGTAGGGACTAATAACATTGTGACTGCAGGAGAAGAGAGTAACTCACTGTACAACAATTACGAATCTAGAGGATTAAAGCCTCAACCAGGAATAACATCAGTAGAAATAAAATCAAAAAACACCTTTGGAACTTTAAGAGAAGCAACAATAGGAATAGCAGTACATTCTTTAGAAGATCTTGAAATTATTCAAGCACTTTACCTAAGACCGGGATACTCTATGCTACTTGAATGGGGACACTCTTTAGAACTAGATAGCGAAACATCAACAGTTTCACAATCTCAAGACGAATCAATTGAATTTACAGGTAAAAAAAGACTTCAAAACCATATAGAACAAGACCTTTTAGATAAACCTAAAAAATCAAGCTACAATTCAGACGGAATGTACGGATACGTAAAAAACTTCTCATGGAACTTTAACGCATCCGGAGGATATGACTGTACCGTTAACTTAATATCTAAAGGAAGTCTACTAGAATCACTATCTGCAACAGCAGATCCAATGGGACGAATAGCTCCATGTAACTTTACAGAACCAGACGAAGACGAAGAGGAAGTACCTGAACAAAGAAAATCAGCCTTTCATAAGTTTTTTTACGAACTAAATAAAATAGACGAAGACGAAGACGGAACAATACTAGCTAAACACTTTGTAGATTCTGGAAATGATAACTGTTCTAATATATTTAAAACACTGGAGAACTTTACAGCATATAGAATAGCAGACTTTGAAAAAGACGACGCAGGTCTCTTTAAATGGTATAAGACAGATCTAGATGAAAACTTTATATCTATAGGAACCCTTTTCAACCTTTTCAACAGATTTGCATCAATTAAATCAGGAGGACAAAACCTAATAGAACTTTACACAGGAACAGCAGAACAGGACACAAGAATACAAAAACTCTTTGGAGACACTTCAACAAAAGAGGTTGGAGAGTATTACATGAAAGCTAAGTACATAACAAACGATTTTCACTTTTCAATAGATCCCGGAGTGTGTGTACTTCCAAAAGAGACAACTGCACTAAACCTTAAGGTTGAAGGAGATGACGATGCAACAGAAGTATTTAGAAGAGGACTTGGACCTGTAACAAACCTAAACGCTAACATGAGTAGAGATTTAGCTAATGGAAAAATAAAAGGAACATCGGACGACATACTTAATATATTCGTATCTGTAATGATGTTAAAACTAGCATTAAGAAAAGCAGTAGACGGAAAAGAGAACAAAGCATTCTCAGTAAACGATTTCTTCAACGGAGTATTAGATCAAGTAGCATCCGCTTTAGGAGGGATAAATGAACTAGACCTATACTACGATGAATCAATTAACATGTACTTCGCAATCGACAGGAAACAGACTCCAACAGCAGCAGCTACAAAGATACCGAAAATAAACCTAACAGGGTTAAGAAGCACAATATCCTCTCTTTCAATAAGCAGTAAAATCTCAAGTAATATGGGATCTCAAATAGCAATTTCTGCACAAGGAGCAGGAAAATCATCTGCTAAGGGAATAGCGTCTATGATGGAATGGAATACAGGACTCCTAGATAGACATACAGCAATAAAGGATGTAACAGAGGAAGACATAAAAAAGAAAGAAGAAGATGACAGTATAGCGTCAACTGAAAGAATAACAGAAGACGATAAAGCATTAGGCGTATGGACAGAGAAGTATGCAGATGTATGGGAAAGCTTAAACGGAGACGGAGACTATGATGTAGAGATGATTAACGAGTTAAGACCTTACCATAAGACGTTAACAAACGACTGGGTATTAACGGAAGTTTCTACAGATCAGAAGAAAGTACCAGGAACAATACCAGTAGAGTTGAGCTTTACAACATTAGGAATCGCCGGACTTAAAGTAGGACAATCCTTCAGAATAGCACCAGGAGTACTTCCAGCACAGTACGACACTTGCGGATACATAATAACAGGGATCTCACATAAGATTGCAGTAGGTAAATGGACAACAGACGTTAAGACGCAGTTCTACAATATAGCAGAACCAATTAACTTGCCTAAGTCTAGAAGAAATTTAAACCCTCCATCGCCGTTACCTCCAAACAGCTATTCAACGGACTACATTGGAAGTAAGGTAGTAATAGATCAAGCAGGAATGCATAACGCTAACCGTCTTAGAGAGGCAATAAGAACCGCAGGATATGTAGAAAAAGGAGAAGAATTATCAAACGGTGGAGATATAACTTCAGAAACTGCTACAATGGCAATATCGGTTATAAAGAAAGTAAAAGAACTAATACCAGGACTAATCCTACGATTTACAGGAGGAAATGATGCATTTCATCATAAACTTAAATACGTAAGCAGACATACTAAAGGAAGAGGTATTGATTTTGTACTAAGACCGGCAACACCGGCTAACATTAAGAAGGTAGAGACAATACTTAAAGGTTTTGCAGCAGGTTCTGCAAATCCAAACTTTAGGTTTATAAACGAATACGCAAGACCTACAGCAGCAGCAAGTGCTAAACACTTTCATATATCTTGGGGACCAGGAACAGAAGGAGACCCGGTAAGAAAAGCTTCACTAAAACTAGCAGCAGCAGGAAAATTAACAACATATAATATAACATAAGATGTACCTACCAAAACACCAATATACAAAACCCGCAATAGATTTTTTAGAGAAGTTCGACTTATTCGATAAGCTAGGAACATTCATAACAAGCATACCTAAGGGAATGGTAACAACAGCAGCAGGAGAGGTTTACATAGTTTCTTCACTTGATTTAGCATCTGGAATCTTTACGAATGCAGAAAAGATCACAGTTATTAAAAAGAATGAAGAAGCAATCTTAGGAACACCAGTAGACGCTGGAGCACCTGATAAGAGAATAGAGATTAAGACTAGAAGAGTACCTACAGTTAAGGAACTAGCGAAAGGCGTAATAGAGAGATGTTTTCTAAGAAACACTTCAACAGGAAAGGTAGTAGAGCTTACTAGACAGTCCTCTGCTAAAAAGAGAAACAGTCTCAAAAGCTTTGAAAAGCTAGAATGTATCCCTTGGAGTATAGAGGGTCCAATAGAAGATAAGGTTATTAACGGAAGAGTGTTAATCGGAGCAAAAACTAAGAACAAGGAGTACATTGAAGCATTAGAGAAAAAAATACCAGGAGTATCCAACATAGTAACTAACTACAGCGAATCAGTAGAAGACACTCATACAAATATACCTAACTACAAAGACACTTCTAAAGCAAAAGGACTTAATGTAGGAATAAGTATACCTTCCCCATCAAAAAGCTTGTAAGTTAAAGGAATTTATCGTATCTTTATGAGAAAGGTTATAAAAATGTTTTATATAGTAGAATCAGACGTACAGATAAAGTTGCTTGAGAGCTTTAAAAATATTCCAACATTCATGGATATTATTTCAACTCACGACTTGCACCACCCAAAGCTAACATCCACAGTTGCAGTATACTTGCGGCCACTTGGAAGAGAGAAAGGCTACATCATCCCAATAGCGCATGATGAGTGTATTAATATAGGAAAAGACCGTGTACACGAAGTGCTTAAACAGTTCGAGACACTTTATACATTAGACAGGAAAGCATCTCTCTATCACTTTAATTTACGAAATACCGTAGATCTCTCTTTAATGTACTCAATGAAGTACTATAAGAAGTTAGAAGTTCCAAGATCCGTTTCAACATACAGTTGGTTTTATACAAAGTTTGCAGACAAAGCAAATATAAATCAGTTACTCCCCATATCTAAGATATTAGAGAATAGCGAAAACGTATACAACTCAGTAGAAAAACATATGATTGAACTAAAACCACAATCAGGATTTGAATTCTACAACAACCTAGCAACAAATATATTCTTTTTGATTGAACAAAACGGAATTAGCTTGGAGAAAGAAAATTTTAGAGAGAAGTATAGTCTAGATAATCCTCAATACAGTATAAACAAAGGGAAGATCTTAACATCGTACAATTTGTACAACAGTACTTCAAGACCTACAAACTCCTTTAACAGCATTAACTTTTCTGCACTTCCAAAAAAGGGAGGATTTAGAGAATGTTATATTCCTTCAAATGATAGCTTTATAGAGTTGGATTTCGACGGATACCACATTAGGCTGTTATGTGAACAGATAGGATACGAGTTAACAGGAGAATCTGCACACAAACAGATTGCAAAGACATATTTCAACAAAGAGGAATTAACAGAAGAGGAATATGACTTAGCAAAACAGATTAACTTCCAAGCACTTTACGGAAAGATACCATCAGAATTAGCAAACGTTAGAATATTTAAACTAATCCAAGAGTACATAGATACTTTATGGAAAACTTATATTGAAAAAGGAGAAATCATAGCTCCCATTAGTGAAAAGCCATTCACATCTGAATTAAAAGATATGAATCCACAAAAGCTAATGAACTACGTAATGCAATCATTAGAAACATCAAATAATATAGTAGTATTGAAAGAGGTATTAAAATACCTACAGAATAAGAAGACGAAAATAGCATTGTATATCTATGATGCAATAGTATTTGACTACTCGGAAGAGGACGGAGAAGATACAATAGAAGATTTAAAAAAGATAATGGAAACAAACGGGAAATACCCGGTAAAAGGAAAAACAAGTACAAACCTGGTTTTGTAAAACACTCTAATATTTATAATACGTAAAGACTATGCAACAAACGCACATAGCATCAGGATACACTCCAGATGAATTAACAGTAGAAGCCGCCAGTATGACTAATAAATTATTTTGTACCTTCACAACAAAGGACAACCTAGATAATCTCCTACAAGAGATCCAACATAAATACGATATCACTTACAATAAGATTTTTGTACTATACTCAAAAGAACAAGATGAGTATATGTGTACGTATAACGTAGAACCCGGAACAACCTCTACCTTTTTAGAGAACACAATACTAGTTCATAGAAAAAAAGAATCTAACACTCTGTACACTATTAATGCACTAAATACATTAATAAAAGAATTAAATAACGAAATTCTAGATAAGAGTTACAGAGTTAACTGGAAAGACTTCAAAAACTGTATATTATTAACAAATGGACCTAAGGTTAAAAAAATAAACACTAAATTATACAGAATAATCGATTTGTAGTTGGAATTAGGTTATATAGTTCGTATCTTTAGATAGACGAAATATTTAAACATAACCTAAAAAAAAACAAGTTACAAATGGACATTAGCGCAATCAAAGCAAAGTTAGAAGCTTTAAACACAGACGGAAGAACAAAAGAAAAAATAGATTACACAAAGATCTATTGGAAACCGACACAAGGGAAACAGCAAATTAGAATTGTACCTTCGATGTTCGATCCTACATTCCCATTTAAGGAATTAAAGTTCCACTACGGAATCGGAAAGTTTCCAATCTTAGCATTATCAAACTTCGGTAAACAAGATCCAGTAGAAGAATTCGTAAAAGAATTAAGAAAGACTTCAGATAAGGACAACTGGTCATTATCAGGAAAGTTAAGTCCAAAGACACGTATTTTTGCACCTGTAATCGTAAGAGGAGAGGAAGAAATGGGAGTACGTTTATGGGGATTCGGAGTAACAATCTACAAATCATTATTAGCATTAGCAGAAGATGAAGACATTGGAGATTACACGGACGTAATTAACGGATGGGACATGGTAGTAGAGCAACAACCAGGAAATCCATATCCAGAAACATCAGTAAGAATCAAACCAAAACAAACTCCTTTATCGGAAGATGCAACAAACGTGAAAATGTGGTTAGAAAATCAACCAGATCCAGTTGCAATCAACACAGAGTATGACTATGACTTCGTAAAGAAGAAATTGTTAGAACACTTAAATCCAGAAGCTATTGCAGCACCAGAAGCAGCAGCTCCAACAGCACCGGCTAAGACAGATTTCACATTAGAGACAGCAGAAAAGAAAGATACAGCAGTAGTAAGCAAATTTGACGATTTATTCAATTAATTTATGGCAAAGAAGACAGCAACACAGGAAAAGGCAGCAGCCTTGATAAAGAGTTCATTTAGTCTTAGTAGCTTTAAAGACAAAAAAGGATTCTCAAACGCATCAGTAAAGTTTAAAGAACAGGGATGGATTCCCTTATCGGATGCATTTATCAACATAACCTCATTACCGGGTATTCCAACAGGACATATTACGTTATTGAGAGGACATAGTGATACTGGAAAAACCACCGCCTTACTAGAGGCGGCGGTTAATGCCCAAAAGGCAGGAATACTTCCGGTATTCATCGTAACGGAAATGAAATGGTCTTGGGAACATGCCAAGGAAATGGGATTGAAGTTTGATGAGGTAGAAGATGCAAACGGAAACGTAGTAGATTA
>Ga0308005_10000830_pt1 | contig 10978 bp, 7 predicted proteins | sample Neamet67_FD_203142 | JGI IMG/M metagenome (GOLD analysis project Ga0308005, IMG submission 203142) | Marine microbial communities from water near the shore, Antarctic Ocean - #67 | ecosystem: Environmental > Aquatic > Marine > Unclassified | place: Southern Ocean | collected 2014-06-07 | reverse complement strand
CGAATCGACGGACTCGAAAAACGAGAACTAACCGAACTGCTAGGAGTTCTTCGAAGCATGACAAACACCAAATCACGAAACACAATCCTGACCACCACCCCCCTTTCACCCCACTCCGATCCCCTCAACGGCGACCTCAAGCTCCTCACCTCAAAAGCAAATTCCTAGGAGTCCACGTTTGTTGATCATGGTTTTAAAACAAGTTCCTCTGAAGATGAAGAAGACTCCCCCAAAGAGCAAGAAGGGAAACCAAATCCGCGATTACAAGAGAAGTCTAAGAAGACGGTCTCGAACTGAATCATTTCTAACGAGACCAGAAAACTCCCCGGCACCCGGTCCAATAGAGGTGAGCTGGGTAAGGTCAGAGGTGTGGCAGATTCCGGTCCAACCCACCCCGGTGACGTTACCGACAATTTGCCCCAGCAGGCCGACTGGATTAGAAAGTTGATTACTCCATTCAGTCACCTTCTTTCCGGCGCACCGGTCCATGAGAGCGTCCAACTCCTGAGATGAAGGTTTAAATCCATAGATCGCTTCCATGAGTTTTCCAAGGTCCGCTGTTGATTTCGATTTAGTCTGTTGCCAGCGCTGAAGGAAAAATTCAGCGGAGCCTTTAATTTTAGCGATTTTGGAAAAAGACTCATCGGTTTGACGATAGCCTGCTCCAGTTCCATTTAACCCTGGGTTGGCATTGCCGTGATCACTTGTCAAAACAACAAGAATATCATCACGGCCTCCGGTCATCGCTAGAACTTTGGCAACCGCATCGTCAAATGCCATCTGCTCGTGCAAAATTGCGCCAATATCATTTTTGTGTGCGGCATGATCGATTCTAGCCCCTTCGATCTGAAGCAAGAAAGAGGCGTCATCATCAAGGAAACGAGACACGGCTGCTTCACTCATCTCGGCAAGAGTCGGAACCACCTTCTGCATCTCCTTGTTCTGATCACGATCAATTGTGTAGGGAATATATCCTGGAGAAAAAGTCCCCAAAATCTTCCGCGACTTTGACTTTAGAAGACCGTCCCGCGATTTTACGACATCATACTTTTCACGCGCAAAGCTTCCAAAAAGATCCTTCTTATCTTGCCGTTTTTCAGGGTCAAAAAACTTGGACCCTCCTCCTAAGATCACGTCGACCCGGTTTAGGTATTGAAGAGCGATCGCATCTTCTTGCCCCCTCTTGAGAACTGATGACGCAAATCCCGCCGGAGTTGCATGCGTAATACTTGCCGTCGAGACCAATCCTAGCCTGACCCGGTTCTTCTCAAGAGTTTCGCCGATTGACTCTAACCGTTTTCCATTTTCATCGAAATTAATCTGCCCGTTTGGAACACGTTTTCCCGAACTCCAAGCTGAAGAAGCCGCAGCCGAATCTGTAACCATAGAGCTCGACGAGGCCGTATCCATCAATCCAAGAACGGCTTCCTCCCCCGAGAGCAGCTCCCACCAGGAGGTTCCTTTACCTCGCACCTGATTTGAAAACGCCTCGGTCATAGAGAGAACTCCTTGGCTCATCCCATCCGAAACACAGAAGATAATTCCACGCGCCTTTTTGCGGAGCGCTTTCACTCCAGAACCTTCCTTCCCCTGCACTAACCCAGTCAATAAGCCCGAAGCACCTCCAACCAAACTCCGTTGTAGTAAATGACGACGCGAATAACTCATACGTATCTAGATACCCCAATGAACCGATTACGCTATCAGGAAAGCTCTCACTGAGCTCTTTTGCTTTGGGTTCCTTTTCAATCTCACCTTCTTTTGAACATTGAACTAACCCTTTTAAAATCGCTTCCCACTTCAACGATCATAGCACCTACCTATTCGCCCTGAAAACCTACCCCTAAGATCTTTTAAGCGGTGCTCAATCAACACGCCAAAGCTCTAAGAAGGCACTGCGATCGAAGCAAGCCCATCACTCGGCTCCGGAGGATGATCTTTGATAAAGGACACCACGTCTTTAACATCATCACTCAGGAGAAGCATTTCATGGTAATGCCGACCTTCCGAGACACTCTGGATGGTCCCCCACAAGGGGGTCTCCTTGGTATAACGTTCATTACCCAAAAAAACCATCGGGCTCACCTCTTGGTAGCTGGCGTAGTGGTTTTGGCAGGCGTCCTGGAAAATTCCCTGCGTTGTTCCAGCCCGGCCGGGAGCGAAGATGATCCCATATCGCGCGATCGCAAGGAGGCCGTCTTCACGAATGCTATTTGAAAAATACTTAGCGATGTGGTTTGCAAACATATTGGTCGGCTCATGACCGTAAAACCAAGTCGGGATCGCAAGACTAGAATACCCGCTGGGATAGTTCTCGATGACTCGATTAGCAGCATCGATATATCCGTCATCAGTGTAATTCGGAGCAGTTGAGAGGTCATCAAGAATCGCATCCAACTCAGCTTCATTAATACTAGCAAGATATGCCCCTAGGTTGGCAGCCTCCATAATCCCGGGCCCGCCACCGCTCGCAATAAAGTATCCAGCAGCGGTTAACTCCCGAGCAAGGTGAGCGACCTTCCTAAAAGATGGATCATCCCGCCCGGTGCTGTGCCCCCCAATAATTGCAACCACCTTCTTCACACCATCTTTCTCCACACGAACTTCAAGGAGGTCAGTCAAGCCGTCATCGATTGCGTGGTCGTGAAGTCGCTCCGCCAATGCCTCAATAATATCCGGATTCTTTTTCCCGTGCTCGACAAAGTGATCATAAATCTTCTTATCCACGCTCTGATCACCTTCCTGCGTCCACCCCTCCATGAGTTCCTCGCGGGTGTAGAGTTCAGGGCGATAGGGATTAAAAGGAAGATCCGAAAACTCCGGAAAAACCAGAGCCCCTTCATCCATCAAATCACAAACCGAAACCTCAGCTGGAAAGCGACACCCAAGAAAAACCGCTCCATTACAATCGAGCTCTTTCCAAGGAAGATTGACATGGCGTAAATCCAACCCCTGGATCACAGCGCAATTCAACTTACCTTCCGATCGTATGATACGATCAAGAGAATCAATTTCTCTAACAACAGAACATTTCATGATGAGATTACTGAGGGATCAAGCACACCAACGTAGGGCAAATTGCGATACTTTCCGTTAAAATCGAGCCCGTAGCCAACGACAAATTCATCTGCAATTTCAAATTGCCTGAATAATCTGCCTCAACCTCTTGGGCGCGTTTCTTATCTTTGGTAAGCAAGACACAAGTCTTCACTTCCCTTGCTCCCATTTCTCGGAGCTTCTCCGTCACCGCTGCCAAAGTCCGACCCGTATCAAGAATATCATCAATCAAAAGAACACAGCGACCACTGACATCGGGTAGTTTTCGATCAAGAAAATCAACCTGCCCAGAACTCTCAGTGCTGCCATGGTAACTCGCGACCTCAAGCCTTAAGGGCCACGACCTGCAGTGAATCCTCATCGCGAAAATCGGCATGAACTCTTCGCACGATTACGTCGAGCCTCTTTTCTCTTACCTCTTCGGCGATGAGCACCTTTGCAATATCCTCATGCATAGAGACGAGATAAATGATCTCTTCAGCTAGAAGTCGATGAAAAGCGACAAGATCCCCGATCCTCCCTCGTGAGACCTAAGCATCTAACGACCCCCTGAGCTCGGCGAAGTTGACCTTCTGTGGGGTCTCCACAATACCCAACATCACTTTCAACAAAAAAGCCCGGGAGATCTACTCCCAGGCTTTCAAAGCTTTGAAAGAGAAATTCGCTTAATTTTCCAGATCAAATCGATCCAGATTCATGACCTTTGTCCAAGCTTCAGCAAAGTCCTCCACGAATTTTTTTTCACCATCCATACTTCCGTACACCTCTGCAATGGCACGTAATTGGGAGTTAGAACCGAACACAAGATCAACTGATGAAGCGGTCCATTTCACCTTACCCGTTCCGCGGTCACGACCTTCATAGAAGTGCTTACACATCGGTGAAACCTTCCACTCGGTCCCCATATCAAGAAGGTTGACGAAGAAGTCATTCGACAAAGCACCGGGCTGATCGGTGAAAACACCCAAACCCGGGAAGCCCACATTAGTATCGAGAACACGCAGCCCTCCAACCAAAGCGGTCATCTCAGGGGCCGTTAACGTCAGAAGCTGGGCGCGATCGATCAGAGTCTCAGGCGCTGGACGATCCAAAGTTCTCCCGAGGAAGTTACGGAAAGGATCCTGTTTAGGCTCTAGAACAGAAATGGACTCAACATCAGTCATCTTCTGAGTCGCGTCGGAACGTCCCGGCATAAACTGAATCGTGACTTCATGGCCGCCCTTCTTGGCAGCAGCTTCAACTGCGGCAGAACCGCCGAGGACAATCAAATCCGCAAGCGAGACTTTTTTTCCGCCACTTGCCGAGGCATTGAACTTCTTCTGTATTTCCTCCAGAACAGGAAGAATCTTAGCTAGCTGCTCGGGTTGATTCACTGCCCAGTCCTTCTGCGGAGCAAGACGGATTCGCGAACCATTGGCACCGCCACGATTATCACTTCCACGAAAGGTCGATGCCGAGGCCCATGCGGTCGAAATGAGTTGTGAATGAGTTAGACCTGAAGCGAGTAACTTGACTTTGAGCGATTTAATTTCAGCCTCACCAATTACTGGGTGATCAACCTGCGGAACGGGATCTTGCCAGACCTGTGCCTCAGGGACTTCTTCACCGAGATGCGTCGTAATCGGCCCCATGTCACGGTGAGTAAGCTTATACCAAGCCTTAGCAAAAGCTTTTGCAAACTCATCGGGCTTCTCAAGAAAGCGCTTCGATATTGGTCCGTAGCTCGGGTCAAGTTTCAGCGCGAGATCCGAAGTGAACATCACCGGAGTATGACGCTTATCAGAGTCATGGGCGTCGGGCACTGTTCCAGCAGCTGCTCCACCCTTTGGAATCCAAAGTTTGGCACCTGCCGGGCTTTTAGTGAGCTCCCAATCATATGCAAACATGTTGGCAAAGTAGCTATGTGACCACTGGGCTGGAGTGCTCGTCCAAGCTCCTTCGAGACCACTTGTAACGGTATCAACACCGTTACCTTTCCCTTTGCTATTTTTCCAACCCAATCCCTGTTCTTCCAAGGGAGCGGCCTCTGGCTCAGGTCCAACATTCCCTTCAGGGCTATGCGCTCCGTGAGCTTTACCAAAGGTGTGTCCGCCAGCAATCAAAGCGATCGTTTCCTCATCATTCATCCCCATGCGACCAAAAGTATCACGAATCTGTTTAGCCGAGGCGAGAGGGTCGGGGTTACCGTCAGGACCCTGAGGGTTAACATAAATCAAACCCATCTGAACAGCCGCGAGAGGGTTAGCAAGCTTACCATCATCGTAGCGCTTCTTGGCCAACCACTCACTTTCTGGGCCCCAATAAATATCTTCCTGCGCCTCCCACACGTCGGCACGACCTCCTCCAAAACCGAAGGTTTCAAAGCCCATGGACTCAAGAGCAACGTTACCACTCAGTATCATAAGATCGGCCCATGAAATTTTCTGCCCATACTTTTGCTTAATAGGCCAAAGAAGTCGCCGCGCTTTATCGAGATTCCCATTATCCGGCCAGCTGTTAAGAGGAGCAAAACGCTGCGTTCCATCGGAGGCCCCACCACGCCCATCATAAGTCCGGTATGTCCCAGCACTATGCCACGCGAGTCGGATAAACAAAGGACCATAATGACCGTAGTCTGCTGGCCACCAGTCCTGAGAATCTGTCATCAGGCTAGTGAGATCTTTTTTCAAAGCCGCCAAATCGAGCTTCTTGAATTCCTCGGCATAGTCAAAATTACCACCAACCGGATTTCCCTTGGCTGAGTTTTGATGAAGAATCCCGAGGTTAAGTTGGTTGGGCCACCAATCACGATTTCCATAAGCTGAAGCCGCTGTGTGACGTGCTGCAGGCGCCGCCTGCGATGCCATAACCGGGCACTTTGTGATATCGCCCCCCGCTCCATGGTCCGCTTGCCCAGACGCGTTCCCTATTCCAATTGCAACCAGAAAGCTAAGCGAAAAAAGCGGGCTTAAGCTGAATGACGTCCCGCCCTTTGGCTCGGTCTTTAGGCTTCTTAAATGATCGATTATATTTTTCATAATTTGGAAGTTACGCTCAACAGCGCCGATCGTCAAAATGACTTGAATTCAAAAATCGTCAACAAACCTTCCTTATTACGACTGCAACCTATTGAGATCCAAGCTTTCACGATCCGTTTTTTCACAAGAACCGAGAGGAACTATGCTTCAAATGAGGGCAATATTACCAGTTGCACAGAAGGAGAATCCCCGGAGACGAAATCATAAAAAAGCGATCTCCCCCGCATAGAGGAACACCGCTTTAAAATAATAATAAGTCAACTCTAACTAATCAACTCGGGCCAATCCTCGGTATGGAAGAACTCGCCTTCGGACTTATCAAGACGCTCATAAGTGTGAGCTCCAAAGAAGTCGCGCTGCGCTTGCAGGAGGTTTGCGGGGAGGCGTTCGGACCGATAGCTATCATAATAGGCAAGTGACCCTCCGAAGCTTGGGGCCGGAATACCATTAAGAGCCGCAAGACTAACAACTTCGCGCCAGTTCTACTGGGCATCCGTGAGAATGTTGGTGAAGAATGGAGCCAACATCAAGTTGGTCGGAGCATCACTCTGGTAGGCCTCGGTTATACGATTGAGGAATCGAGCACGGATAATACAGCCCCCACGCCAGATCTTGGCGATCTCACCAAGATTGAGATCCCAGCCTTTTTCTGCTCCAACCTTGGAGATCAGGTCAAGTCCTTGAGCATAAGAAACAATCTTGGACGCATAAAGTGCGTCCCGCACTTTTGCGACAAGATCTTCTTTGCTCATATCGCCAAGACTGAAATCGGTGTTCGAAGGTCCTTGAAGAATCTTAGAAGCGTCAATCCGTTGGTCACGCATTGCAGCAACCCCCTTTCACCCCTCTCCGATCCCCTCAACGGCGACCTCAAGCTCCTCACCTCAAAAGCAAATTCCTAGCAGTCAGTAATGATATTGTCCTCCAAGAAGATGGAAACGTCACTATTAAGTGGTTTTCTCGCGCTAATCGGAGCTATCGGATTGAGGCAAGTTCTAACCTCGTTGACTGGTTGGAGCTCACCGACGGCCACCCTTCTCAGGGAGATCTGACAGAGTTCACTGAGCTGGGAGATGATATCAAGGGCGCTGTGACTCGCTACTATCGCGTCACCGAGGAATAACAAAAGATTCAGAGAGTTGTTCGTGCAGAATCCATCTCTTGGATTCTGCCTTCACTCTGGAGTGCGCTTTACCTTGCATTGCTTTTCGAATCGGTGCCAAGAATCATCAAAGTTGAGTCCTGGAAATTCTTTCATCACTAGTCCAAGGTCAAAATAGTTAATCCCATAGCGTCGTTTGAATCGTTTTATTGTTTCAGGAGAGAAATGAATCTCCTGATCAGTTAGCCATTTTTCGATCTGCCCCTGATCGCTGTCTGTCTTTATGATGACCTGCGGATAGAATAGAGGCCGTATTAGTCTATGGAGACACGCCGGTACATGACTGGCGATTAGGACGTTTTGTTTTTTTCTGGTGCCTGAAAAGAACACTAGTTTAAGCAGCTCGCTCATAGTGCGAATTTCGTCAATTACGAGAAAATCAATATTGGGATATCGGTCTTGCAGCCATTGAATTGAAGTGCTCTTCCCAGAACCACTCAGGCCACAAAAAACGACCCACTTCGACTCGTTATAATTCAGTTCGCACAGACGATGCGCGTCATGAAATTGCTTTGTGCTAATTTTTCCTTTTGGGAGGCAGAGTTCCAATCGGTCCAATTTCCAGCTTGGGAATGTTTTGTTCGCGCTCAAGAAAATCCTGAATTTTTAGTTTGTGAACTTTTCCGATTAGCTCTTGATCGATCAGTTCGTTATGGATCAGTTGGATTTCCCAATACAAATCTAAACCATGAGTTGAGCTTATCATCATCGGCGGTAGTAAGTTATTAAAAATACGATCAAAATAAACTTCTTCTGGGAACCAGCGCTCCACTGAATCACCTGCTGCGATATGATCAATGTGTTTTTCGTAAATCAATAATCCTTGGACTAGATTTGAAAAGGAAACAGTCCGCTTATTTGATCCATCTCCCTCGATGCGTTGGCCTTTCTCTTGATTACATGCCACGACTCGAAGTTTAATATTTTTAAGATCGATTCGCGATTTTCCATAGAATAAATCACCGGCTCGGCAGACCAGTCCTGGTACAATGCCACCGGTAATAGGGCGCTTTTCGAGATGCATGTATCTTCGCAACTGCGCCTTTATGAGCATCCAGATTGCCGCGCCAACGGCCCCGCTAGCTCCGAGTGCTGCTAGGACTGGACTTTGCGGATCTCCATCACTATCAATACGTGAAATCAGATATTGTTGCCCGTCGATGCAAAATTGATCGTGGACCCCGACGATGTTGATAACGGTCACTACCACTAGGCCAATTAGCATCAATCCTAGCGTTATTATTTGATTGTGGAAGGGGATCACTTCCAGGTTTTTTTGAAAGCTGAAGACGTCTTTTGGCTGGATCAGATTGGCGGCATCTCTGACTTGTGGAGCACGTCGGAAAAAAGGTTTCTCGAGACGATGAATTATTTGCGGGGTGTGTTTAGCTTTTCCTCTGCCTTCAAGGATGGCTTCGAGCGCGATTTTGATAGACTTTCCTTGGTAAGGTAATGCTTTGAGCTGAGAAAAAGGAACAGACAATGTCTGGGACCGTTGCATCGTAAAATCGCGCTTGTGGGCACGAATTTTGGAATTGATCCCACGGCTCTGGGCAACTTTTACTTTGGTGAAAATTGAAAAACTAAAAGGCTGTCCGATTACTTTAAAGTCATCACTCGTGATTTCCCAAGTAACATAGCCTGGCTTCCATTCTTCGCGTTTAAGACAGCGGATCTTCGTACTACCGGTAGCGGTGGTATGTGGGCGGGACGGCATCGAGGATTGTGCTGGGTGAGTAGTTTGGAAGCAAGGGGCCCAATGGATTTAAATTATATTTCTAAAGAAGAATAGCGGCCCCATGGATCCTGAATCTATTACAATCTTTATTGAATGTTATAAGCTGGGTGGAGGTAACGGCTCATCTTAGAAATACGGATGAAAGGTCGATTCTCTCTCGTTTTACAGCGAGATTTTTTCACCCAAAAGTTTTCCGGCATTTCTTAAAACAGGAAGCTCCCAAGGTATCACCAGCTTTTCACTTTCAATATTTGCACGAAAAAAAAAGCCCAATTAACGGAAAAATAGTAGCAACAAACCGATTCTTCATAAGTCCTAGTAATATGATTTAAAGAGAACTGATAGGTATTCCCAGACTTTTATAAGTGTGGTCAACCCCCTTTCTCCCCCATGTATTCCGCCAAACCCCGGTTTCCGCGACCTTTCCGCCAAAAGCAAATTCCTAGCAGTGGCCGATTCACCCCTCCCCTTTCCTGATTGAATGGATTCTGCTTATAAGGGTCGGAGGTTCAGCCTTCCTACAAGTTTACTTTGATCGAACTTTTTTAAATGCCTCGATTTCCGCATTCATCTGCGCAGGATCATAATAAGCTAGCATCTCGATCACTTTGCCATTTTTAGTTCGGAAATCCATGTGCATTCGAAACGAAACTTTCTTTCCGGAAACACGCCCGATTCCTGTGAAGGTTCCCCATGCATTACTCCATATGGTTTGCTTTTCAGAGTTAACTTCCCCCATCGTCTTACCGTCACCAGTTAATGCTTCTGGAGAAAAATAGTTTGTGTGAACATGAAGATTCTCCATTTTAATATCCTTGAAAAAATCATCGTGAATCATCTGTAATCGCTTGAGGTAATTCTCTTTACCTTCGATTTTGAGATCGTTAATGAATACAGTTAGATCTTTGGCATAGAATTCATTTACAAAAGGAAGATCCAAAGAGGGAGCAAAGTATTTGCGCACTTTCATTGAAATCTCGTCTTTTGTTCTTAGGAAGGATTTTTCATCCTGCCCAAAGGACATCAGTGTGCAAAATATGGTGATTGTAATTATGATGAGCCTACTTTTCATGATGTGTTCTTAGATGATTTTCAACTAATTCATTCTCAATTGATTAGAATCCCCTTTGGAGATTCTAAGACCAATTGAGAAAAACAGCCTTATTCTTCTATGCGCGCTAGCGGTTTACTTTGTGTCACTTTTTTATGATTAAAATCCCTCATGCTAACCCCAATTCACCCCTCCCCTTTCCTGATTCGGGGATACGGCTTAGGGGGATCGGTTAGTTCAGCCGTCTCCCGCATCCTGCTTCATGGATCACGGTTCGGTCATGTCCTGACCTCGAACCACCTTTCCGGTTTCGAGTTACCTCTAATACCGAATGGCGATAAGTGGCGGCTTCATGAAATCACTCCAAGCCCTTCTTGCGCTCTTTGGCTGTGCCTTCCTGCCACTCCACGCTGGTCAGTTCGGCGACCTGACTTACATTACCACTAACGGCGGGCAGGAAGTCACCATCACCGATTGTGATACTGCAGCCTCTGCCTGCTAGTCATTCCGGACACCATTGAGGGCAATCCTGTCACCAGCATCGGGGAAGAGGCCTTCCGTGACTGCACCAGCCTGACGAGCATCACTTTCCTCGGAACAGCACCAACCGTGGGCGATAACGCATTCTCAAACACGCCGGACGGGGCTGCCGCTATAGTTACAATTGAGGCTCTTAGCTCTTTTGGTGGTTTTGGCGACGGCTGGAATGGGCTTACCCTGTCCCCGACACCTCAACTTGCGGCGCTACTGGCACAAATAACAGCAGAGCGTGATGCCGCCGTAGCAACGGCCCGCACCGCTGGGCAGGGTGATGTCACCAGCGATCCCGCCAGCTACAGTCTTTTTACCGAAGAGCAGATCAACGCCATGACCGTCGATCCCACTGTTGGCCAGAATGCGGCAGGGAACATGCAGGTGGATATCTCCTTCATCCACTCTACCGATCTTGAAAA
>Ga0308005_10000827_pt1 | contig 11009 bp, 8 predicted proteins | sample Neamet67_FD_203142 | JGI IMG/M metagenome (GOLD analysis project Ga0308005, IMG submission 203142) | Marine microbial communities from water near the shore, Antarctic Ocean - #67 | ecosystem: Environmental > Aquatic > Marine > Unclassified | place: Southern Ocean | collected 2014-06-07 | reverse complement strand
ACACGGCGGGCTATTCCCCCAGAAGCTTGACCCGAAAAAGAGCGGCGACCTTGGCGATCCCTCCCCAGTATTTCTTGGGGGCAGCGGCCTGCCAATCCCGGAGGAAGTCAAGGAAGTCGACCTCGCGCTCAGGGACGGAATTGAGATAGGCAACTGCCCCCCAAAGTTTGGGTTACTGACTGCTAGGAAATTGCTTTTGGCGGGAGGGCTTTGAAGCCGCCCTTGGACCGGAGCGAAGGGGGGAGAAAGGGGGTTGATGCCGTCGTCACAGCCGAGCACGCCGGTGAGCTCATGACATGGGATGACGCTGCGGTTGAGCTCATGTCTTCGACCCCAGCAGGAGACGGCTCAGTCTTCGAATCCTACCGCTACACCGTCCCAGTAGCCGATGATGAAAAGCACTTCATACGAGTGAAGGTCACCTTGAACTAATCGTTCAGGGCATCACTTCAAACTTTCAAAACGGGAGCTCATCAATTTCGTTTAAACGAACCAAGTTTAGCGTAGCACTTCACTTTAAAACCCAAGCTACTTCATTTTCCTATAACGCAACTTATTTGCATTAATGTTTGACACCCTTACGCCACTAACGCAAGTTACTTGCGTTATGAAAAATGTCTTTTCCCTCTCTTTAATCACTCTGACCTGCTCCCCTGCTTTGGCAGAACTCAAACTTGAGCCAACTCTTCACCTGAATCTTACTGGAGGCGTGACCACAGCAGATTCTATTTCTGAACTCGGGACTCATGCCCATGACCCGAGTGATGACTTTGCTCTGCAGGGATTAGACCTCGGGATGAATATCCGCTACGCCGATTGGTTAGAGGGATTAATTAATACGAACACTTTTTCTGTGCCCGGCGGAGATTTTGAAAGCGAGCTTGAGGAAGCATTCCTGAAGCTTCCGGAACTCTCCTTAGGCCAAACAAATCTCGAGGTCCGCGCGGGACGATTCTTGAACCGCCTCGGACTCCAGAATAACCGCCACCTCCATGGCTGGAACTATGTGGATGCCAATCTTTCTACTGCGAACTTCCTCGGCGAGGAGGCTCTCGTCACCGATGGTCTAGAACTCACATGGATGCATGAATTCGATCGTGGATTTTTTGCGCTGACCGGAAGTTACGGTAAAGCTGTTGCCCATGAAGAGCATGAGGAAGATGATCACGATGAAAATGAGGAGGAGCATGAAAATGAGGAGCACGGCCACGGCACGGCAGAGGCAGCTTACTTTAACGATACCTTTTGGACTACTCGTGCTTTATTAGCCTTCAATCAATCTGATTTCCTTCAGCATCGCTTCGCGGTGAATGGAGCAGGCGGAGACAATGAGTATAACGGAGGATCATCTGAGGTATTCTCAGCAGACTACGTCTTCACCTGGAGTGAAAACGGACTCGAAGGTGGAGGCCGGAGCGCATCCATCGGGGCTGAATTCTTTCACCGGAATGTCACATATGATGCAGGTCCGGGTGAAAACGAGAGCCATACAGGATTCATGGCCTTTGCCAACTATCAGCCAAATGACAACTGGCGTTTCGATCTCCGATATGACCATCTTTCCGGCGCTGCCGCGGGTCTTCATGATGATGGCGACGGCCGCGAGTATGAATTCGAGGTCGATGAGCGTGATCGCTATTCAGTTGCCGTGACCCGAATGTTCAATCATTCTGAGAACTCAGCGTCCAGACTCCGTCTCCAGTATAATCACGATGTGCTCGAAGACACTTCAGAAGACAGCGTCTGGCTGCAATACAGCTTCGACTTCGGACCAGGAGAAATCCGCTAAAAATACGTGAAATGACTCACTTCCTAAACTCTAAAACTCATGACCCCTCTTCCACTTTCACTCATTGCCTTTCTGCTCATTAGTCTCTGTGCGAATGCGCTCGATGTGGCATCGCTTCACCCACTCATCACGGATGCGGTGAATCAGGTGGGAGGGGAACGGGTTAAGGTTGTCGAAATCGGCAAGCCGGGCATGAATGTTCATGATTTCGAGCCACGGGCCAGTGACCTGAAGAAGCTCGGCTCAGTGAAACTCATCTTTGCCTCTGGGAAAAACCTCGAATCTTATCTGGGCGATCTCGAAGACTCAGTCGCAGGAGGTCAGACCATCGTGCAAGTCGGACGCACCATCCCTTCTCAGAGAATCTCCAAGGAAGACCAAATTTATACCTGCTGCCCGAGCCATGCCGTAGGAGGGATCGACCCTCACTGGTGGCATAATGTCCGGAATATGGAGCGTGCGATTCGCATCATCGAGAAAAAGCTCAGTGCTGTCGACCCAGCTGGAAAGGCGACTTATTCCGCGAATGCTAAAGCAGCCACCGCAAAACTGCGCGCGCTCGATAGCTGGGTGAAAGCTCAGGTCGCAACGGTGCCAAAGAAAAAACGCCATCTTGTGACAGCGCACGCCGCCTTTGGATACTTTTGTAAAGCCTACGGTTTCCAAGCGACCTTCGTGCAGGGACTCAGTGCGGATGGCGAAGTCCCCGCATAACAACTCGCGATCTCGATCCAACAAATCCGTGATTCAGCAATCCCGACGATCTTCCCGGAGCGTCAGTCAAACCCGAAGATTCTCAAACAAATCGCCCGTGAATCTGGGGCGGTGATCGGTAACCCTCTCATTGCCGATGGCTCAGTGAAAAGCTACCAAGCGATGATTCAGTCAAACGTTTCTAACATCGTCGCTGGACTCAAAAAATGACCCGCTCTCCCCTGCTCGCAGCCTTACTCGCGCTAGTGCCTCTCGTGGTACTGGCGTTTCCGTTAGCACGTGTCCTGAATCCTCCACCGGTCATCCAAGTGGAACCGGAGAAAAAGAAAGCCTCATTCATCAGAGCTGATGTCATCATCCGCTCAGCGCACCCTTTTAAGAAGGTCACGATTAACGAGGTGACCTTTTCCGGAGAGGAAGAAGAAAAGCAAATCAGCATCGACCCTAAGTCCTCAGTTCTCGTCTCTGTGGAGTGGCCTGAAGGCACGCCGGAGACCGCCCTACTGATCGAAATCTTTGCCGACGGACAAGATTTAAAAACTCACACGATCTGGGGAATGGGAAGCGCGGTGGAGGAACTCAACTTTGAATGGAATCTCACTGAATGAGCCACGATCACCATCATTTAGAATTAACCGGAGTCGGTTATCGCTACGGAGCCAAGACTGCTCTGAGCGATGTCGCCTTCTCAGCGCACTGTGGTCAGCGGCTCGCTCTTCTTGGGCCAAATGGCGCGGGAAAATCGACCTTAATTCGATTGCTCGCAGGACTTTTAAAAAAGCAATCCGGAGAGATCAATTGGCAGGACGCCCCCCTTTCCCAAGCGCGCCGTGAAGTTGCTTACCTCCCGCAGGTGGATCATCACCAGAAGAACTTCCCTCTCCGCGTTCGTGATATTGTAGAGATGGGACGCTTCCCGCACCTCGGCCATTTCAAACGCTTCGGAAAGATCGATGCAGAGAAGACCGATCAAGCCATCGCGACGATGCAGCTCGAGGACATCGCCGACCGCCAGATCGACCAACTCTCCGGCGGACAGCAGCAGCGGACCTACATCGCCCGTGCTCTCGCGCAGGAGGCTCACGTTCTTCTCCTCGACGAACCATTTAACGGACTCGATATCGAAAGCCGCTGCCATCTCTCGGCGAGCATGATTGAGCTTTCAGAAAGCGGGCACCTGATCATCGCCTCACATCACCAGCTGGAGAGCGTGACAGATATTTTCACCCACGCACTGGTGCTAGATCAGAAGCAGGTCACCTACGGCGATGCGAAAACAGTGATGCAGAGTAAGGAAGTGAAAGAGATTCTCCACGCCTGTCATCCTGCTCACACTCATCCAGTGACTGAACACACCTCAACCGATTGCTGCTCATGATGGAATTTTTTGACCTAAATCTCTATCAGCGCGCATTTATCGCAGCCTTGATCATTGGTTACGTGAATGGCTTCACGAGCGCCTTCGTTCTTCTGCACCGGAGCCCACTCAAGCTGGCAGCCTTTAGCCACTCGCTCCTCCCTGGAGTGGCGATGGCAGCTCTTCTTTTCACGCTCACCGCGATCACCGCTTTCTTCGGAGCATTAATCGCCGCGATTTTGATTGGGGTTTTGACGATCCTACTTTCACGCATCTCGAAGATTCACGATGAGACCGTCTTAGCAGTCCTTTATACCGGCGCCTTTGCGATCGGAATCATGGTGCTAAACCATGTGGGATCGAATCAGGAACTTGAGAAATGGTTACTGGGAAATATCACCGCGCTCTCTGATCTGGATTTAAAAATGAGCCTCGTAGTGGGGCTAATTACGGTGAGCTTTCTGACAATTTACCGTCGAGCGCTAGTCGCCCACCTCTTTGATCCCGAAGTAGCGGCGAGCCTCGGCATCCGCACACGAGTTCTAGAGTATGTCAGCTTTGTGATCCTGATCTTGGTCCTCATCACTACTCTACAAGCGGTTGGTTGTGTCTTGGCCGTTGGATTGATTGTGACTCCGGCCGCCATTGCACGATCCTTTGTGAAGACGCCAGATGCCCTATTCTTGGTAAGCGGAATCGTAGGTGCAGTCGGTTGCGCACTCGGATTACTTGCGAGCTACTATCTAGACCAACCCGCAGGCGCGAGTATCACAGTAGTTCTCACCGGAGGCTTCTTACTCTCAGTTCTTTTGAAGCTGAAAAAAGGCAGAGCTTAATCTTTAAGCTCCTTCAGTATCTCCCTGCACCATGATCGTAATCATGCGTGTATGCGGCTGATCACGATGTTCGAAGAGAAAGAACTGCTAGGAGTGTGTCGGAGTTAGCGCACGTTCCGCGGAGAACTCGGCGAGCAAGCGAAGTGACTGCGGGAAGATGATATGGATAATTTCACCAAGCCAGTCGCTTACCAGTGAGATTCCAGAGGGTTTTCTGACCATGGCAGCCGATTTCGAGCCGCCCGCTCCGTTCGTCACACTTCCCACCATCCCGTGGAGGCGTTTGAGGTTGACTCCTAGGAATTTGCTTTTGGCGGGAGGGCTTTGAAGCCGCCCTTGGGCCGGAGCGGAGGGGGTTGAAAGGGGGTTGAAAGGGGGTTGAACGCGGAATGATATCGCCGCCATTTACGATTTCGTCAGCATACGGTCCTTTGTGATTATCTTCCTTGGAAAGACGATCTGCCAAGGGCGCAAAAAAAGCCCGCCTCGTGAGGCGGGCTTTTTGAAAATCGAGCTTGGCTATCCTAGCGGCGGCGACGCAAAAGACCGGCGAGACCAATCAATGCGAGAAGACCAGTGGATGGCTCAGGCACCAGTGCGCCTTCCACCTGCACTCCAAGAATGGTGTCCGTAGGGGCGAAGATGCCATTGTTGGCTGCGTCGAAGAGCTGAACGTCAGCAACCTGCATGCTATTTGCTGCTCCGCCATTCTTCAAGGTTGGGAAGACCACCAAATAGTTTGTGAAAGTGGCGCTATTCGTAAAGCTGGCCGTAGCTGAATTGCTCTCTAGGAGCTCATCAGCGCCACCGCCACTACGAGTGTCAGGGAGCGCAAGAAGTCCACCGGCAATGAAAGTATAAGCACCAGTAAGAGAGTCGCCGTTGGTTCCGCCCAACCAAAAGCTGGCGGGGTCGCGCTCCGGGGAATCGTTGGCCGCCCAGGCGGTAATGCTGGTTGGAGCTTGTCCGGCTGCTGGTGTCACAACTATACCGGTATTTTGTTGTCCAAAGTTGAGATATTTTCCGGCCAAACCGTCAATTGCTTTGGACGGAGCTTCACCACCAGGCCAATTATTTCCGGGGATAGTGAAACCTTCGGTGCCTAGATTTACGGTTGCGGCATGGGTAACCGGAATTACCGCCAAAGCTACAAGGGGAATTAGAACTTTCATAACTGGTGGAATCTCGACGAATTTCAAGAGCTTAGCAATAAAAAAGATCATTTTGTTACATCAGCGAAAGGTGAGGGAGTGATCAGGGGATTTGGAGCTGCCAGGAGTCTGTCGGACTTTGAATCGGCCTGAGAATTTGATAGTCTCAAGCCATGGCTGCACGATTTATTTCCATTGACCGAAATACGCCGGTGCTTCTGCCTCCGGATCTTCGTGAGTGGGTGCCCGAGGACGACCTGGTCCATTTTGTGATCGAGGCTGTGACTCCTAGGAATTTGCTTTTGGCGGAAAGGTCGCGGAAACCCGGGTTTGGCGGAATACATGGGGGAGAAAGGGGGTTGTGACCGAGATAAAGTCAGCAAACTTCTGAGAATCGCTCTACGCTCACTCGGCGAGGCTCAGCCAAACGCGTAGGTATTGGCTCTCGCCCGAGATCATCGGCGCGGTGCTGCGCCAGGTGGCGGTGGCAGTCTCGCCGTTGCCGTCTGGAGTCTCGGACACGTTCGTGACCGCGTCGCCCGCGATCCAATTTGCGAGGTCGCTCGAGATCTGTACCTCGAAGGTGACGTCGCTGGCGAGGAGGCTCTTCTGGAATGTGATGGCGAGGAAGTCCTCGCCGCCGTCGCGCACGCTTTTCGAACGTGGCAGCACGCCGCTGTCCGGAACCCGCGGTCGCGTGCCCATGCCGTACTCGGCGAAGTTGACGATGCCGTCGCCGTCGCCGTCGCCGTGGTCGTTAGAGATGCCGTTGGCATTCTTCCAAGCGAGGTAGCCGCCGGGCACGATCGCGCTGTCGGCCTCGCCGGGCGCACCACCGATTTGCGCGTGCGCCCGCCAGCTGGCCGGGTCGGCGTGGTCCGGATTCGAGGCCGGATCGAAGAGGATCATCGAGCGACCGCCGCCGTCGGGGAGGGTCGGCCAGGGCGCCTGGTCGTTGTAGGTGAAATCATGTAACCCGCCGACGCCGGCGCTGGTCAGAACCAAGCGCTCGCCGTCGTTGCTCAGCCGGCCGGAATATTCTCCGGCGATGACGCCTTGGGGCAGCGCGCCGTAGCGGGCAGCGAACGCCGCTGCGTCGCGGACGATGACGGCCCGTGCGCCGGTTCCGAGGATGGTGTTGTCCGGGAAGTCGAACGTGATTCCGCTGTCGAAGTAGACGCCGCTCAAATCGATCGACTGAGCTCCGGTGTTCAGCAGCTCGACGAACTCGTAATTGTCGCGGTCAGAGGAGACGGCGAGTTCCTCGGGCGTCGTCGGTTCGTCCGGGTGGTAGTGGAACTCCGAGATCACGAGGTTGGTCTTGTCTGCGGGTACGGTATCGATGGTGAAGAACGCGGAGTTGAGCGCGCTCCACTCCCCGGTTGTGATGTTGAGGGCGCGGGCGGAAAGGCGCGACGGCTCGGTGATGAGCACCGGCTGGGTGAGGTTCTCGGCCGCGCTGAAATCGATTTCGCCGCGCAGGATGAGGTCGAAGCTAATGTCCGAGCTGACGGCGCTCGCCTGGTGCACCTCCACCGCCAGCGAGTTCTCGCCCGGTGTGAAACGCGAGGTGTGCACGATGAACTCGTGGTGCGTGCTCTCGTTCGGCGTGGCACCGTTGGAGAACGTGTCGAAGGCCGCCCCCGCGGGCAGATTGTCGGTGCGCACGGCCTCGGTGCCGTTGACGTAGACGGCTGCGCCGTCGTCGTACTTGAGCTTGACGACGAACCACGAGAACGAGGCCGGGTTCGAGATTTCCACCGTCCTGCGGAAATAGGTCGTGGCGTTGCGCTGCAAGCCCGAGATATCTGGGTCATCGGCCCACCCGACGTCGGTCGCCTGATCACTCTCGCCGTAGCCAAGTTCTGACGGGCCAGATGCCCACGCGGTATCGGCGAAATCTACCGCCCGCCAGGCGGTGCCCTGATCCGAGCCGTCGTCGAGGTATTTCCACACCTGGCCGGTCGTCAGGAAGTCCTGCGGGTCTGGCAATTCCTCCGAGAACGGGGCGCGGATGGCATCTGGGGCCACCGCTCCGCCGGGCGCGCGCGGATCCGACCCGTCCAGAGTGTAGTAGACGGCGGTGGCGCTGGTCGATATGGCAATGCCCGCGCCCCGCGCGATCGAACCGCCGTGCTGGCTGAACACTGGGGCGTCCATGCTTGGGTACCAGCCCACCGAGCGTAGTTGCGAGATGAGTGAAGTCGCCCGATTGCGAAAGAAGTTGCGCCCCGAGTTGACCGCGCTGAGCCAGTCCCTGCGTGTGAGGGGCGACGCCCGTTGCGAATCGCCCCAGCGCGCGGAGTTGGCGATCACGGCCGAGTCGATCTGCTGCGCGCGCGCGTCGAAGCGGTCGGTCGAGTTCTCATCTGTGAGCAGTCCATCATTGAAGAAGTGTCTGGTGACCTGGTCGGCGAACTGCATTCTGTATTCCGGATTCGCGATGAGGCCCTGGTGCAGGAGCCGCGGATGGAACTCGCCGAAGGACGAGCCGGAGGACATCGAATTCACCTGGTTGCTGCCCGTGTCGAGCGAGTGCTCGGAGTCATGCTCGAAAAACTTCCACCCGTCAGGGTTCTCCCTGTTGTAGATCGAAAAGTAGTTGTTCGGTGGCCCGTCGCGATCGCCGCTGTAGTAGAGGATGATCATGTAGTCGATCAGGTTACCCGCATCGACGAGTTTCTCGAAGGCCGGGTTCGGGGTGCCGTCCGGGTTGCGGCCGAGCACGTTGAAATACGCTGCGTTGGAGTCGAAGCCGGCCGACCACTTCTCCCACAGCCGCCGCCACGATTGGAAATTTCCATCGGTGAGGGCGCCGCGGGTCTTGACGACATCGTAGTCGAGCTGGTCGCCGCCAAAGTAGGTTTCGCCGAAGGCTGCCTCGGCGCGCTCGTCGCTCTGGTAGAGACCCCAGTAAATCCCGTTCAGGTAGAGGTGGTAGAAGCGGCCACGGGTCGCCGGTCGCCCCATCGCGAGCTGGGTGTCGCGCGACCAGATGTCGCGCATGAAGCTGTTGCGACCATCGCCCCCAAGCGACCACGAGTAGTTCTGTGAAGTGCGCAGGTCGAATTTGTCAAACTCGTCCGCGCCCTCTGCACCGAACAGGCGATAGTTGAGCCGGCCATTTCCGTACTCGCTGCGGAAGAACAGGCGGAACGAGTGCTTCGGGTTTTCCGGCTTGCGGGAGAATCCGCCGCGGATGCGCACACCGGCTGGCGAGGCGAAGCCAGTCGGGTTGCCGTCGGGGTCGACGTAGCCGGGAGGGAACAGGAGTTCGACATGCGATTCGCGTTCCCACTCGATGCCGTCGCCACTCGGGTGGGTGTAGATGCCCGTGCTAGAATCGGTAAGGTTCGCTTGCTCCGTGACGATGGACATGGTGGGAATCGCTGTCAGCGCGTCCTTGACCTGCTGCACTCCGCCGATCGCAGCATTGCTACTGTTGACGACCGTGGGGTCCATGCCGTAGTCGAAGACCTGCCCGTTCACCGCTCCATTCGGCCAGCCGTCCGGAGCGGACTCCGACTGGGTGATCACGTCATCGAGAAAAATGTAAGTGTGAGTGTCGGTGTCGCCGGGCTCGGATCCCGGCTTGAACGCCGCTGCGCGCAGGGTGGTGGTGCCGCTGACGAGGACCGGGCCGGTATAGGTCGAACCATTGATGGTGGTGGGCGTGCTGCCGTCGGTGGTGTAGCGGATGGTGGCTCCCGCGGTCGTCGTCGTGATCGCCACTTCGATGGGTGCGTCATAGAACCCCCGCTCGGGCTCGAACTTGGTGTCGGCGACGATGCCTTCGATTCGCATCCCGTTCTCCGCGCCCGGCGTCGGCTCGGTGAAGAAGCTAGCCACGAGGTTTTCGGTATCTTGGAATATGCCGTTCAGCTCCGGGACGAAGAGCGCATCCGAACTGCTGCGGGAAGCGTTGAGCCCCTGGATCGCGAGCACATTAGTGCCCTGCACGAGCCCGCCCTGGTTCACCGGGAACTCGAAAAACGTGATCGCATTGGTCTCGTTGCGGTTGCCGCCAGTGGCAGTCGAATTCCAGGTCGGGTTCACAGGTGCGCCCTCACCGTGAAACTGCGTGCCGTTCAGGTGGGCGACGAACCCGTCGTCCCACTTGAGGCGCAGCTTCAATCCGCCGATGCCCATCGGTTCGGGGACATCGAACGCGATACGGATGTAGACGGTCGCATTGGTGCCGATCATCTCGGCCCTCACATCGCCGCCCTCACCCAAAAGTTGGTCGTAACCGCTGGAGAGATCGTAGCCGATTCCCGTTTTACCCGCGCCCCACGCCGCATCGTCGAAGTCGGTCTCGGTCCAGCCGGGCACTGGCCCGGCGGGCACGTGCCATTTCGCCTGCGCCCCGGCGACAATAAAAAACAGCGGCGTTCCGGCCTCGAGCCCAAGCCCGTAGGCGGTGTCCTTAAACTGCTCTGGGTAGTTCTCAAAGACGGATGCAATGGTAATGCCGTCGGGCTTGACCAGTGCTAGGTAGCCGCCCGCGCCGGACTGGATGCGGAAGTTTGTGTGCGCTTCGTCTGCGGCTTCTTTGCGGTCTTTCCCCGACGCGAAGACCACCACGTAGCCACCGCTGGTAATCGGGATCGCGGGCAGCGTCCACTTGGTCAAGTTGCCCGGGTCGTCAGTCAGGTGCCAGCCGCCGAGATTACCCGCCACGCCCGACGAGTTCCAGATCTCGAGCCAGTCCGGGCGGTCGCCATCCTCGTCCTCGATTCCGTTGCGGTTGTTCGCGACGAACTCCGTGATCTTCGCACTGGTGATCGGGGCAGCCGGGGAGGGGAGCAAGAGCAGCGGGAGAACGAGAAAACAGGCGCCGACAAGCGATGCCACGCGACGGGGTCGAGAATGGGGGAGCGGCGGGGACATATCGGTTGAGGACGTGGAGAATAATCTACCCGACATCTACCGGCGTCTGCAACCGAAGACTTCGCTGGATTCAAGTATTTGGCACTGATTTGGGCTTACTGCTAGGAATTTGCTTTTGGCGGGAAGGTCGCGGAAACCCGGGTTTGGCGGAATACATGGGGGAGAAAGGTGGGTGAATTCACAAAAAACTGTAATGCTTGGCCAAGCGACTGCTATTCCACCAAAACCCTGAAAAACTGGGATTTCGCACTGGACGTTGGTTTTGCGGTGAA
>Ga0308005_10000825_pt1 | contig 11023 bp, 2 predicted proteins | sample Neamet67_FD_203142 | JGI IMG/M metagenome (GOLD analysis project Ga0308005, IMG submission 203142) | Marine microbial communities from water near the shore, Antarctic Ocean - #67 | ecosystem: Environmental > Aquatic > Marine > Unclassified | place: Southern Ocean | collected 2014-06-07 | reverse complement strand
ATAGTGTATTGCGCGCAGCCATGCACCTGTATGCGAATGACCTTTGGTTGGACCACTGCAAAAATGGAAGAGACCATTGGAGCGATGTTGGCGAACAGCGCATCCACCCTATGAACCTTGGACTGGGAGGTTTCAAGAGCAATCCGACAGTTTTCCTCAAGTTGGTGCACTCTTTTCTGCACATAGCTTTCATCTTCTGCCGACAACATTGTGACGGCTGCCCCCAAAGCATTGCCACCGCCGGACAGTCCTGTGCGTCCATATTCGCTGTAGTCAAAGCTGCGTTTATGGTGGCGCTGGCATAGCCGGGCACCGTCGATCGCTCTCGGGATCGATCCATCCTCTTCCATGTTGGCCTCCCTATCGATCACGGGGTCACCATCACCCATGAAAAAATAGAAATGATTTGAGCCTTAACGGATCAACAGCCTGAGAATTCACAGCCTGAGAATAACCATCACTGGACCCTGATTGGGAAGGAGAGATCATGAAAAGTGGGCACGGGATTCATTTTTCAGCCTCATGAGTCGCAATTACAATGTCGGAGAGATCAAATCCAGATGAATTGGTCATGCCTTGATGCGCCAGCATAGCCGGGCAAAGTAAACTTGAAAAAATCGTGAAGCCGGAGGCGCTGGGGTGTTGACGTTAATGGTCACGGTCATGATGATGGAGTTGACGTTGCACAGCAGGAAGCAAAGCCTCACTGAATTGCGACATCGGTGCTGTTGCTGCGCGACGCTTTCCATTGATCGCACCGGCTTGCCTGTTGTCTGCGACCAGTGTAAGTCTGGTTGCCATCTTCCAATAGCCTTGCCAATATCTTCCAAAATAAGCTTCATCGCTTTCCCACGAATCTGCTTCTGAAGATTGTGGAGCATGCCTCCACGTCCCACACCAGGACCAATCATCTTCATGATCATATCTATGAGCTTGCTGATCTCGATCAGCCCTGTTGCCGCACTCTCCAATGGAAATGACGGAATTGGGCTCGCTGGAGCATCCGACATTGCTGGAGTGTCACTGGCGACATTCCCAAAAAATGACATCTCCGCTGCGCGTTGGGTGGCGCTTTCCATCGATCTCCAAAAGCCTTGCCACCATCTTCCAAAATGAGCTTCATCGCTTCCCCACGAATCTGCTCCTGAAACTTGTGGAGCATGCCTCCACGTCCCACCCCAGGACCAATCATCTTCATGATCATATCTATGAGCTTTCTGATCTCGATCAGCCCCGTTTGCCGCCCTCTCCAGTGGCAATGATCGAATTGGGCTCGCTGGAGCCTCCGACATTGCTGGAAAGTCACTGGCGGCATTCCCCAACATGACATCTCCGCGGCTGGCGTTGATGGATGCCCTGACTGACTCCAAGAAAATCATTACTGCGCTGTGCTCAACCACATATAATGGACATCGTCGTTGGCTAGGATCACTCTCTTTCTGTCTGGAACGAAGGGATGGACAGGCGCATAATGTGATATTTGCCAATCACTTTTCCCTGCCGGTGTATATGGCAAGCATGTAATCCGGACATGAAGTTCGTTCGATACGGCTCGCACGACAAGCTCATCCGCAAATTCATTTGTGGCCAATTTTGCCACCCAACGCTTGTACTGCTCCAAGGTTCTCACTGGACCATCCCCGGCCAAAGCAGCGTAGGCTTGATAAATCAGGTCGCGCACATCTGCCTTGAGCATAACGGCCTCAGCGCCAAGACACATGTGGTGGCGCAGCTGAACAGCAAGTGTCCCTATGGCGCTGTCAGCAACTTCACTCGCAACGTCCGGAATTGGCGAAGTCCTGGCAGATTGAAAACCAGGTAGGCGATCATGCAAGTGACTGGAAGGGGCCCAGGGCGATCTCGTCAAGGCTGCCGCCAACGAGAGCCAGAAACACGCATTGTTTGTTTTTCCCGCCTTGGCTCCCAGATCCACCGCGCTCACAACCAATTGCAAGTCTCTTCGCGCACGTTCCACATATTGCTGCTGCTTCTCGTCAGGATGAATAGAAATTGCTGGCACGATCTTGATCGATGTGTGCCTCTTCATCTGGTTGTGCAATGTATTTCGATCTTGCTGACCGTACAACAGGAAGGCCAATGCCCTTGAGAAATCCAAGTCGAAACGATCCAAAGCAGACGTAATCACTGCCTCAGAGAAACCAAGCTCGACCATCACGTTGTGCGACCAGTCTTGTTCTTTCGCAATGGTATCAGTTGTATCATCTGGCTGATGGCCAGTCCGAGTCACTTCAATGTACGTCGTGCATTTCGACAGACATGGCCCGCAGGCACGCAAAGCTGCTGACACTTCGTGCGGCGCGAAGTTATACTCCTCGAGTAGCCGCTTGGTGACCAATTCGGCAGGACTCTCTGTTGAAGGGCACTTTGAGACTTTGGCTTTCTTTCTTGCTAGGGCTTTGGCACTTTGGGACTTGTCTGCGATGTCCTCAGCCTTCTTGCTTCCCCTAAAGGCTCCAACGATAGCCCAGAGCCCGGTGGCAGACTTGGTCCCAGACTTGCGTTCTGCCCAGGCCCACACACTTTGAGAGACAGGGGCAACCCCACGTTTCCTTAGCATTGTCTCGAGGTCTTCCAATTCTGCATCGGTCGCATGTCTGTTGTGCTCTTTCATTAAAACATTATTCAAGTGCCCTTTGTGCTCATGGAATTGCTGCTCCTCGTTGTGGCCAAGCTTGTTCAAAAAGTCGTCGTGCAGGACATCGGCACGCCTTTCGAACTCTCCACGGACTTTGAAGTCATTTGTCTGTCGAGCCGAGAGGAATTCTTCAAACGGGGGCAATCCATGAAAAGCAACTCGTTCCCATGCGGTTGCTCGAGTCCAACCCACGAATGCCAAACCTGCCTTGCTTGCTGGCGCTGGCATTCTGGTGCCAAAGAATGATATGATGGTGCCCTCGTGTGCGGTGATGCCTTGACACTTATGGAATGTCAAGGCCCAGGCCAAACGAAGAGGCAAGTTCACACGCAACAATGATTTGGTTTTGTCGCTCCTCACCTCGACAGCTGGAATTGGAACCCAAGTGCGGGGCAGGCTCGGGAAAACTGATGGTCCGGTATAGTTAGGAAAATGCACCACAACGAAATCTGGTATTGGGCAATTGTCTACTCCTTTAGGCAATCCGCTCTGGGTGGATCGCGGGTACAAACTGGAGAACGTTTAAGCAATTTCCGATGAAGAAGTTCAGTCAAGCAAACCCAAAACCGATTTCAACCATCCGATCATGTTCACGCTTAACGTCTGAGAAGATTTGGGAACAATACATTCTGTGATAATACTCAACAGTGCCTTTCACCTCCTTGTTGGTTTTACGACTGCAAAAAGCTTAGACCGCGAAGCTGTTATTTCAGAGTCTGACTTAAGAAATAAATATAATTTGTTAATACGCCTCCGGCAGGTACCCTGTTCCAGCCATTTCCACTCCATCAGCCCTGGCATTGCCGGAGGCTGCGTATAAGATGGCAACAATGGTTCCGCGCGCTCCGTTCATGAGCCCGAGCTGCACAGTGGGCACGTCCCAAATCGTGTTCAAGCAGAGGGTCACTTTTGCACCAACTCTGATGTGGAGAGCCTTCCGGACGTTGCGGAAATCGTCTGACCTGCGAAGCTCACCCTTCTCGTGACTGTGTTTGGCTTCGACTCTGACAATGGTTTGCGTGGCGGCAACACGGTCAGGACATAATTGCGACATCGGTGCTGTTGCTACGAGACGCTTTCCATTGATCGCCCCAGCTTGCCTGTTGTCTGCGACCAATGTGAGGCCGGTTGCAAGCAATGTCTCGCCCCCTGGCCAATCACACGCCGAGGTTTCTTGGTTTATCGAAGCAACCTCATGAGTCTTCCAGAGAGCGTAATCGTCAGTTGTGATTGCAGCGTCGCGAAGCCGCATTGTGGATTCTTTGTATACATCTGCTCCTTTCTGACGGTGTATGCGCCGAAGACGGATAGCTTGCGAGAATCCTAAGAAGGTTTGTCTGCCGGACAATGCCATTGCCCTCATTCCGAATTGGGGCCGCTCGAGAATGGCAGCACCTTGTAACAATGAGCTAGCCAGGACTGGCGGCAATTGGGCGAAGTCGCCCATGAGAACAACACCGCAGTGGCCAAAAGCACTTGAATTGTCAGGGGGATCTATGCCAAACTGATCTCGATGAACCACGCGCGACACTTGTTGCAATCGGCGGTTGATGATTTCTAGTGACGCTGCCCCTACAGTGGAAATCTCGTCGATGAGTAATAACTCAACGTGGCGCAACTGTGCCACCAGCCGATCCAATTGGTCCCCAACGAGGTCTTGGTTGGCATTGTCTGCGTTTGTATGAAAAACACTATCTATCGTTTGCGCCCCTCCCCCAAGAGTTGCTGCGGCGACTCCTGAGAAGGCTAGAGTCAGCACGGAATCAAATCGACCAAAGATGATACGAACTTTCCGGATGGAAACTTTAGCCGTGTGTGTCTTGCCAGTCCCGGCAGTCCCCAGAAGCAACAATCGCAAGAAAGGTGGAGCTGTCGAGTTCTCATCCTGTTGGCGCCCTCGCCACCAGCGCTTCTTCTGGGCCCACGACTGGAGAACCTCGTACACAAGCCGCTGCGTAGGATCAAGTCCACCGGCGTCCCTTTTCAAATCGGCCACAGCTTTGGGATTATTGATCTCTTGATGACATCGAACTTCCAAGTCCTGGATGCCTCGTTCCAGAACTGTGCGGACCCTTACTGCATCGCAAGCAAAGTCGGCACGACCTAACTTGCGCAGACACAATGGAGGATGCCAATTGACGTCCTTGGCGCTGAGGGTGTCAGGAGAATGATCAACGTCTGCTGGGTCAGGGCACCAAGACAAGCAAGAGTAATCTGCACGACTTGGATGCACTACACGGCCCGGCAGCTCTTCTTCCTCAGCTCTCTGATCTGCATCGATCTGCTCCAACATGTCTTCATCCCATTCCGTAGCTTGATCGCGACCGATTGCGCTCTCAGCTTGCTCAGGTGTGATGACCGCATCATAAGGGACTTCGCCGAGCAGTTTCATAGGCCTTGCGGCTGCCTGTCTCTTGCGTTCACGGTGCCCGCAGCATGGATCATCCTCGCCTTCTATGTCTGACGAATGGTCCCAGCCTCCCTCATCCTCAGAGATTTGAGTAGCACGGCCCGCGTTCACAACTTCGCCCAACCGAGCTGCCAACCTCTCCGCGAGTTCGTGCTTTGTAGGTTGTGTTTTGCTGCCCTTTGGTGGTTTTGACGAGAAGTTTGGATCCGACCCGAAATGGCGACAGAACAAAGCCTTGAGCACGTCTTTAAAGATTTTCTTCGTGTGGCTGTTCAAGTTCTGAGGTAGGAAGCCTGCCTTCGAATCTCCGAATTCCATATTCAAAGTTGTGAAATAACACAGCCAGGAAGGCCGGGATGGCACAGCAAGCCCTGCAGCCAAGGTAGCGTTGTGCAATTGGGACATCTCCACTTTGAAAAAGCACAAGTGCTTCCTCATTCGTTCATGAATCAAAACCCGTTCAGGTTCTTCTGGCGACAGATCTTTGTCTGCCTCGAGTGCAAACTCGCGTTCTTCCGTGTCTGCTGCTCGCCACGCATCTTTAGCGTCCTGCATTTCAGATTTGTCCATATTTCCTGTTGGTTTGCCCATCCAACCTTCCTTTTCATCAGAAAAGACATACGTGACCTTCGGAAGAGAGGCTGTCACCAGCGGACGGCTGAGCTTTCGCTCCTCTAAGCGCCTCCGACGTTGATCGCCAAGGCGATACTTCTTGCGGAGATGCGGCGGGCACGGGGCCATTCTTCTCTGTCGGCGCTCCTCTGGCTCCAGGGTGGCAAAATCGTGCATCAAAGCCTCGAGAGCGTCGGGCGTCAACGCCTCCAAGGATTTTAGATCGGCAAATGTTGTCTCGGCGCAACATGGCCCATGATTGCAATAAGCCAAAAGCGCAAGGATGCACGCTTCGCGCCACTGCTCCGCGGTCATGGCTGTTGTGAACCTGGGTTCGGGATGCACGATGACAATGTCTGGATACGGTTTATAATGGACGCTGCGCTGGTTCCCATGTCGGCTCAAGTACCGTTTCATTTGCCACCAGCTGAGCAACTCTAGATACAATGGCCAAGCAGCTTCTATGTCTCCATCTCGATGTGCCAACCGATGCGGGTCGACAGTTTCCAGAATGTCTCTCCAAAAAGGGATGTTACTCAAAGGATGTTTGCCATCCAAATGCTGCTCGCTAGGCACATCCCAATTCATACGCTCCCAATAATTCTCCATTTCTGAATTTTTAGTGATTCGATCGGAGCTGCTGTTCGAACGTTGCATGTCTTCAGTCGTCTTCACCTTCTTCATTTGATTCTTGGTCCATACATGGGAAAAGCTACGGCTGCACAACCATCGGGGTGCTCCAAAGATAAGATGCATTGTCTCAAGCTGCGACTTCACTTCCGTGATAGATTGCAGATTAAACCATTTCAACATCGCCGAGCCCGCACCCTGACTTAGGTCGCGAGCTTTCTCCATGCACAAGGAGAAGCTGTTCTCCATAACTTTCACCAAAGCTCCTTGGCCGGACTTCGTCATGTACTTCGTCATGTATTCGATAACTGCATCTTTTGATAGAGTTGCTTGGAAGTCGCAATTCGACAGCATGGCCAACATAATGATCGGAACAAAATTGTTTAGAAAGCTGCAATTGCGTGCCAGCCATAATCGGTATAGTTGCTTCCGTCTTGGGTCCTCGGCAATCTCTTCTTCGCCAGGATGCAAAGTCTTCCGTGGGTACAACTTGTTGCAAAACAAACGCCCATGTTCTTCAGTTGCGCAGGCTTGATCTGCTGCCGGCGGGCCTTGAGGAAAAGGTTCGTGCCAATCGTGCATGTTCACCCACTCCGCAAGAGCTGCCACAAAGAATCGTCGTGCCCGAGCGTGCTTGCGTTCCCGAAGTTCTTCTTCAGTCGAGGCCTCTGCATGAGCATCGCCATCGCCAGACTCTTCAGATGGGGCCGGGCGCATCGAGACATTTTGGCCAATGCCATCCGCTGCTGGCATAGCCGGGCTCGCAGACGCTCCAAGCAAATTGAGTGATGGAGGTTCCGTGGATGATGCCTTTGCCTCTACATGACGCCCACAACCTGCCATGATCTCATCAAGTTCATCCCAAGCACGTCGTGAGGCTTCTGAATCATCAGGCTTCATGCCCAAAAGGCAATGCGTTAAAACTTCGCACGGAATGCATTCCGGAGATATTCTGGACTTTTCTGCCTTCTTCCCGATTTCCTTGCGGACACCAACTTGAGCATAGAGGTTGTACAAATCGTCTAATAAAATACCGTCTGCTGAATCCTCTTGCGCGCCACACCTTGAATGCCCAGCAGCCAAGGCTGCGTCGTGTGCGGACCTTGCTCGTTCTGCAGCGTCTTGGTTTCCCTTTTCCGCCTTGGCTACATTGAACTCTGTCAGCAACAGGTCCCAGAACTGCGCCAGCCGGCTTGCATCCTTCTCCTTCAAGAGTTGCTTTTGCTCACCCATTGCCGAGGAATCCACTTCCACAACATTGTTACCCAACTCCTTCGATTTCTCATCCCTGTCGATCCGCGGACTACCCACTATCCAAAATGCAATGTGGGCGTGAATTAAACCTCCAGCACTCCACTCGTACGAAAGCCAATAATCGTCGACTCTTCCAAAGTGGGTGTAATCTGGGACATGCAGCTCGTTCACATTAGAATCACACATGCCGTTGCTTCGCAACTCTTCGATGATGCGCTGTCGTGCCGTAGAATGGCCTGGCACCTTTTCCGATTGAAGCTGCCGTGTCACAAGGTCCATGACCAAATGCACCCCGACCTCCAGCTTCAGCGCGCAATACCATGCCACGCAAGCAGGGTTTGCCTGGGACAAGTGATAGAACTTGGTTCGCATCTCGGAGTGTTTCTTGGCTCTTTGCTTCTCAGTGGCATCAGGGAAAATCTTCCATGTTGTGTAATACTCTTGAAAGTCCTTATCGGAAGCGTTGTGCAAATTCTCCGTTTTGAGATTGTAGTCCCAAGTGCCATCGTCCGCGCGCACCTGCCAGCGTTTTCGTTCATCATCCCACATAACAAGGGAGCCACTCTGGCCGTTGAATTCGGGCACTTTCAACAGATCCTTGAGGAGCACCTTCTGACCAACTCTGAAGGCGCTGGGATCTTGCGGAGGGTACGACCGAAGCACGACTTCGAACAATTGCTCCCATTTATACACGGGACATGTCAGAGTGCAAAATCCAGCAGGTATGCGACCTTCTCCACCATTCTCGCCCAGATCCGCAGTCTCAGCCTCAATCTGATTCACCATTCCTTCCAAGTTCTGTCGCATAGTCCGTCGCTCGCCCACGCTCCCAGGCAGACTCGAAGTAGACGTCGACATTTGCAGTACGAGATCTCTGCACTTCTTCTTATCTTGCAAGTCTTGCAGCGTGTACTTCTCTGCGTCCGGGTGCGTCTTCAGAAAAACGTTCTGCATGCTGGGTGTCATTGATCGCAGCCATGTATCCAAAAGCCAATAGCGAAACCGAGTGTGTCGCATGAAACGCCCATCGTGCCATGTCATGACGTATTTGCCCCACGCAATGAAACTAAGGAGTCGCAACGGAGAGCCAGGAATAGTTCGGCCGCCCTGGTTGTTGTGGAAATCACCTGTGCCGAACGGGAAAAGCTTCGGAAAGGCCCGTGCTATGTAGCCAGGTGTGTCCTCTCGTATCGCCATCGACGCAGAGCCTTCAACCTCTGGCGCATCCACTCTAGGATACCGTCCTGCGTTTCGTGGGGTTCGGAATGCTTCAGCAGATCCGTGGTTCGGCGCAGATGCCTCTCCTGAGCAAGCATTGCCGGCCCCAGTGATATCCGCATCGAGACCCGGGCTAAATACTTTAGCCGCTGCTGAAGCGGCATCCTGGATCACTGCTTTGCGAATTCCAACATCGTCCGACGCATCTACAGCGGACAGCGCGGCTGCGGATTCCACAGGAACTTCGTCGGCAGCCTCCTCGATAACCAGGAGTATCTCGGAATGAAGTAGTTGCAGAGAAGACGGGAACTGTTCAGATTGCAAGCTGCCAATTGCTTTGCACAAATCCTTGGCCGTCATGACGGATATTCCCTCAAAGTTAATAACCTTATGATGAATCATCATCGCCGCAAGCTGATCTCGAGAAACGGTCTGAGCTGCGCGCAAATGCTGACAATCGAAGGCGTCAGCCACCAAACTCCGTATGCGGTTCCAATGGTCTACCGATTCATTGTTATGATCCCCGGCACTTTCGCACAAAGCCAACAAATGCTGGCCCATCTCGAAACCTGCTGTTTCCGTGGATCGTTGACGCTCGGCATAACGCATCCAGATCCCGAAGGATTCACGACTCACAGTGAGGGATTCTCCGTCGTCCATGTCCTCCTCCCGGGTCTGGCCGATGTCCACTTCGTCATTGCCCCACTCAGTCGCCCAGTCCTCGCGCCATGTCACGTCCTTGTAATAAGGATTGTTGTGCTTGAGCCAAATGAAGGCAGCGCGAAGCTTGTCGATATTGACAGTGAAAGGTGCTTTCATGCAGGGCCGTCCGCCAAAGCTGCGAGGACGCACTTTCACAAAAGGCATGCTGCTGGGAAGCGTCGGGAGTGTCTTCAAGAACTCGGTCACCTTCTGACGGAAATTGCAGACATGTCCGACATAAGCCAATTGCCCGGTCCGCGGGATAGTGTACACCTGACACAACGGATGCACCAGTGCCAGCACCATCTCCTCGCCGTCGGACAGCGCCGCAATTGCTGGAGCAAACTCTGAAATGGATCTCCCAAGGATATACGTGTTCGGATCGCCCTCTGCCACATTGGTCGGAGGAAGCCATTGCTCTTCCACAGGCGTGTGGTCCTGCCACCGCTCTCGAATCACGTCTGCGGATGCCCTGACAGGGTCTACCGTGTAGTCGCATAGACGCGTCTGAGATGCATCCTCGCCATCAGCAACGACTTTCAGCTCTCCTTCTTTTGAAACAAATGGCTTGCAGGACTTGCAAAGCACAATAGACCTTTTGCGCGTGGGATCTTCAATGCGATCCAAGATCCGTTGGCAGACTTCGGCTGGGTAATTCTTGCGCAGAAATTTGCGCGCTGGTTGTTCGTTTGCATCACATTCCTTGTGCTCAGGTATGTCATAATCCAGCATCCATTTGTTGATCTGCTTTGCAGTTTCGCACTTCAGAATCTTGCTCTTCTGTGGCTGGAACCATGCCCGTTGAGAGCCTGTCTTCAAAGGGACCTTCTCAAAACCAAACTCAGAGAGATTGGCATGGTACCAAGCACGCCAGCAGCATACGCATGTGCACCATTCTGGATCGTTCAGGAATTTATTCATTTCATGGATGTGCCGAAGAGAATCTGGATTGTTGAGACCGACATATGACGGGGGCAGCACTCCTGGACCCTCACCTTCAGGTCTGCCCTCATCCTTGGCAATGACGCTCGCGGCGGCTCGCCACGTTCCACCCGGGCACACGGTTTCATGCTTCCTGTTCGCATGGGCGCGTTGTGCTCCAATCAACGAGGCTCTCTTCTGGCGCGCTACTTCCCTCTTCTTGTGCCGCTTGCGATGCCTATCCTGTGCCTTCACCTGTGGATCTCTCTTACGAAGCCTATCTTGTGCCCTGCGCTGTGCACTGTTCTTGCGACAGTTAACCTTTGCTTTCACGTGCGCAAAGCTGCGATGAAGCCTCATCCGAACCTTACAAAGCTTATTTTTGTGAACCACACGAAGCTTCTGTTGCGCCTCTTTGTTGCCCAAGTTGTCTGCAAGGGCGCGCCGACAGTCTTCCTCGAGTTGGTTCCTTGTTTTCTGTTTCTTGCTTCCTCGAGTTGGTTCATTTCTGATGATAACACCAAGTCTGCTGACTCTCGATCGCAACTGGTTGCGGTTCAGTGCCGACAACTCTGCGACGGCTGCGGAACGTCGGCCTTCCTGCTGCACCTCGGACTGCT
>Ga0308005_10000824_pt1 | contig 11023 bp, 9 predicted proteins | sample Neamet67_FD_203142 | JGI IMG/M metagenome (GOLD analysis project Ga0308005, IMG submission 203142) | Marine microbial communities from water near the shore, Antarctic Ocean - #67 | ecosystem: Environmental > Aquatic > Marine > Unclassified | place: Southern Ocean | collected 2014-06-07 | reverse complement strand
AACTTCATCATCGGAACCGCCGGTCACATTGACCACGGCAAGTCCACCCTTGTTCACACTCTCACCGGGACCAATCCCGACCGCCTCCCCGAGGAAAAGGAACGCGGCGTGACGATCGAGCTGGGCTTTGCGCATTTCGCCCTCCCGGTGCCGCAAACCTCCAATGACACCTTTGAGATCGGAGTGGTCGATGTCCCTGGTCACGCCGACTTCGTGAACAACATGGTCGCCGGAGTGGGTTCCCTTGATCTGGGCATCTTTATCGTCGCGGCCGATGACTCCTGGATGCCCCAATCCGAGGAGCACTTGCAAATCCTGACTTATCTCGGGATTACAAATTTTATCGTTGCTCTCACGAAAGCCGACCTTGTGGATGATCTTGAATTCGTCACCGAGATCCTCGCCGATGATCTGCAAGGAACGGCACTCGAAGGTGCTCCCATCGTTCCTGTCTCGGCACCCACTGGACTCGGCATGGAAGAGCTGAAGGAAATAATCGCCAAGACTCTCGGCGATACTGCCGCTCCGCGAGACTTCGAACAACCCCGTCTCGCTGTCGACCGGGCCTTTTCGCCGAAAGGGGTCGGCACCGTGGTTACGGGCACTCTCACTGGAGGAGTCCTCGCGGTGGGCACTCAGTTGACCGCCTATCCTTCTGGCCTCAAAACCCACGTTCGCTCGATCCAGAATCACAGTGCCTCCCTGGAACAAGCGGTTCCCGGAATGCGGACCGCCCTTAATCTTCCTGACCTCCCCCTGAGCGCTAAAGGAAAGAAAGGAATCTCGCGCGGGCATCTTTTGGTCGGAGGATCTCCGGGTGAGGCTACCCTTGAAATCGATGTCCAAATCACCCGCTCCCATCGTCCCATTCCCGGGCAAAAAGGCACGCAACGGCCCCTGAAATCCAACCATCGTATCTTTGTTCACCACGGCTCCGGTCGTACCCAGGCCCGCCTTCTTTTCCCCGAAGACATCGTCCTCAACCCCGGCGATACTTCCATCGCGCAACTCCGTTTCGATCATCCTATTCATGCCCTGGCCGGCGAACGATTGGTCATCCGCGAACTCTCCGGAGAAGCCACGCTCGCCGGAGCAACGGTTCTTGATCCCCATCCCACCCGGCGACAGTTTCGCTCGGAAGAGCGCCAGGGTTTTCTGCTCGCTCGGGCCGAAGCTCCCGATGACCTGTTGATACTCCTTCGCACCCATCTGGAGCGTGACCACTTTGTTCCGGTCACTGAACTCACCCAGTCGCTTCCCTTCTCTGACGCCGAGATCAAAACGGCTCTTAAAAAACTGACTAAATCGAATGAAGTGATTGCGCGTGGCGAGAAGCATTTTGCCCACGCTCCTTACTGGAAAGATTTGCTGAAAAAATCTTCCAAGGTTGTGCAAGACTATCATGCCAGTCACCCCGACCATGTTGGGATGTCGACCGATGTTCTTAAAAAATCTCTCGGTACCTCCACGGCGGTTCCCGGGCTCTTCGACGCCCTCCTTATTCAACTTGGAGAGAAGAATTTCAAAATCGCCGACAACATCATCTGCCACAATTCGCATTCACTCGAACTCCCTCCCGAGCTCGAAGCACCTGCAGCTGAAATCCTGAAAACTCTCGATGAAGCCGGTCTTGCTCCTCCGTTACCGGCCGAGCTACAGGCGACCGCAAATCATCAGGCTGCTTACAAGTTCCTTTCCCGCACTCGCCAGATCATTCCTCTTGATCCCAAGGTGACTTTGGGAGGCAAGGTTTTCCAAAAGACCATCGATCAAGTTCGCTCCTTCATTGAAGAGCACGGCCAAGCCACCGCCTCGGAGCTCCGTCAACATCTCGATACCTCGCGAAAGGTGATCATGCCATTCCTTGAACGGCTTGATCGCGACAAGATCACGCGACGCGACGGGGATTTTCGGACTCTGGTTTGATCGTGTGGCTTGTCCAAGCGAGCGGAAGAAGCAATGGGAGAACTCCCGCTCGCCGTTTGAATACTCCCGTCGGTGAACTCCTGCCACGATTCAGTCTCGAAAAGTTTCCCTGGAGGCCCATGCGAATCGAGGCCATCGATTTTTCTTCCATGCTCTTTGCCCTTCCTAGGATTCATCCCGAGCTGGAGATGAAGGTTTTTCATGAAAAATCGAAAGTCACCTTCGGAGTAGATTTGTCGGATTGACCGGGGGAGGAAAAATCTCGAACCTTCAGACATGAGGTTTCTTCTTCTCGTCTTCCTTCTTCTCCATTCGGCATCGGGCGCCGAGCGCCTCAACGTCGTTCTCTTTGTCACTGATGACCAGTCGCCGGTGGCCGGGTGCTATGGGAACTCGGTGATTCAAACGCCGAATCTCGATGCTCTGGCAAAAGAGGGGACGATGTTCACTCAGGCCTTTGCAACGACGGCTTCGTGCTCTGCTTCCCGCTCGGTCATTTTGAGCGGTCTGCACAATCACTTCAACGGGCAGTATGGGCACACCCATCACTTTCATAAGTTTGAATCGTTTGCCTCTATGCGTGCTTTCGCCCTGCCGCAGTTGATGGCTCAGGCCGGCTATCGGACGGTGCAGATCGGAAAGCTCCATATTGCTCCCGAGTCGGTTTTTCATTTTGACCAATACCTCAAAGGCAATGCCCGCAATGCGACCCAGATGGCGGAGGTCTGCAAGCCAGTTTTTGAGGAGAAAAGCGACCAGCCATTCTTTCTCTACTTTGCGACGTCCGATCCCCATCGTGGTGGCGGGAAGGATATGACTTTCCCCGGAACACACAAACCGGATCGCTTTGGAAACCTTCCCAACAAAAAGGAATACCCCGGCGTGAAAGAGGTTTTCTATGATCCCGCAAAAGTCATCGTTCCCGGCTTCCTACCCGATACTCCCGAATCCCGTGCCGAGATTGCCAATTACTACCAGTCCTGCTCACGCATTGATCAAGGTCTGGGACGGCTCATTGAACTCCTCAAGGAAAACGGCAAGTGGGACAACACCGTGATTATTTTCACGGCGGATCACGGGATGGCCTTTCCAGGGGCCAAGACCACTGTTTATGAAGCGGGCTTGCGGGTGCCTTTTGTCGTCCGCGACCCCCGCGCCGCGAAGAAGGGGATCACCAGCGAAGCGATGCTCTCCCACAGCGACATCACGCCCACGATTCTTGATATCGCGGGAGCCTTAAACACCAAGAAGACCGCGCCTTCCAAGCCTCTCTCCTTTGAGAAAGGCGGCGTCGGAGAAAACTCCGGCAAAGCGCCGAAGAAGTATCACGGACGAAGCTGGCTCCCGATTCTCACCGAGACCAAGCCCGAAGGTTGGGATGAAATTTCCGCTTCCCACACCTTCCACGAGATCCAGATGTACTACCCCATGCGCGTCATTCGTGATCGTCAATACAAGCTCATTTGGAATATCGCCCATCGTCAGCCCTATCCTTTTGCGTCGGACCTCTGGGTGGCGGCAACGTGGCAGGCCCAGTGGGAAAAGGGGAAGGATGCCGATTACGGTGGGCGCACGGTCGATTCCTACATTCACCGCCCGCAATTTGAGTTTTTCGACATCGCCTCTGACCCTAATGAGAGCCGCAATCTTGCCAATGACCCGGCTCATGCGAAGGCGCTCGCAAAATATAAGGACCGCCTCAAAGCCGAACAAAAGCGCACCGGTGATCCGTGGATCATGAAGTGGGACTACGAATAGGATCTTCCTCGCCAGCAGGAAGGCATTTGGGAAAAGAAGGCCGACGGCCAGGGCTCCTATAAAGATTCCGGCGAACATGCCGGAATGGCTTTCTCCGAGGGTGGCTGAGCTAAAGGTGATGAGGACGGCGAGATGACCGTTTTTGCGATGCGCTTGGCAAAGTAGTAGATGCGGCGCTCGATTTCCAAAACTCGGCTTTCGAGGCGGTAGACTTCGACGCGGTTGGGGTCATGACTGCGTAATCGTGATCCGAGGAAAGCCCCGAGCTCATCAAGTTCGTTATAGAGCGGGCGTTTCAGGTCAATGACTCTGTTCGCGGCAGCCTGATCCCGCTCTCCTACCGCAGTCATGGCATCGTGCAGGGCTCGTGTGACTTGCTGGTGCACCGAGCGAATTCGGGAGCGGGTGCCATCACTGGCATTGAGCCGGGAAGCCTGCCACTCTTTGATGAGAGTGCCGAGATTGTTTGCGATGGTGTCGGCAATGCCACGAAGGTGGTTTGTGACATCGAGCAGTCGCTCCAGTTCCCGGGCGGTTTCTTCGTTCAAAATGTCAGTCGAAATCTTACGGGCATAACCAAGGATTTCGATCGAAAGGAGTTCGGCATCGTTTGCAGTTTTGACGAGTTGATGGGCGTTAAATTGAGCCAACTTGATACGTTCCCCCTTCTGGTTTTGGAGCATGGAGATGACAAGCTCCCCAAGGTGGCAGACTTCCTTGCGGACCCGGTCAACCGCGATGGCGGGAGTGTCTAAAATTAAGGGGTCAAGAAACCTGGGCTTTGCTTCCTTAGGAAGAGCTTTGGGTTTGTCCCGGATGATGAAGCACGAGAGTTTCACGAACAAGGGAGCGAACCAAATGAAGATGAGAGTATTGGCGACATTGAAAAAGGTGTGGGCGTTGGCGATTTGACGGGGAACTTCTTTGGCAAGGCGCTCCTTTCCCTCGAGGCTGGAGTAATCGGGAGAGATTACGCGAACCCAGTCGGCGAGGTGAGGAATGAGCCCAAACCAGAGAACCACTCCGACCAAATTAAAAATGATATGAACGACGGCAGCCCGCTTGGCTTCCGCGGGTTTTCCAAGTGCGGCGAGGGCGGCCGTAACGCAGGTGCCCAGATTCGCGCCAAAAGCAAGGGCGATGCCAGCTTCAAGGGAAATGAAACCCTCCAGAGCAAGAACGATGACAATGCCGGTGGTGGCCGATGAGCTTTGCACCAATGCCGTGAAGGAGGCGGCCACAACAATCGCCAGAAGCGGGCTGTCCATCTGCGCCATGGTGTCGATAAACGGTTGGTAGTCGCGCAAAGGGTGGGTGGCTTGGCTCATGAGGCTCATCCCGAAGAAAACGAGCCCGAGTCCCATCACGGCCTTTCCGATCTGGCGGAGTTTCTCCTTCTTACCGATGAAGAGCATCGCAAAGCCGACGGCGACGAGAGCGAGGGCATACTTGGTGACCTTGAAGGCAACAATCTGGGCGGTGATGGTCGTGCCAATGTTCGCGCCCATAATGATGCCGACCGACTGGGTGAGAGAGAGGAGTCCGGCGGAGATAAAGCCCACCACGAGGACGGTGGTGACGGACGATGATTGCACAATGGCAGTCGCGAAGGCTCCGGTGAGGACACCAAGAAAGCGATTTTTTGTGAGCCCTCCGAGGATCATGCGGAGACCATTGCCCGCGATTGATTTGAGGGCTCCCGACATTTGTTCCATGCCATAGAGGAACAGGGCCAGACCGCCTAGAAGAGTCATGATCATGGCCGGAAAGTCAAAGGGCATATTTGGGATTGAATACTAGTTAATCTCATTTTGAAAACGTTATTGTCGCATTATCTAAGATCGATGATTGAGAGTTTGACGGGGCAAGAGGGCACCTTTGCGCTGAAGGAACCCACTTGGCTGATTTTGGGAGCCGCCAATGCCGGTTTGGGGAGTTCTCCCGGGATGATTAGGGCCGAAGAGATTCGTTTTATGAATCCATGATCCAGCTTTCACACCGAGGCGGATGCCGGACGATCAGAGGCGCGGGCTATGTTGCTTGGGTTCGAGATGCCAGGATTCGCCTTCGTTGAGCTGGGTGAGGCCGCGGGAGTTTCGGAGAAGGATGTCCGATGCTTAAGAGTACGGCCTCTAGCAGAGTCCGGATTGGAAATTGAATTTTCCGGATTGGATAAGTCCGAAGGGCTGCTAAAATGGACGGATCTTGGCTTTTCGTATCCTTTCTCTCCTCGCGCTCGCAGGTCTCTCTTCTTGCTCCCTTCCAGACACCCGGCTCTGGAACGACCGGGCGGCGATCACCCCCGCCGACATGCCTGCGGAGCTCATCACCAAGGTGGGCGTTCATGGCTCCGCCATATCCATCGTCAGCAATCCCGTCAGCAGCACGCGCAAAGGAATCTCGATGTGGTGGCGCCGTTCCCGCCTCCTCGGCGACAGTATTCTTAAACAACGGATCCTGCTCAATTCAGCCTACACCAAGGGAGCAAACATCGAACAGGCGCTCGATCTGATGGGACTTCCAACTCCTCTGCCGGGAAAGATCGACTACCTTGTCGACGGCCGTGAATTCTTCCCCGCGCTCTATCGTTCCATCGACCACGCCAAGCACCGAATCGACACCCAGGTCTTTATCTTCGACAATGACGACGTCGCCACGCGATACGCCGACCGACTCAAGGAACGCAGCCGGGATATCCAATGCCGCGTCCTCATGGACCGACTGGGCTCGATCTCCTCATGGTGGACCGCTCCCGAAACGCCACTCCCTAAAAACTTTCGACCTCCCTCATCCATGCCCCACTACCTCATGAAAGACAGCCGGGTAAAAGCACGCGTCTCTCAAAACCCCTGGCTGGTTTCGGACCACTCCAAAGTCATTCTAATCGACGGAGAGGAAGCCTATCTCGGAGGCATGAATATCGGCCGGGAGTACCGCTACGAATGGCACGACTTGATGGTGCGAGTTCGCGGGCCGATCACCACGGAACTGCAAAACCACTTCAATCGCTCATGGCGTCTGCAGGGCTTTTGGGGCGACTGGAGCATGCCCTTCTATCGTAAGCTAAAACCCGATCTAGGTGCCGCCGAGGCCGGGCACTACCCAATCCGCCTGCTCCGCACCACTCCCGCCCGCGCTGAAATCGAGGAGGCTCTTTTGTCTGCCATCCGAATGAGCCGGAAACGCATTTACTTGCAAAACTCCTATGTCACTTCCGAACTGCTCCTGCAGGAACTTCTCGCTGCCCGGGATCGGGGGGTCGAAGTCAATTTCATCTTTCCCGAAACGAACGATTCAAAGCTCATGAGCATCGCCAATCGGCGCTTCGCGGCAACGCTTCTGAAGCGAAATTGTAATGTTTACGCCTACCCGAAATTCAGCCACGTCAAGGCCTCCATTGTCGATAACTGGGCCTGCATCGGATCAGCCAACCTTGATGGCCTCAGCCTGCGTATCAACGGGGAACTTAATATCGCCTACTCGGATCCGGAAGCAATCGAGACGCTCCGTCAGAAGGTTTTCCTCAAAGACATTCGAGCCTCCCGAAAACTGAAACGGGGAGAGCTCAAAGTCCCGCCCATCTCCCTCGGCAACCTCATCCTTCAACAGCTCTAACCGGGATCTTCCGCGAAACCGCCCGGGAAGAGTGTGGTGCGCTTGTCCCAAGAAGAGGGATGCCGAACATCGAGAATTCCGGCGTCAATCTGCTCCGCCCCGATCCATCGCACCCCCTTGAAAACAAGGGGGTTGAGGTCAGCCCTTCTCACAGTATGCTTGGCGTCCAAACCTCAAGGAGCTGTCTTTCTTTCACAAAGAAGTGGAGCGGGATGTTTGGGCGCAGGAATTGGCCTTTTTAGGCGGCTGATTTTCGTAATTCTGTCTGGCCAATGTTGACCCGAGGGGGACGGAGATGGCGATTGTATCGGAAGGCGCTTCGCCGCTAGACTCTCTGCATGAAGATAGTGCGCCTGCTTCTCGCCGCCCTTGCGGTTTTCTCCTCTGGTGTCTTGTCAGCTGAATCGTTCACGCTCGAGTCGAAGGGAAACGGCGCGTGGTCGGACGCTGCAACCTGGAAACCCGCACGCCAACCGAAAGCGGGCGACAAGGTGCATATTCGCTCCGGGCATGCGATCATCTATGATGTCAAATCTCCTCATCTGATCCCGCTGCTCCACATCGAGGGCGCGCTCGCGACCGACACGTCGGGCAATCGGGAACGGACCGCGCACACCCTCATGATCAAAATCGTCGAATGAAAATCTTCACCCTAATCCTAATCCTGTCCCTCGGGGCGTCTTTTGCTGACGAAGCGACAAAGAACCTCGAACGGAAGAATCTCGTTGCGTGGTGTATTGTTCCCTTCGATGCCAAGAAGCGGAATCCTGCCGAGCGAGCGAAGATGCTCAAGGAGCTCGGTATCGGCCGCTGCGCCTACGATTGGCGCAACGAGCACGTCGTCGAATTTGAGGAAGAGATCCTCCAATACAAAAAGCACGGCATCGAATACTTTGCCTTCTGGGGCGGACATGAATCGGCCTTCGCGCTGTTCGAGAAGCATGGAGTTCACCCGCAGATCTGGCAAACGGCCCCGAGCCCGAAGGACGGCACGCAGGAGGAGAAAGTTGCTGCCGTCATGGCGTCGCTGGATCCGCTGGCAAGGCGCACCTCAACGCTCGGCTGCAAACTGGGTCTCTACAATCATGGCGGCTGGGGTGGAGAGCCGGAGAATCTCGTCGCAGTTTGTAAAGGGCTACGCGCCCGGGGGCACAAGCACGTTGGCATCGTTTACAACTGGCATCACGGTCACGGACAAATCGAAGATTGGAAGGAATCTCTCGCGCTGATGAAACCGTTTCTCCACTGCCTCAACCTCAACGGCATGAATGACGCGGCAACGCCTAAGATTCTCCCGCTGGCGCAGGGCGAGCACGACTTGGCGATGCTGAAAGCGCTCGTCACGAGCGGCTACGCTGGTCCGGTCGGCATTCTGGATCACCAGAACGAACTCGATTCAAAGATCGCGCTCGGCGACAATCTCGACGGCTTGGAGTGGCTGGGAAAGGAGGTCATGAAACCGGGCTCGGGAGGTGAGAAGCCCACGCCTGGGCAATTTACGGCACCTGGAAAGTGAATTCGAGGTGGCCCTCAGCATTGATGACAGTTTGGGGAGTGGTCAGAGGGAAGGGAATCTCCCCTGTTTGTAGTCTTCTCCAGCCACACCCTCGTCAATCGCCCATCCCGGCAAGAACCGCGCGCCCTGAAACGAAGGCCCAAAAACTGCCCAGCAAGGTAGAATCCTCATAACCCAAGTCGCGGCTCGGCGGGATTCTGTCGGGCCATTGTGGACATTCCCAAAACTGTTCAATCAATCGCCCGCTCCGGAGGCATTTGTCGGGGCCGTTAAGAGGGAAGCGGGGTTGCAATTTTCTGGTGCCATTACGCCTGCCCCTTAGGATCGGCGGTAGTGCTATGAAATTCCTATTTTCCTTTTTTCTTTTGATCGCGATCACGTCAGCAGACGAGCGTCCACTTCCCAAGGTGAAGCATCTGATCGATACCCACATCCATCTCTACGATCCGACCCGCGAGGGCGGTGTCCCTTGGCCACCGAAGGGAGACGAGGTTCTCTACAGGCCGCACCTGCCGGCGGAGTTCAAAAAGGTCTCGAAACCCGCGGGCCTCACGGGGGTGATAGTGGTTGAGGCCAGCGACCGCCTTGAGGACAACCGGTGGGTTCTCGATCTCGTGAAGGGAGACGACTACTTTGTCGGACTGGTGGGTAACATTGATCCCTATGCCGATGACTTCGCGAAGCAGTTGAGGGAGCTGAAAAAAGACAAACGTTTGGTCGGTATTCGGGCGCGCAATGGCAAAGACAAGAAGGCGATCGATCATACTGACGCGAAGTTCCTCGCCAGTTTACGGGAACTCGCGAAGAACGATCTCAGCGTCGATCTTCTTGTCAACGGAGGAGGGGTTGAAGCGGTCAAGCAAGTCGATCAACTGGCGCGGACCATTCCGGATCTGCACATCGTGGTCGACCATGTTCTCGGGTATGATTTTGATGGTAAGGAAGCCAATCCCGAGTGGGTCGCTGCGGTTGAGAAGCTCGCGAAAAACAAGAACGTGTGGTGCAAGATTTCCGGTTTGTATCAGCGCAGCATCCCACAGCCGGCTCCTCATGTCATCGACCACTATCGCAGCGTCCTCGATGTGCTCTGGAAAAACCTCGGCGCGGAACGGCTCATCTTCGGCAGCAACTGGCCGTGTACCAGAAACAGCGGGGACTATACCAGTTTTGTGAAACTGGTGAATGGATATTTTTCTGCCAAAGGCCAGGAGGCTTGCGAACGCTATTTCTGGAAAAATGCCGCCGAAGCCTACCGGCTGAAGCTCGATTGATCGTGGTTGGATCGCTGAGATACGAGTATCGCGAGCGGCTGACGTTGACGTGGCAATTCAAGTCGGTATTCGGGTGTGCCCGACGCTTAAGATTCCGGACGCCAGGAGAGGCCGAATTACAGGTCGTGTTCGACAAAGCTGAGGTTTTTCATGGATCAGATTTTGATCCGTTTGTTCTGCCAGAACTGAAAGAGGAGGGCTAAGAGAGCGATCAAGGCCCCGAAGAATTCGCGGGTGAGTTCGACACGCGGGTCATTGGCTGACATCGAAACTTGGGTCATCGTGAATTTTTCCTCACCGAAGAGGTTTTCCCAAAGTCCGGGTCCTGAAAGTGACATTTCGGTGAGGCAGGCGATGACGGCGACGAGAAAGAACCAGACTGGGAGGCGCCGAAAATTCAAGAGAATGAAGCCGATTCCAATGAGGGCATAGAAGAGGAGCCAGAGGGCGGCATCGAGCGAGGAAGGATTGTGATAGATGCCGGGATCGACGTCATTGTATTGCACATAGGCGAAAAAGAAGAAGAGGGCCGCGAGAAGGTAGTTGAAGATCTTCATTTCGGTGGAATTGATTATTGAGTGATACTGACTTGAGGATAGCTTCCTTTCCATGGCACGTAGGATCTTGTTTGTCTGCACTGGAAATACCTGTCGAAGCCCCATGGCAGAGGGGATTTTCCGGAAAGCGACTGAGGGGAGCGATTTTGAGGTATCGTCCGCCGGAGTGGCGGCCCAGTCCGGGAGTGCAGCGAGTCGTGATACGGTTTTAGTATTGAAGGATCAGGGAATTGAATTGGAGGAATTCCGGAGTCGAATGGTGGACGACGAGATTCTGGAAGACGCGGAAGCTGTTTTCTGCATGACGGAGGGGCACCTGGAGATGCTTGAAATGATGCACCCAAAAGATGAGGAGAAATATCACCTCGCGTGCGACTTTG
>Ga0308005_10000820_pt1 | contig 11101 bp, 10 predicted proteins | sample Neamet67_FD_203142 | JGI IMG/M metagenome (GOLD analysis project Ga0308005, IMG submission 203142) | Marine microbial communities from water near the shore, Antarctic Ocean - #67 | ecosystem: Environmental > Aquatic > Marine > Unclassified | place: Southern Ocean | collected 2014-06-07 | reverse complement strand
TAACTGAGGGCATCGAACCTATGGGTATCTCTCAGGGACCCTATTCCGGAAAACCGAACCCTCATGCCTGGATGTCAGCGTCTAACGCTATTATCTATATAGATAACATTCGTCGTGCACTAGTGCATCATGACAGCAAAAATACTGCTATTTATAACGCTAATGCCGAACGTTACGGCGCCCAAGTGCTATCCGCCGTTGCACCTTTTAAAGCCAAACTAGAGGGATTGCCGGAAAGTAATCGTTGGCTTGTTACCAGCGAAGGAGCGTTTAGTTACTTGGCGCGAGATTACGGTTTAAAAGAGGCTTATTTGTGGCCTATAAATGCCGACGGGCAAGGTACGCCACAACAAGTTCGTCGGGTTATCGACCAAATTAATAAACACCAAATTAAGGCTATTTTTAGTGAGAGTACAGTGTCAGCAAAACCAGCGCAGCAGGTGGCTCGAGAAACAGGAGCAAACTATGCGGGAGTGCTGTATGTCGATTCATTGAGCTCAAAAGAGGGTAAAGTACCCACTTATATTGAGTTACTGAGCGTTACGTTGAATACTATAGCCGAGGGTTTAAGCCAGCAATGATTGGATTAGACGTCAAAAACATCACAGTAACCTATAAAAATGGTCACACAGCGATTCATGACACTTCCTTCAGTCTTCCTCAAGGAACTATCACTGCGCTGGTTGGCGTCAACGGCAGCGGCAAGTCGACGCTGTTTAAGTCCATTATGGGGTTCGTCTCATTAGCAGCTGGATCAGTCGAAATACTTGGAATGCCTGTCAAAAAAGCATTGAAAAGCAACCAGGTGGCTTATGTGCCCCAGAGTGAGGAGATCGACTGGAACTTTCCTGTATTGGTTAAAGATGTCGTAATGATGGGTCGTTACGGGCATATGAATATCTTCAGGCATGCTAAACAGAAAGACCATCAGATGGTTGAGATGGCTTTGTCACGCGTGGGCATGGAATCCTTTAGAGAGCGTCAAATTGGTGAACTATCAGGTGGACAAAAGAAACGCGTCTTTTTGGCCCGCGCATTAGCTCAAGAGAGCCAAATTGTTCTACTTGATGAGCCTTTTACTGGGGTCGATGTAAAAACAGAAGAACAAATTATGGCCCTACTCAGAGAGATGCGCTCTGAAGGAAAGGTTATTTTAGTATCCACTCACAACCTTGGTAGTGTCCCTGAATTTTGTGATCGCGCAGTATTAATAAACCGCACTATTCTCGCCTCGGGCACAACTAAAAGCGTATTTACGCAAGAAAACTTGCAGCTCGCCTTTGGCGGCGTTTTACGCCGTTTTGTTCTTACCGGCAAACAACTACATGATGATGATGACACGCGCCAAGTTACTGTTCTATCTGATGATGAACGTCCTGTTGTTCTTTACGGCGAGGACGCGCCTAATAATACCGAGAATCCCGAATAATGGATGCTCTCCTAGTCCCCTTTGAATACGGATACATGGTTAATGCCATATGCGTCAGTGCCCTGGTAGGGGGAGTCTGCGGCTTTTTGTCGGCCTACTTAATGCTCAAAGGCTGGTCGCTCATTGGAGATGCACTATCGCACTCTATCGTTCCTGGAGTAGCTGGTGCGTATATGCTAGGGCTGCCCTTTGCCCTGGGTGCGTTCTTTTCAGGTGGTTTAGCCGCCAGCACCATGTTGTTCTTAAGTCAGCGATCAAAACTTAAAGAAGACGCAATCATAGGTCTTATTTTCAGTTCTTTTTTTGGCCTCGGGCTGTTTATGATTTCGCTCTCCCCTGCGTCAGTTAATATTCAAACTATTGTACTAGGCAATATTTTGGCCATCACTCCCGCCGACACCCTTCAATTAGTGCTAATTGGTGGCATCTCATTGGTTATCTTATTGGTTAAATGGAAAGATCTGTTAGTGGTTTTTTTCGATGAAAATCACGCCCGAACAATTGGCTTGAACCCCACCCGACTAAAAATATTATTCTTTACGCTACTAAGCGCATGTACTGTGGCGGCGTTGCAGACAGTGGGGGCTTTTTTGGTCATTGCGATGGTGGTTACTCCAGGTGCAACAGCTTACCTTTTGAGCGATAGATTTGGCATTATTATATCGCTGAGTGTAGCAATCGGTGCTGGAACTTCGCTAATGGGCGCATACTTAAGCTTTTTTGTCGATGGTGCTACCGGAGGCATTATAGTAGTTCTACAAGCGAGTCTCTTTGTTGTCGCGTTTCTGTTTGCACCGAAACATGGCTATCTGGCTTCCCAGTTTAAAGCTAAGAAAGGTCTAAAGATTGGAGCGCATACCAATGGATAACCTTTTGGTATTACTCGAGCCTTTTACATTTACTTTTATGCAACAAGCATTTGCGATTGTTCTGTTAGTGGCAGTACCTACGGCTATCTTGTCTTGCTTTTTAGTACTAAAAGGCTGGTCATTAATGGGTGATGCTATATCGCACTCAGTTTTGCCAGGTGTTGTTCTGGCCTACATTCTTGCAATACCACTTGCTGTAGGCGCTTTTGCTGCCGGGATGGTCTGCGCAATAGCGACGGGCTTTATTACTGAAAATAGCCGTCTAAAAGAAGATACTGTGATGGGGGTAGTTTTTTCCAGTATGTTTGGTATCGGATTGGTCATGATGACAAAGATTGATTCCAATGTGCATTTAGATCATATTTTATTTGGTGATGTCTTAGGCATTAGTTGGCGTGATGTATTGGAATCTGGGATTATTACGCTAATGGTGGTTGCCTTTATCTTCGTCAAAGGAAAAGACTTACTTGTTTTTGTATTTGATAAGCAGCATGCGAAAGTCATTGGACTGCCCGTTACCCTACTACATTACGGGCTTCTGGCAATGTTGTCATTAACCATTGTTGGCGCCCTAAAAGCTGTCGGCATGATTTTAGTGATCGCAATGCTGATTGCACCTGGTGCTATTGCGCACTTAATCACTGCTAAATTTCAATCAATGATGATGACCTCAGTAGGTATTTCGCTGTGCTGTTCTTTTTTGGGCGTGTATTTGAGTTTCTTTATCGATAGCGCACCAGCTCCCACCATCATTATGCTAATGACTACCACGTTTATCGGCGTCTTTGTCTTCACCAGCTATAGAGCAAAGCAAACGTCTCAGAAAATGTTAGCCGTGGCGAACTAATTAAGCAGTAATGATCTACGCCGCCTCAGAGGACTCAGCTGCTTCAGTCGTGCTAGAAAACTCCATGTATTTGTCTTTCACTGAACCGTACCTCAGCTGTAAAAGATCTAAAAAGTAGCTTTGATGGAGCTTCCACGGCGCTATTGCTCCCTCTCGAGGAAACTTATCAATCGACCGCTTGATATAACCGGACTCTAATCCGATTGACATAACTCGATTAAAACTCATATTCCCAGTGCGCGGTGTACACTGTTGCTGGTGTGTTTTATCCATATGATTGATCAAGCGGCAGACATATTCACTAGTAAGATCACATTTTAGTGTCCAAGACGCATTGGTATAACCTGTGGCAACAAACAAATTTGGCACATCGCTTAGCATCATCCCTTTGTACTGAACAGTATCTGGAATATCGACTGACCTACCATCCACTACAATTTTCATACCACCCAACGCTAGTAATTCGAGACCGGTAGCTGTGACTACAATATCAGCGTCCAGTGTTTTACCTGATTTGAGTTGAATACCCTCCTCTGTGAAACTGGAAATATGATCAGTAACAATGGTCGAGGTTCCTTTTCGTAATGACCTAAAGAGATCTCCGTTTGGAACAAGGCAAAGACGCTGATCCCAGGGTTTATAGCTCGGGGAAAAATGCGTAGCTACGTCAAAGTCTTCCCCTAACCAACGTTGCGTCCACTTAAATAATTGCTCTCTAATATACTCAGGTCGGCGCTTGCTCATGCGGTACAAAATCATCTGCGACAAAACGTTCTTCCACCGCGTTAGACGGTAAGCTAACTGATCTGGTAAATAGCGTTCTAATTTAGCCGCGAAACTGTCCTTTGATGGGCGAGAAACTACATATGTCGGTGAGCGCTGGAGCATCGTTACATGGCCCGCAGTCTTTGCCATCGAAGGGACCAGCGTGATGGCTGTAGCACCGCTGCCAATCACAATGACTTTCTTACCCGCATAATCGATATTCTCTGGCCATTGCTGAGGATGAATAATCTGGCCTTTGAAAGAATTAATACCTACAAATTCAGGCGTATAACCCTGATCATAGCGATAATAACCAGTGCAACTATAGATAAAGTTACATGTGATTATGGTGTCTTTCTGTCCGCGCACTTTAAGCGTCAAACTCCAAGTAGCTGAGGCACTGTCCCAGGAGATAAGTTCTACTTTTTGGTTATAGCGAATGTGCTTCTCTATATCGTGTTGTTGCGCCGTTTCACGAATATAACTCAGGATTGCCGGCCCATCGGCAATGGCTTGCTCATGTTTCCAAGGTTTAAAGCTATACCCCAGAGTATGCATGTCCGAGTCTGAACGAACGCCGGGGTAGCGGAATAAATCCCATGTACCTCCTAAAGTGTCACGACCTTCAAGAATTGCATAGCTTTTATTTGGTGTATTTCGCGTCAGGTGGCATGCAGCGCCAATGCCTGATAATCCAGCGCCAATAATGACGACATCTACGTGATCAACTGACATAAAAAAGCCTTAATCTTTTGCTAAATGGAGAGTTTACGCGAACCTCAAGCCAAAAGATGTCGCCTGTGTGATAAGTTTAGTGACTCGATAGCGTCACTCGATCAGGAAAACCATCCCTTAACCGCCTTATCTAATAATGGACGACACTTTTTCAATTGGCTATTGTATGCACCAGTCTGACCCTTGACGCTGGCAGCTATTTTGAGCAACTGTGGTTTCTTGGTGAAAGAGCCTCTTGAGTAGCCTCCCCAACCCTCGTGATAAGCAAGATACTGACGATAGGGATCAGACTTAGATATGCCAAGACGCCGGTGACTAGTATCGGCATACCAACCTATGAAATTAATAGCATCACCAAAATTATCTCGATCATGGCTCCAATTTCCTGTGGCTTTTCGATAGTCAGTCCAAGCTGCATCTTGAGCCTGAGCATACCCATAGGCGGACGACTTCCGAGGCAGCGGTATGAAAAGAAACGTGGGACGATCGGGGCGCACACTTGAGCGGAATGATGACTCCTGATTCATGATCGCCATCATGACGGAAATTGGCATATCCCAGCGCTTTTTAGCATCTCGAGCATCTTCGTACCAATCGGTCTCACCCCAGAAAATATTACATACATTACTGGTCTGCGAGGGCTGATACGTTTTACAGCCAGCAAGACTGGCCACTAATAAAATCACGAATAATCTAGCTACAAGTCTTGTCATAAGCCGTTTTAAAATCTCCGTTACATACCACACAACAATAGACCTAAGAATAGGGTTACCGCAAGACGCTCAACCAACAAAAAGCTACGCAGCTTTTTTGTAGTTTTGACCATGCTCCACCAACCAACCTTGTACCAGTTCAATAAAGGGCTCTACTGACTCATCAAAGCATGCATCCACTTCAAATCTTGGTAAAATACGCGTTGCACCGTTCTCTTCCAGTAACCGGTCGAAATCTTTTCCCGCTTGAGCAAACGCAGGATAACCGGTATCTCCAAGTGCACAAACAGCAAAACGCACCGAACTAAGATCTGGCTCCTGGGTTTCCAACCAATTATACATTTCCTCTGCGTTGTAAGGAGCTTCGCCATTGCCATAGGTGCTGGTGACTATAATCACCAAACTCTCATCTACAAGTTTAGTGGATTGGTAATCATCAAAGTCGCCGACCTCACATCGATAGTCTTGGCTTTGTACCGCGGTTCCTAAGTCAAAGGCAAACTCCTCAGCCGTGCCAGTTTCGGAGCCAAACAAAATGGTGATCTTACTAGGTGATGCTGTAATTGTTTCCAGCGAGTGGCTTTGGTCAATACTCATTTACAAGTCCTTAGTACTTTTTGATATCTATGAATAGTTCTTACTGATTAGCCCGGCACTTTGGATTTATTCAGTTCCTGGCCACGCACTAAAAAAGCTCTCAGCCAAAATCGGTTTGAGTGGACGATCTCCTTTACTCGGAGTACCCACATAGAGATAGCCAACAATGTCTTCATCTTTCAATACGCCAAGACCGTCTTTAACGATTACGGAAGACGCATAGGGACCGGTGCGCCAAACCGAACCAAATCCACTGGCATAAACTGCCATACCCATATTGTGAAGCACTCCGGCCGCAGCTACAGCCTGCTCAATCTTTGGCACACGCTCATTATTGTTATAACTAGCTACTCCAACTACGATCAGCGGTGCTCTAAATGCCTTGTTAACCGCACTTTCTAACTTAGTTGCATCTACTTCAGGATCCTTCGACTGGAGATCTTTTGCAAATAAATCACCAAGCAGTTGTCGATCTGTTCCGGCAATAGTTAGGAAACGCCATGGGCGCAAATGCATATGATCTGGCGCTCGCAGTGACGCATTGTAAATGGTCTGCATTAACGCCTCATCAGGGGCTGGGTCCTCAAGACGAGGATGAGATCGACGCTGCCCCATTAATGCAACAAACTGCTCGCCAGACTGCTTATTAAATTCCACTTAGAAAACCTCTAACTGAACGTGATTTTGAAGTAATAATGCTCCGAAGATCGGAAGTTTAATCGTAATCTAGGCAAAAATCCAAGGGCTCCGATGAAAATATCAGCGGTGATTACAATAAATGCATAATATCACACTAGGCACTTAATAAAAATGATAACCATTCGCGTTTGAGCGCATAAGCCGATCCGAATTGGCTCATAAGTGTTGCTTATTTAGACGCGCTAACATTGACCTTTGCGCGTCATAGACGCATTATAAAAAATGTGGAAAAAGTCCAGATTAACGCTAAACATTTTCATAAAATATAGCTAAGCGGCGTGCAATTTTAACCTACTCTGGACATTTCAGATGGCAATTTCTACATCAGATAATGAAAACTTCATCTTTACTGGATCTTGTTATGCGACGACCGGTGTAGTGGCCGCAGTTACCAGCTTCTTAGCAGATAGAGACTGTTATATTTGCGCTCTTGAACAGTTTGATGATCAGTCAACTAACAAATTTTTTATGCGGGCAGTATTTCGCCGTCAAAAAAACTCTCCTAATATTAGCGGCATTACTGAATCCTTCGAAACAATAGCCAAAAATTTTGATATGAAGTGGGATTTTCATAGCCCATCAGTACCGGTCAAAACACTTATTTTGGTGTCCAAATACGACCACTGCTTAGATGATTTGCTGTACCGCCAGCGCAAAGGTGAAATAAATATGGAGATCACTGCGGTGATTTCGAATCATCAAGATTTACGCCCCATGGTAGAACGAGAAGGTATCCGTTTCATTCATCTTCCAGTCACAGCCGCTACTAAATATCAGCAAGAACAGCGCCTGCTGGAGATAGTTGAAGAGACTGCATCGGAGTTAGTTGTATTGGCTCGTTATATGCAAATATTGTCAAATGAGCTTACTGAGAAATTATTAGGCCGATGTATCAATATTCACCATTCTTTCTTACCCGGGTTTAAAGGCGCAAAACCATATCACCAGGCATATGCACGTGGCGTAAAAGTTATTGGCGCAACTGCGCACTATGTGACCTCTGATCTCGACGAGGGGCCGATCATTGAACAAATGCTCTCACGTGTTGATCATAATTGCGGCCCTGGCGATCTGGTTCGCGTGGGTCGCGACAATGAGAGCTTAGCGCTAGCCAAAGCGGTCAAGTACCACATTCAACGACGAGTATTTCTCGACGGTAACAAAACTGTTGTATTTTTAGGTAGTTAAACTATTAACCCGTCTTTTTAAAAGAGAGAGATTAAGCAAATGCCCTTTGGATTACTAAAATACGGTCTCAGTAATAATTATCCAGCCAAGCACCACTTCACTCCCTCAAAAGAGCTCAAAAAACACTACGACGTTGTTATTATCGGCGGCGGCGGCCACGGCGCCGCGATTGCTTATAATCTAGCCAAATACCATGGCATCACTAATGTTGCCATTCTGGAAAAGAGCTACCTTGGCGGAGGTAACACCGCGCGTAATACTGCCGTTATCAGATCTAACTACCTGACCGAAGCAGGCGTCAATTTTTACAGTGAATCAGTCAAACTGTTTAACAATCTCAGTAACGAGTTTAATTACAACGTAATGATGGAAAATCGTGGCCAGCTGACTTTAGCTCACAGCGATGCAGCCATCCGCAGTTTCAGATGGCGTGCTGAGGTTAACCAGCATATGGGGGTTCGTTCAGAGTTAGTCGACCGCCAAACAATTGCCGAGTTAGTGCCCAACCTTAATATGTCTGAAGATAGTCGCTTCCCTATTATGGCAGGGCTCTGGCATGCAGATGGTGCTACAGCACGTCATGACGCTGTAGCTTGGGGCTACGCAAAAGGAGCCTGTGATCGCGGTGTTGAGTTACACCAATTAACTGAAGTTGAAGATATCGAAATAACCAACGGCCGCGTTACTGCGGTAAAAACCAATCGTGGTCGTGTCGAGTGCGGCTCAGTTGTACAAGCGGTCGCCGGAGCGAGCTCAATAGTCGCCAAAAAAGCAGGTATACCCTTGCCAATCCATTGTTATCCACTGCAAGCGATGGTCACACAACCGTACAAACCGATTCTCACTCCACACGTAAGTTCGCCCCAAGTCCATGTTTATGTGCATCAAACGTCTCGGGGTGAATTTGTTATTGGTGGCGGCTCTGATCCTTACCCGCTTTACAACACCCGCGCTACGCTTGACCAACGAGAATCATTATCAGCGGCGGCGTTGGAACTTTTCCCATTCCTATCGCAAGCTAGACTTTTACGCCAGTGGGCTGGAACGACTGATATGACTCCTGACTACAGCCCAATTATGGGGCTTAGCCCAGTAGAGAACTATTATCTTGATGCGGGTTGGGGGACGTGGGGTTTTAAAGCAACGCCAATCTGTGGTGTCACTATGGCTGAATTGGTTGCTACTAAAAAAGTACCTGATTTAATCAAACCGTTTGAACTCGAGCGGTTTTACCGTTTTGAACAAATTAATGAAGCCGGCGCTACTGCCGCCAGCCACTAGAGGATAAACCATGAAACTACTGACCTGCCCTCTTAATGGCAAGCGCAACATATCAGAATTTACTTATGGTGGTGAGTATCACGTGATGCCTGATCATCGCACGAGCTCAGCTCGAGATTGGGCAGAACACGTTTTTTTTCATGACAATATCGCAGGAATAGTGACCGAATGGTGGTGCCATACAGCCAGCTCTTTCTGGTTTTTAGCCGAACGAAATACCATAACCGACGAGGTCATTCGGACGTTTAAGGCTGATGAAATTTATCAGCAACGAATTGATTTTACTGCCATAGCGACGGAGACTCCGTCATGAAGTCACGCCTACCTGCGCCTTATGGAACCTTAATTAACCGTGATGTTGCGGTAAAGTTTAAGTTCGAAAACAAAACTATCAATGGCTTTGACGGGGATACCATCGCTAGCGCTTTATTGGCTAACAAACAGTGGCTATTGAGTCGGTCATTCAAATATCACCGCCCTCGCGGCGCCTTAACCATGGCTGGGCAAGATGCCAATACCATGGTGCAACTACCCTCCAACCCCAATGCCCTAGCTGATAAAGAAGTTATTAAAGAAGGCATGCTGGTTAGTGCACAAAATTATACGGGTAGCTTAGAGAAAGATTCCGGGGCATTACTCGGTCTTTTCTCACGTTTTTTACCCGTTGGCTTTTATTACAAAGCGTTCTTTAAACCTCGTGGAATGTGGGAGAAATGGGCGCCTCTCATTCGTAAAAAAGCTGGCCTAGGAATTATCGATCAACAGCTGAAATCACCCTATTATGATAAGCAATACAAGTTTTATGATGTCGTGATTGTTGGTGGTGGACCAGCGGGCATGCAGGCTGCAATTGATGTCGCTGTGCATGACTGTGAAGTCCTTATAGTCGATGAAAATCCAATACTTGGAGGTTCACTAAACTACACTCGCCTGGACGCTGAGGGAATTCGAGCAAAATCGCTGCGGACGAAATTGGTCGCCTCAATAGAAGCAAATAGTAATATTACGGTAATGACCAACGCGGTATGTAACGGTTGGTTTGCAGATAACTGGTTACCCATTATTTGTGGTAATCGCCTTTATAAAGTAAGAGCGATACAAACTATTCTCTGCACCGGCGCGATTGAGCAGCCTGCACTTTTTCATAATAATGATTTGCCCGGTGTAGTAATGAGTAGCGCAGCACAGCGACTGATTCATCTCTATGGGATAAAACCAGGTTCCGCTGCCGTTATTCTTACCGGTAATAATGATGGCTATGGCACAGCGCTTGACCTATATGATGCCGGAGTAATGATCAAAGCAATTGTAGATCTTCGAGAAAATCCTGACTACGACGAGATTGCAAGAGCTGCTGTTGCCAGAGGGATTACTGTTAAAACTGGGTGTGCGGTGTATGCCGCGCACAATCGTAAAGCAACTCATATTACTAGCGTCGATGTACGCAAAATCGTTAGCCAGGGAGTTTGTGCTAATGATGGAGAAATCATTGATTGTGACTTACTTTGCATGTCAGTGGGCTACACTCCCGCTTATCAGCTAGCCTGCCAAGCGGGCGGCCAATTGAGCTATGATGATCAGTCAGCAATGTTCACACTCAGTAGCTGTCCAGATACGCTTCACCTTGCCGGCTCAGTAAATAGTCTCTGGCAAATTGATGATGTATTAGCAGAAGCTACCAGAGCAGCAGCAATGGCCAGTAATGCTCTTGGCCTTAGCGATTTGGCAATAGGCGACGCCATTCCTAAAGGAAATATTAGTCCTAATCATCCATGGCCAATATTTCCGCATCCAAAAGGGAAGGAATTTGTCGATTATGATGAAGATCTCACTATTGCTGATATCATTAATGCTACCGCTGATGGCTATGAGCATATACAGCTAGTAAAGCGCTATTCTACCTGCGGTATGGGGCCTTCTCAGGGTCGCCACTCAGCCTTAGCCGCCGCACGAATCGTTGCCGCGGCCACTCATAGAA
>Ga0308005_10000813_pt1 | contig 11132 bp, 8 predicted proteins | sample Neamet67_FD_203142 | JGI IMG/M metagenome (GOLD analysis project Ga0308005, IMG submission 203142) | Marine microbial communities from water near the shore, Antarctic Ocean - #67 | ecosystem: Environmental > Aquatic > Marine > Unclassified | place: Southern Ocean | collected 2014-06-07 | reverse complement strand
GATTTTGGAACTTTGGGCGAGGGCTACATCCGTTTATCCTATGCTAATAGCCAAGAAAACATTGCGCTGGCATTGGGCCGAATGAAAGAGTTTTTAGCGACAACAAAACCCTGACGTAAATAGGCGGCAAAACGGGAGTTTTTTCGCCCAGAATAGGCTAAATTATTAGGCGACACAGCCTGCAGGGTGTGGTATTTCTTATGTCTACACAACCTGATCAGTCCAACCGATAGCACTGTATAGCACAGGGCAATGCTCTCCATTCAAATTAATAGTAATCTTGGTGATGTAAGACGCTCTTACTGAACTTAGAAAAGCGACCAAATCCTCGTATCCCTCGGCCTCGCTAAAGGTCCACCAGTGGCGATGCATATAAAGCTATTGGGAATGTCCCGAAAGAAAGGAATAATTGGCGTATGATTTCCCTTTGCTTGGTCATCATTGATCTGAGTAATTAATGTGTCAAAATGTATGTTTCAAATACTAACAAGCCTAAAAATTATCTTTCTTTGAGATCAATTGTCTGGCCCTGTAATTCGAGATACAATTTAAAAATGTCTCCTTCACTCACTGTACCAATAAACATATTAGTTTCTCTTTCAATTATTGGAATAGTCTCTCCAATAAAGTTTGATGCAGTTTTAATTGCTTGTTGAAGGGAGGCATCCGACTTAATGCTTAAAGCATCTTTATCCATTAAATTCATGATAGTATCGTGTCGATCTGCAAGTATCAGAGATCGCAGATGTAATTTTCCTAGATAAGTCCGTTCCTCAGAAACTACATAAGCTTCAGTACTTCCATGTTCGAACATTGCTGATCTAACTAAAACTATATCCGTATCAGGTCTGACATCTAGTTGATTTACAGAAATGATGGATGAAATACCCTCTTCCATTAGCCTCAAGCCCATACGGCCTTGTGAAAGATCAATATTTCTATTTAAAAGCTGTTTATCAAATAGTGAATTACCAAATATTTGGTTGCTAATCATAGTTGCTGTGACAATGCCAATTGTTGATGCCAAGGCTAAGCCATAAGATTCTGTGATTTCTAAGACAATTATTATCATAGAGAGTGGGGCACCGATAACCGCTCCAGCAACCGCAGCCATGCCACAAATGACTAGTTCAGGCCCGTGAAACGAGTGTAGCCCAGTCCAGTTAACTATAGCGGTAGCAACTGATCCTGCTGCCGCACCTATCAGGAGGGCTGGAGAAAATACACCACCAAAAAAGCCGAAACCTAATGACAACGCTGTTGCAAAAACTTTTGCAATTAGGATTGCTAGCGCGACCATTAATAGTACATTTTCACTGGTAAGGTTTACTATAGTCAAAGTTCCCATGCCCATTACATCAGGATAAAAAGTGCCAATTGTACTTAGGCCAGTGATGGCGATCAATACGGTTTGAAACCTTGTTAAACCCATCTGCTTTGGAAATTTTGAAAACATGAGAACTGTAGACATAAAGAGCACTGCAGTAAGCCCAAAAAATGGGCCAAAAGCAATTGAAATTAATATCATAGGACCAATTTCTGCGGTAGAATAAGATTGTAAAAAAGGCGCTGAGGCCTCCCATAAATAATTATGAACTGCGAAAGCTGTTCCAGATGCAAGCGCGATGGGGGCCAAAGCTTTCATAGAAAAATGGCGTAAGATTGCTTCATGGGCAAAAATTATACCTGCTAAAGGTGCGTTAAAGCCCGCGGAGATAGCTGCTGCAACCCCACCTCCAAGGATGATATTAGTTGTAATTCGTAGTCTGAGAGTGGCTTTGACGAAAGCGCCCAAAGTTGCTCCAAAGTGAACTAATGGACCGTATTGACCAACTGATGCTCCACCAGCGATAGAAACGAATGCAGCTAGCGTACTTGCGATACCAGTTTTTACATCTAGCTCATTATCTATCCTGTGTGCAGCGAAGATTGTATCTGCTGGCCCTTGCCATCTTTCAACTTTGAACTTATTTTTAATTAAACTGACTATGACCGCCGTGATACTTAAACTACAAAAAAGGAAAATGAAGCTTGTGCTATTTTTAAAATAGTCGTTCAAAACCTGCTCAATAAAGTAGATGCCGATCATAAAATAATGCGCAGCTGCAGCTCCAAAAAAACCTAAAAGAATTCCTACTAATATTGAAGTTAGCCATAAGTGTAACGTCCTAAGTGTCATTCTATGGTTTCCAGGAAATATGTTTAAAATTACCAAGCATCAGGCAATCGTAGCTGGTAGCTTTAATTTTGTAACGTATGAAATTACCGACGGCTTCCAATAAAAGCGGATCATCGATAATTGGATTGAGCTCTACAACTCAGAGCGCCCCCAGACGGCCCTTGATAACCGCCCTCCGGATATCGCAAACTTCGGACACGCAGAGATACGAAAAGCGACACGAACAGACATCAGATGCATCAATTTTAAAGTGCTAACTTTAAGCTCATGGTTTATTTTCTTTATTTTTCGATAACAGAGTAGACTACGCCGTCGAAGGTTATGCCCGCTAGATAGCCCGTGTGATTAAAAATAAGCGTGTAGATTTCTTTTAAGTTATCTTGTGTGGCAATGACTGTAGTTTTGCTCGCCCCCTTTTCTGCGTAACTTACAGTACCTTGTAAATTAAAATTATCTGAATCCATGAATTCTTTGAGTTTATTTTCTGTCATAATATACATGACTTGGCTATATTGTTGACCTCCTATTTGGGGACCTAAATTTCCACCAGTCATCCTGACGCGCCCCAAAACTTGATCATCTTTGATAATGTAACCTTCAGAATAATTGCCTCCTAAAATAAGGCCAAGTTTAATTGCCTTAGGAAACACAATTTGAGCAACAGAGTTTTTGCGGATATTAGGAATGCTTAGTTCATACTGGTCAGCAATATCCAAAACTTGCCTTGCGTCATTAGAATTTACTAGTACCCTATTCTTAAATCCGAACAGTGATGAAGTATAAATTTCCTGACTTTTTGAGCAGGCGGATAGTGATATGAGGAGTATTATGATAAGCGTTATTTTATTCATAATCTGTTCCATTGTCTAACTCCAATATTGCAGTTCTAATATCTTTATCTGTTTATACCATTAAACAAGTAAAATAAATTATTAGGTTCTGCCAGACAATATTACTTTTTATATTGGGTGCCGATATAGCCTCATAAGATAACTAAGAATTGTTAATTTTTTTTTCAAAATAAATGATAGTATAATCACCCACCTGTGACTTAGTACGTCTTGTGTCCTGTATTCCTTTGGGGTGCTGATTACCTGCTTTGTTCGTTTGGTGATGGAAATAGTAACAACAAGGTTTGGTTTATTTGGAACCGTTGTGAGCTGTTAGGTAATTTCTGGATTTAACCTATTATTTAGAAAGCGCTCTTTTAATTTTGGATTCAGTCCTACATATTAAGAGTAATAATGGGGCAGTGTAATGCGTGGAATTTTTATTAGCGTTCTGATCGCGATGGGCCAGTTATCGATGGCTGCAGATTTGCCAAAGCCGTTAACCGATGACGACTTTAGACCTGTTAGCAAAAAAGAAGCCATGCTCGGTCAGCTTTTGTTTTATGATCCCTTATTATCGGGAAACAAAGAGGTCGCTTGCGCTACTTGTCATCATCCGGCTTTAGGTACGGGGGATGGGTTATCCCTCTCCCTTGGGGATGGCGGCAAGGGCTTTGGGCTGAAACGCATTGTTGACCCAGGCAATCTTCCTGAGCAAAGAGTCCCGCGCAACGCCCAGCCTCTGTTTAATCTTGGTGCGAAGCAAATTAGGGTGCTGTTTCATGATGGCCGTGTAGAGTTGGATCCCGCCCGAGCCTCAGGTTTGCGGACCCCTTTGGAAGATGAGATGGTGAGTGGCTTTGCATCAATCATATCGGCACAGACTATGTTCCCTGTACTCTCTGGTGATGAAATGGCAGGACATTATTCTGAAAATGAAATTTCTCAGGCCGTCCGGCGTGGCACGCTGACCGGCAAAAATGGTGCATGGGACTTGATTGCCCAGCGGGTGGCATCGGTGCGTGGTTACGCCAAAAAATTTATAGAAATTTACCCTCATATTTCTGGATCAGATGATATTGCCTTCACTGATGTATCGAATGCTATCGCGGCATTTATGGAATTCGAGTGGCGGTCCGATACCGCACCCTTTGATACCATTTTGATGGGAGAGGGCACGCTTTCAATAGCTGCTGAAAAAGGTTTAGAACTATTTTATGGCGTAGCAGACTGTGCAAGTTGCCACAGTGGTGCTCTTCTAACTGACCACGGATTTCATGCCATGGGTCAGCCTCAGCTGGGCCCAGGGAAGGGTGCACGGTTCGAATCTCATGCCCGCGACGAAGGGCGTTTTCGCGTTACAGGTTTTGAAGCCGACAAATATGCGTTTCGTACCCCTTCACTGCGTAACGTGGAGTTAACCGGTCCTTGGGGCCATGCCGGTGCTTATAGTGACCTCACAGCTTTTGTGGCTGCGCACATCGATCCACGCGCAGCGCTTGCAAGTTATGACCGTAGTGGTGTTATTTTGACTAAATTTGATGTGGCAGATTGGCGTATCATGGATGATTTGGTGGAGGTGGTGGCAATTGCAAATGCCGTGGATCAGGAACCTGTTTCACTTTCTAAGCAAGAGGTTGCTGAGCTAGTCGCATTCCTGGGAGCCTTGACTGATACCGCGGCTCAGACTGGCAGACTAGGTGTTCCAAAATCTGTGCCAAGTGGCCTTCTAGTGCCCAGTCCTTAAGGGCGGAGAGTGACGGTTTGATCAGCGCTAGCGTGGTGTTTAGTTACATTACCGTTTGGCCATTCAACCATAATTTTTACATCGGTCTTGGCCCCCAAACCAAAGTGTAGAGGCAAGGCTTGACCACCTGCATGACCTCCGCCAACAGTTAAATGCTGGATGTCAGTGCCAACAGTAACGCTTGCACCAATCGCGTTGATGTTGCCGCCTTTTTGGAGTAATTTCACGGCAATCCAATGGTTAGTATTTTGCGTTTTATTACGATAAATTTCCATGGGAGCACGCCTGTTGAGGACTAGAATATCGAGGCGCCCATCAAGATCAAAATCTGCGACTGCAGCACCGCGTCCCCGTTCAGTGCTTGCAACGCCTGCAGTCAAACCTGATTCAACAAATGTACCGTTGGGTTGCTGCATAAGCAAGTTATTTGGATCACGGATGGCATTTGAGGGCATCTGATCAACATTTCCCTTGGATATAAATAGATCAACGCGTCCATCGTTGTCTATATCGCCAAATTGTGCGTGCCAGCCTGTTGAAGGCCTCCCATCGTCGCCAAGATAAGGTCGGTGTGCATATGTTCCAATAGAAAATGGTGCGTTTGAGTAAGTGCCATCTGAGCCAGCAATTTGCAAAACCTGGTCACCCATGGATGTAAGCATAACCTCATCTCGGCCATCACCGGTAATGTCTCGGCTTGCAATACCCATACCCCAGATTGACAGTTTCTCCCAGCCATCGTCCTCTTCCAAGAAACGACGCTCAGAGATATCCCACATTTGCTCGTAACCACCCCGCACATAATATTGGCGGTCGTTTGAGATGCGCAGGCGCCGTGCACCGCTGGCATCCGGCGTCGCCAGCATCGACAAGGTGCAAAACCCAGGTTCTAATGGCTGAGTGGCATATGTCTTGGAGGATGGTGTTAGCAATTGATGTGAGTCGCAGGCGAAAAATGGACCATCTGGATCTTTAAGGTCTACATAGTTTCCTACAGCTAGATGGGGCAGGCCATCGTTTTCCCACCACGCGCTAAAGGCTGTGGACCATTGATCGGCGTCGGGAAGCCCAAATTCCTCAGTAGCATTCGTAAAACTGCATTCTGGCCCGCCCTTAAGCGCAATATTCGGACCAATACGTAGAACAAATAAATCTATATACTCATCGGCATTTATATCGATTGGATAAGCACCTGTGGTGTCAAAAATCTCAGGAATCTCGGCGTCTTTAAATACAAAGTCACCTTTATTGATAAATAAAGCTGCAGGCCCGGATCCACCTGCCGCAAATATGTCAGGCAAAGCATCGCCATTGCAATCCATTACTGCAACGCCACCCCCAACGAAATGGTTCCACTCACCAGAGTAACTGTGGTCAGGCAGATTGCTGGAGAGGTCTTTGAACAGTGGACCAGCCTGCGGCGAGTTCGCCAAAAGGGACACGATTAATATTATTAGTCTCAAGTTTTTTGCCGACCCTCTACTATCACAGTCTTTGTCAACTCTGTTAACGCCAACGCAGTCGCGCCGCGTGCCCAAACCATGTCCCCCCAAGATTGAATTTCGATCCGTGTTTCATGACGGCTATGGTAAAGTGAAAGTGCGCGCATTTCATTCTGCATTTCTTCGGCATTGAGAAAGTCATACCGCATCAATTGGCCTGAGAGTATGATTAGCTCTGGATCAAAAAGGTGAATAATGTTTGAAAGTGCGACGGCCAGATAACGGCCGGCCCGTTGGAAAATTGTGCGGACATTTTGGTCGCCAATGGAAGCATTTTTATAAAGTTTCTTAAGAATTTCCTGTAGGTTGTGCGGCTTTTCTGGTGACAGGCCTAAGACCGTTGATGCTTCATGGGCCAGTGCATAGTCTGCAAGATATGCCTCCAAACAGCCGCGTTGGCCACATCTGCATAGTGCCCCATCAAGTTGAACCTTTGTGTGGCCTAATTCCAAACCCATACCATGGGCGCCTCGGAAAAGCTGATTATCGCTCACAAACCCCATGCCCACGCCGTTTTCGATCGTCACTACCACAAAGTTACTCAGAGCACGCCCTGCTCCAAACCAAAGTTCGGCGAGTGTGAGCACATTGGCGTCATTATCGATCAGTACAGGTGTGTCGAAATATTCTGAAAATAAGCTCCCAAGTGGGGTATCTGTACTCTCAAGAAGTGGTGACCAAGCGACAACACCAGTGTCACAGTCAACTATGCCCGCGATGCCTACGCCAATAGCAGAAATTGACTTTTGTGAGATTTGAGCTGAATCACACAAGCTCTTAATGAGTATCTTTGTGTCATTTAGGAGGTCGTCGGGTGTTTTTTTATCTGTGTTGGTTTCGAGGAATGCATCAGCGAGAAGGTTACCTCCGAGATCAGTTAAAACAGCAGTGTGTCGGTCATCTGATAATTTAACGCCTACCACGCGCAGAACTTCAGGTACCAATTCCAATGCAACGGGTGGGCGTCCCCTGCTGCTTTCGCGCGCGCCCCCGTCAACTTCACGGAGAAACCCATCGGCGATCAAATCTGCAGTCAAGGCTGTAACAGAGCCTGGACTTACATCCAAAGTGCGCGCAATTGTTGCACGTGCGATTTGACCGCTTGCTCGAACTTGCTCAAAAATTTGCTGCCGCAATGAATACGCTTCGCGTGCCGAAGGGCGGAGAATTGGACCGTACCCAATCGACGGAAAAATTGATTCGATTTCATTACTAAAACCATCCTCCGACATAAATTCACCCTTTGAATTATAGATCACCCAATAATCTTGACTAAAGCCAAAACGTCCATGGAGATCAACATACTCTAATAATAAATCTGACGTTTGCACAATTTTTCCTATAAGAACACAAAATTTTAATTTGACAACTGAATTAAATAGAGCAGTATGGCTTAGCGGCTTGGATAGGCTGCAGCCTTAAAGGGCACAAAGTGCAGCCCGAGAGGGCACAAAATTTTTGGGAGAAATGAAATGAATAAATTAATCATTGCAGCTGCGGTAGCAGCTGCTGGTTTCACTGGATCTGCTGCAATTGCAGATGTTATTGGTGTATCTTGGGCGAGTTTTCAGGAAGAGCGTTGGAAAATAGATGAAGCAGCTATGGTTGCTGCCATTGAAGCCGCAGGCAACACGTATGTGTCAGCCGACGCAGAATCATCCTCTGCAAAGCAGCTGACTGATATTGAAGCATTGCTAACTCAAGGTGTTGACGCTTTGATCATCAATGCTTGGGATAAAGACGCGATTGCGCCTGCTATTGAAGCTGCCGCAAACGAAGGTATTCCAGTTATTGGGTATGACCGTTTGATCGAAGATGCCCGAACTTTTTACCTTACATTTGATAACGTAGGTGTTGGTCGCATTATCGCCAAATCTGTGCAGGCTGTTCAGCCTTCAGGAAACTACGCAATCATAAAGGGTGATCCAGGAGATCCAAACGCAATGTTCCTACTTCAGGGTATGATGGAAGTAATTGGCGGAGATGTTGCATCTGGCAAGATTAAAATTGTTGGTGAATCTTTCTCTGATGGTTGGAAACCAGAGAATGCGCAGAAAAACATGGAGCAAATCCTGACAGCTAATAATAACAACGTCGATGCTGTTCTGTCTGAAAATGACGGTATGGCTGGTGGCGTAGTTGCAGCGCTTTCCGCTCAGGGCCTTGTGATTCCAGTTGGTGGCCAAGATGGTGATCTTGCTGCGATTAATCGTGTAGCTCGTGGTAGTCAGACAGTGTCTGTTTGGAAAGATGCGCGCGACTTAGGTAAAGCGGCTGGTGAAATTGCTTCTGCGTTAGCAAAGGGCATGGCAATGTCTGATGTAGAAGGTTCTTCAATGTTCAGTGGTGGTGAAAAAGGTATTGCTATCAATGCAATTCTTCTGGACCCAACTCCACTGACCCGTGACAACCTTAGCATCGCAATCAACGGTGGCCACATTAGCAAAGCTCAGGCTTGTGAAGGTGCTATCGCTGGTGTTGACGGTTGTAACTAAAGACTAAATGTAGGCGCCGGCTCGTTAGAGCCGGCGCTTTTTTTGTATATACTATTACTATTTTTGCTTCGAACTACTGCTTTTAAAACTGAGTTGGTGTTGCGGAAGTATGTCAAATACAAAAATATTTAAAATCTTTTAAAACCATGCTGGATTCCCCAATGAATGATACTTTGAAATCTGATGTCCCAACTGAAAGTCATAAGGGCGCCATAGCGCGCTTCTTGCATGCTACGGAAATTGATACCCGCCTTCTGGGCATGCTTGGCGCTTTGACGCTGATCTGGGTAGGCTTTCATTTTTATGGTGTTATTTTCAATAATTTCGGTGCTTTTTTGACACCACGTAACCTCTGGAACTTGTCGGTTCAGACATCATCGATTGGGATTATGGCGACTGGTATGGTTCTGGTCATCGTGACCCGCAATATTGACCTGTCCGTTGGGTCGATGATTGGGGTCATTGCTATGTCTATGGGTCTTTTGCAGGTTGAGGTGTTGCCGCAGATAGTTGGGATTGGGCATTGGTCCATTTGGATCCTGGCAGTCATTGTTGGCTTGATTGTTGGTACATTGATTGGCGCGCTTCACGGTTGGTTGATTGCCTACAGAGGCATTCCGGCATTCATCGTCACTCTTGGTGGCTTAATGGTGTGGCGGGGCATGTCTTTTTTGTCTGCCGGTGGCCGCACTATCTCACCTGTAGACAGCACCTTTGCACTATTAGGGGGTGGGCCATATGGCGCTGTTGGTGCGGCTGGGAGTTGGGTCGTTGGTGCAATTGCTTGCTTCGGCGTTGCTTATATTCTTTATGCAGGGCGTAAATCGCGGCGTAAACACGATTTTCGTCTTCGTCCAATGTGGGCAGAGTACTTTTTGGGTGTTGTCGGTTGGGTAACAATCATTAGTGCTGTAATGCTCGTAAACTCTTACCCATGGCCTAAAGGCATTGTGCGCCAGTATGGTGCTAGAATAGGTCAGGACCTTGAGGGTACTTTTATAAGCCATGGTTTTGCGATCCCAGTTTTGATTTTGATTACGGTCGGTATTTGTATGACAATTTTGGTTACCCGTACACGTTTTGGTCGTTATGTGTTTGCCATTGGTGGCAACCCAGAGGCCGCCGCTTTAGCAGGCATTGATACCAAGTGGGTCACAATGAAGGTGTTCGCCTTGATGGGTATGCTGACTGCCATTGCAGCAGTTATAGCTTCGGCTCGGTTGAATTCTGCAACCAATGCGTTGGGTACATTGGACGAGCTATATGTGATCGCAGCTGCTGTCATTGGTGGCACGTCATTGGCGGGAGGGGTTGGTAAGATCTATGGTGCCATTCTTGGGGCTTTGGTTATGCAGAGCCTACAATCTGGCATGGTTTTAATCGGTTTCGACAGCGCAATTCAGCGAATTGTAGTAGGTGTTGTACTCGTACTCGCTGTCTATCTCGATATTCTTTACAATAAACGCGTTAAGTGAGGGGATATAGTATGACCAACACAGGAACTCCTCTGGTCGAGTTAAAAGATATCTCGATCGCATTTGGTGGTATTAAAGCGGTAGACAAGGTAAGTGTCGACCTTTACCCGGGCGAAGTTGTCGGCCTTTTAGGACACAATGGCGCGGGTAAATCGACATTGATTAAATGCCTGTCTGGAGCTTATAAGGCAGACGCTGGCGAAGTGTTTATCAACGGCAAGAAGGTTACGATTAATAACCCTCGTGATGCGCGTGATCAAAACATTGAGACCATATATCAGACACTCGCTCTAGCCGATAACCTCGATGCAGCGTCTAACCTGTTTCTTGGTCGGGAAATTATTGGTCCGGGTGGCTTTTTAGACGAAAGCAGAATGGAGGCCGAAACTCGCAAGATTATGGCGCGCCTCAACCCCAATTTCCATAAATTTGATGTGCCGGTATCTGCACTGTCGGGTGGTCAACGCCAGTCTGTTGCCATTGCTCGCGCAGTTTATTTTGACGCTAAAATACTCATAATGGATGAACCGACTGCCGCATTGGGCCCTCAGGAAACTGAAATGGTTGCAGAGCTCATTCAAGAGCTGAAAAATCAGGGGCTTGGTATTTTTCTTATCGAACATGATATTCATAATGTCATGAAGCTATGTGACCGTGCCAGTGTCATGAAAAATGGTCTTTTGGTGGGCACTGAGCGTGTCGAAGATGTTACTGAGGATGAAATCCTGTCTATGATTATTTTGGGCAAAAATCCAAAAAATAAATTATAGTTTATGTTTATTGGCTTAGATCTTGGGACGTCAGGTTTAAAGGGCATCGTTATCGACGGTGCCCAAAATATTTCCGCTGAATCCATAGTCCCGTTGCAGGTGGCTCGGCCACACGACGGCTGGTCTGAGCAAGC
>Ga0308005_10000809_pt1 | contig 11147 bp, 9 predicted proteins | sample Neamet67_FD_203142 | JGI IMG/M metagenome (GOLD analysis project Ga0308005, IMG submission 203142) | Marine microbial communities from water near the shore, Antarctic Ocean - #67 | ecosystem: Environmental > Aquatic > Marine > Unclassified | place: Southern Ocean | collected 2014-06-07 | reverse complement strand
CGATCATGGCGCAAGTGGAACCCTTACCGTTCGTCCCGGCGACATGAATCACTTTGGTCCGATGAGATGGGAAGGCAAGGAACTCACGAAGAAGATGAGTAGGCCCCTCCAGTCCCAACTTGATTCCGAAGAGTTGGGTGGAGAAGAGCCAATCGAGAGCTTCACGATAGTTCACGGCAGGACTATGAAGGTCAGACCTGATCCTGCCAAGGGCCTGTGATAGCCAAAGTTAGCCCATCTCCCTGCATGTTCACAAAGAGAACCGAGCCATCGGGAGAAAAACACGAACCGGCAAACTCGGTGGCACTTTTGGCATTCTTCGCGAGCGTGTAGATCTGCCCCTCCGGAGTGATTCCGCGCAGATGGGGTGTCTTACTTTTGTGTTCGGTAACAAGGTCCTCACAAATGACAAGGTCTCCCCAAGGAGAGGCGCAGAGGTTGTCACCATTGGTGAGAAGGTCGTTTGATTTTGGCTGAAGGAAGAGATCGAGCTTATCTGACCTGCCTGGAGTAAGACGATAGATTTGTCCCTGGCTTTCGGGTCCTCCATCGGTGCAACAGATGTAGAAGGCACCGTCCATGAATTGAATTCCCTCTCCACGGGCAAAGCGGGCCGCTCCTTTCTGGAATCCTTGGTAGCGGAGGTCATTGGCCGGAGCTTCATAGTCGTTCATATCGATCCACTCGACATCCATTTCGATGCCTTCCTTGATGACATCACTGCTGCCGCGGTAATTCCGGAGATCGGCAGAAGGTTTGCCTTTAACCACAAGAGCTTGAAGCTGGCCTTCGTGAAGGTTGCCTTTTTCAGTCGGAATAAAGCGATACAGGAGCCCGTCGTTGATATCTTCAGTAAGGTAGAGGATACCGGTGTTGGGATCGAGAGCGACAGCTTCGTGGCGGAAGCGACCCAGCTTTTTAAGGGCGACAGCTTTTTGAAGTTTTCCATCATCGGTGGCCTTAACCTCAAAGCAGTATCCATGAAGTTTTCCTCTCTCGCTCGTCATATCGCCGGGTTCTTCGCAGGTGACCCAAGACCCCCAGGGCATAGCGCCTCCCGCACAGTTTCGATCTGTGCCCACAAGAGAGAGGAATTCGCCCACCACTTGCTGTGTTTTCATGTCATAGACCAAGTTGGTGGTGCCTCCAACGTAAGGTGCCTCTCCTCGCTCCCCATGATCGTAGGAATAGCTTGTATTGAAGTGGTCTGGCACCCGTTGCCCGGGAAAGGGGCTTTGGTTTGGGACTCCGATACCAAGCTCGTGATTACGAACGAGAATCAGTTCGTTGCCCTTGCCTTGAAAGCAAGCCATGCCGTCGGGCATCCCGGGAACCTCGAGACCATCGCTCATTGTGTCGCCGCGTCTTGAGATGATTTTATACTGAAAGCCTTTGGGCAGGTCCAAAAGACCGTTTGGATCTGAAAGAAGGGAGCCGTAGGGAGCAATCACCCGTGAGTTTTCGGCCGCGGTCAAATATTTTTGGAGACCAAAGAAGCCGAGGGTTGCGCCAGAAGTGGTGAGGAAAGATCGTCTCTGCATGGGATTTATATTTCCCCCCAAATACGGAGTTCGCAAGAGATCTCTCCCTCTGATTGGTAAGTTGGCTCCGGGGGGGGCAGCGCCTTGTTCATATTTTCGTTAGCCTTATCGGAATAAGTGATCTTTCTTTAAAAAGAGCCAATTCTGATTCCTCGTCCTCACTTGTGTTAGGATATTTGGAGAATGTGAATCTCTCTCGAAGAGAAAAACAATTCTCCACTTACTACTTTTTAGCAGCATCGGTTAATTCCGCTGTCTTTTATGCAATCATCGACATCGGTGTGAATAGGATCTCTGGCAATCCAGATGGAAACCCACTCCCCAAGATTGTCCAAGGTTTGGGGCCGGGATTTGATGCAGCAGAACCGCATATTTAAACCGGGGGCTGGCATACCCGCGATTCATTTTCTATCCTCGGACGAGGGTGAGAATGGCAACTTTGGAAGCCTGGCCTTCATGCTTAAGAATGCGGGTGCATTCGTGGGCTGTTGCTCCAGTGGTGAAGACGTCGTCAACCAAGATGACCTGGGCTCCTCGGATTCGGTCAAGGTGCCCTCTCTTGAGTCGAAATGCTCCCCGGAGGTTCGAGAGTCGTTGCTTTCGACTAAGCTTGGTTTGAGTGCGGGTGGAGCGAACACGCTTCAAGGCATTCGACAACGGGAGTCCCGTCAGTTTTGAGAGTTGCCGCGAAAGTTCGTAGGCTTGGTTTCCTTGTCGCCACTGCTGTCGTCGCCAATGAAGGGGGACCGGGACCAGAATTGCCTCCCGTCCCATTTCCCGGAACCGACTGTCTTCTTCCAAAGTTTTCTCCATTAGTTCGGCGAGATTTTGAGCCAGGAAAAATCGTCTCCGGTACTTTAAGCTGTGGACCAAATGAAACGGCATCGAGGTCCCCTTGAGCGAAGCTCGGGCAAAGTGGAAGGCGTGGGTGAGCCCAAGGCAGTTTTGACAACGGAACTCATCTTCAAGGTTGCCGTCGAATGATTCCCCACAGTTTTGGCAGAATGGTTCTGAGATACGCGGGAGGAGATCGGCACATGATGAACAGATCGAATCTCCGCATTCAAGAGGCTTCTGGCAAAGTTCGCAGATGGGCGGGTAGAGAAAGTCCAGAAAGCGGGCAATCATTCCGACAACTCTTGGGGTGTTTTAGGAAGAAGGATCCGGAGGTAGACGACGACAATGATCGCCGTCATCACGAGCACTCCGATTGGGATCAAGCCCTCCGTCATGTTTTTCCCCATGTAGAGATTAAATTCGTCTGGGAAGTCGGGGCGACGCTCAGCCATTCGTCCAAATATTTTCATCGAGAAGACCCAGCCAGCATGTAGTCCGATGGGGAGCCAAAGTGAGGCTGTGGAATAGCGGGCGATTCCCAAAATCACCCCTACCAGAAGGAGCGCAATGAAGCTGTGAATGATGGTATCCGGTTGAAGGAATTTTTGACCGATCAATGCCAGCATTTCAAATCCCGCCATTGTTGAACTGGGGGAGGTGATGAAGGTGTCGGGAGGAGGAGTGAGAAAATGTGTGGATGCAAAAATTACGGAAAGAAAAACGATGGCCAGCCCTGGGCGAAATGCCCTCAGGAAAATTCCAAGCAAGGCACCGCGGAAGAAAACCTCTTCCAGGAACGACACCCCGAGGGACGGGCCGATTGCCTTTCCTATTGATTCCAACAAGTGGGCCCGGTTGGGAACGCAGTCCCATTCAAACCAATTCAGTTTGAAAAGAAACCACGACATCATGAAAAAGAAGCCAGTGGTTATGCAGAAACCCGCCAATGTATGGAGGATTCCCCAGCGCGTTTTCCGCAAAGGTTGGCCCAATTCTGTCTGAGCCGTATTTGGCGGGAGGCCCACCGACCAAGGATTGCCCCGTCTCTTTCGGGGGTGTCTGCGCAAATCCAGTGAATAAAAGAAGGGGACTAGGCAAACGAGAGCTGAGATGAGAAGCGAGCGTTTGAAATAGGTATCGAACTCCGCTTTTTCAGCCTTTTCTGCGAGCCAATTCACTTCATCGGCGGTGTCCTTGCTGAGGGTCACATGGGCGAAGCCCTTTCCGAGCTCATAGAGATAGGGGCTGATGACCGCCGCGAGTGCAAATGAGGCAACCACATACAGGATCACCTTAAGAACATCGGCTAGGGCTGCAATTCGCACGAGGGGACCATAGCCCAAATCTTTTGCCTTTTGGAAACTCCGAATCCGGAAATTCAAAGTTGGACTTTCCCGGCATCAGGAAAAGAATCCACCCATGACCAGGCACCAATGGCGTGAGCAGGACGGCGATGAGACCCGCTTCTGGAGGGCCAACTATCACGGTGGGCGCTTTGAGCTCTACACCAGATCCAAAGAAGAAGACCAATGGGAAAAGCTAGATCCGCCAAAAACAGAGGATTGGGAAGCCCTCCGCGAAATCCTTTGGCGCAAATATCAGCGCAAGAGGTGCCCATGGAATCTCCTTACGAAGGTCGATAAAATCCTCGCAAAAGAGAATGACGGCTCAGGACGATAAGTGGGTATCGGCTGATCTTGCCCACTCCTGGCATCCGTTCACTGATCAGGAGCTTTGGGAAGGAGAAGAGCCGGTGGTGATCCAACGAGGGAAAGGTGCTTGGCTTTTTGATACCAAGGGTCGGCGATATCTCGATGCCAATTCCAGTATTTGGACGAACATTCACGGGCATAGCCATCCAACCATTGTGAGTGCGATCCAGAAACAAGCGGCCGCTCTTTGCCATTCTTCCTATCTTGGACTCGCCAATGACAAGGCCAGCGAGTTGGCGCAGAAGCTGTGTGGTTTTTTTCCTGGCATACTGACGCGCTGTTTCTTTTCCGACGACGGTTCCACTGCGCTTGAAGTGGCATTTAAAATGTCTCTCCAGTGGCGGCAGCAGAATGGGCACCCCGAAAGGACTGGAATCATTGCTTTCGAAAATGCCTATCATGGAGATACGCTCGGAGCTGCTTCTGTTGGCGGGGTTTCGCGATTCATCAAAGGGTATGGTGAATCCGGTTTACAGGTTTATCGCGTTGGAACTTTGGCGGATCTCCAGTCCTTACCTGAAGTAGTAATTGAAACGGCTTCCGCCATCGTAATTGAACCTATCGTCCAAGGGGTGAATCAAATGCGTCTTTGGCCCATCGGTATGCTTGCGGAGCTCAGAACGTGGTCATCCCAAAATGACATCCACTTAATTCTTGATGAAGTCATGACCGGATTCGGTCGCACTGGCACGATGTTTGCCTGTCAAAAGGAAGATGTTACGCCCGACTTTCTTTGTCTCGCCAAAGGATTGACTGGAGGGACAATGCCTCTCGCCGCGACACTCACAACAGGGGGGATTTACGAAGGCTTCAAAGGGCCGGGGCGGACCTTTTACTATGGCCATAGTTACACTGGAAACGCACTTGGTTGCGCTGCGGCACTTGCAAGTTTGTCTCTTTTTGAAACCGAAAACACTTTGGCAGAAGTCGAAAGGAAGGGGCACTTCCTTGAAGCATCTCTCGGGAACCTCCCCGGTATTTTGGAGATTCGGCGTGTCGGACTCGTTCTTGGTTTTGATATCGAGGGCTGCGGTCAGACCTTCTGCAGAGACCTTCGAGAAAAAGGAGTTTTGACCAGGCCCATCCTCAATACTGTTGTGCTCATGCCTCCTCTCAGCATCAATGACGAGGAGCTGGGCTTTCTGATCAATGCCGTGACATCGATCTTAAAGCGTTAGGAGATGCGATTAAGCGAGGAGGTTTTCCGTGTGATGGGGGAATCCAAAGTAGTTCAGGGCATTGTGGTAGCAAATGTTACCGACCATATTACTAATAAGTGGTTCGTCGTTCGGCAGTTTTCCGTCTTCGACATCCTGTCCGATAATATTGCAGAGGAGGCGTCGGAAATACTCGTGACGCGGAAAGGAAAGAAAGGACCGCGAATCGGTGAGCATTCCGACGAAGTTGGATAACAGGCCAATCGATGAGAGGGTGTTGATCTGGTTTTCCATTCCTTGAAGAGTATCGTTGAACCACCATCCGGAACCAAACTGGATTTTACCACGCATGGGAGCTTCCTGGAAGGAACCACAGGCCGCGGCAAGAACAGCATTGTCCCGCGGGTTCAGATTATAGATGATAGTTTTTGGTAGTCTGTTGAGCTCGGAGAGGGAATCGAGAAACGAGAGAACGGGCTCTCCTTGGGGCCAGTCACCAATCGTGTCGAAGCCTGAGTCGGGTCCCAGTTGCTCGAAGAGGCGGGTATTGGGGTTGCGCCGTGGTCCCAGGTGAAGTTGCATCGTCCAATTCTTTTTAGCGACCCACTGACCCACATGATACATGATGAGGGCTCCGAATGAGTCGGTTTCTTCGGCGTTGGCAGCTTGTCCATCACGAGCATTGGATAGAATCCGGTCGGCTTCACTTTCGTGGCAGGGATTGGCTAGAGCGTATCGCATCCCATGATCGGTCATCCGGCAGCCTTTTTCATGAAAGTAGTCCTGACGTTTTTTGAGGGCCGATAGTAGATCGGCGAAGGTTACGATTTTTTCTCCGAGCTGATCGAGCCAAGGGTTGAGGAGGGTGGGGCGATCGACGAAGAAGGACTTGTCGGGCCGGAAGGTGGGGTAGATTTTGGTCGGGCAGTCCGAGTCATTGGCAGCCTCGTGATGATAGAGGTTATCGGTCGGATCATCGGTGGTGCCGACCGCATCAACCCGGAATTTGCGAAGAAGTCCCTGTGCAGAGAAATCGGGTTCGGAAAGTCGCTCATTGCACCGTTCCCAGATTTCATCCGCTGTCTCGGGACTGAGAAGAGTATCGATTCCGAAGCATCGGCGGAGCTCAAGATGGGTCCAATCGTAGAGGGGATTGCGGAGAGCGTTTGGAATGGTCTCGGCGTAGGCTTTAAATTTCTCTTTGGGTGCTGCATCACCGGTGATGTGCGATTCCGGGATTCCGTTGGCTCGCATGGCCCGCCACTTGTAGTGATCGTGCCCAAGCCAGAGTTCGGTGATGTTCTCCCACCGCTTGTCATTGGCTACCTCATCGGGCGGGAGATGAGTGTGGTAATCGATAATTGGCAGGTTCTTCGCCGTGTTGTGGAAAAGATTTTTGGCTGTCTCGGAGAAGAGAAGGAAGTCGTCGTCAAGGTATGTTCTAGCCACGTGGCAAAGCTAGGGCAGGAGCAGGTAGGACGCAAAGGAGAATTGCATCGCCGCCGTGATTGAAATTGGGAATTTAAAGGCCGAGTCTTGCGCCAAGCGCGGAGTCTCCAGCGCCTCCTTTTCGAAGGTAGTCGGTATAGTATTTCTTGGCCTCTTCTTGCTGTTCTTTGCCAAGGTAAATGAGCGAGAGGTTGTAGTAGGGTTCTTTGATGCCGGGGTCCTGTGCGATGGCTTCTTTCAGATGAAATTCCGCATCGTTCAGGTTATTGGTTTTGGCGGCGATGTTACCGAGGAGGACATGGGCCTTGGGGTTTTCAGAATCGAGGGAGAGGGATCTTCTGATCTCATCGGCGGCATCGGCATAGAGTCCCTGACGATAGAGAGCATCCCCAAGCATGAAGTGGGCAAAGGGGACTTGTCGATCTCCGGCAACCAAGATGGATTGCCTGAATTGCTGTGACGCGGAAATTTGATCCTGAAGGCGGAGTTGGACAATGCCCAGATTGATCATTGCTTCCCAGGCTCCAGGGTCCTCGTCGACAATCAATTGGAGGTTCCCGCGGGCGGCCTGGAAGTCACCCTTTGCGAAGAGGCGTCGCGACAGTTGATTAAGATCCTGTTTGAACTCACGAAGACGAGTTTGTCCTTCGATGTATTCCTCGCGGGTCGGGCGGATGTTACTTGTGATATTGGGGTTTACGATTGTGCGTTCCAGGAGCTCCATCTCAGGGATGGTGAGTTCCATTTTTTCATCTCCGTTGATTCGGGCCATGGCGGCCTTCCATGTGGCGTCTTTTTCACCCATGCGCTCGCCTTGATCCAAAAGCAGTTTGGCAGCACCTTGCTGGGCGGCAACTTTGGCCTTTAGCTTATCAATGACCCCGCGAAGCATGAAGACCTCTTCCTGGCCTCGTCGATTAAGTTGCCCTCCATTGAGTTGAGCGAGAAGATCTTCCTCGGCCTGTTCAAGGCGTTTTTCGAGGCGCTCCATGCGAAGGTTTGCCTGGGTATTGGCTTTCTGAAGATTCTGGATTTTGGCCTTGGCTACGACGAGAGCTTGCTTCGCATAGAGGATTTTCTCCTTGGAGGAGGTGGCGTCTTTTTGAACCAAATCGAGGTTGGCTTTGGCTTCGTTTAGCTCCTTGCTTAGGGTGACGTTTTGCGTGATCAATTTCTGTATGCGATCTCCTTCGTTCATCTTAAGAAGGGATTTCATTTGATCGCGTTCTTCAATGAGGCCATCCCGTTCCTGGCGCAACTCGGTGACCATTGATTCAGATTGATCAAGTTGAGTGCGGAGATCTTTGACGGTCTTGTTAGACTCGGTGATCAGGGCGTCTTTTTCTTTAATAATGACCTTTAGCGCATCGATTTGCTCTTGCTGCCCTTCGACGACGCGTCCGTTAATTCTGGTTTGTTTTTCAATGACGGCGAGAAGGCGTTGTTCTTCAACCTTCGCGGCGGCAAGCGCTGATTGATTGGCTTCGAGTCGTCGGAGAGTTCGTGCTTGTTTGGCCACTGCTGCGTCACGGGCGAGGGACATGGCATCACGCTCACGTCGAAGTTGTTCGATTTGCTGATTTAGTTCACGAACTTGGTCCCGAAGGGGGATCGCTGCGGTGCGGGACAGCTCACTCTCAAGGTCCCTGATTTGCCGCCGGAGTCGCGCGCTGTTTGAGTCACGTTGATTGGGATATCTTGCAAGTTCGGACTTCAGGCGGGTGATGGCTTGTTGCAGATCCTGGATCTTTTGCGAGCTTGCTCCGCTGGGGTCGATTTCACCAGGGACAACCAAGCGGGGTTTGGTCTCGCCCGGAATTTCAAGGAGGGGAGTAGAATTTTTATCCTGCCGTTTCTTCTGCTGGGCTAAGGCTTTTTCATGGATGGTTTCCATGGCCTTGGTTGTCGACTCGCTTCTGAATTTCAGGCTCTCTTTTCGGAAGTCCGGGCTCGCTACTTTGATGATGTCAAAAAAGGCCCGAGCCTTGCGATACTTGGTGAAGGATCCAACGAAATCTTCTTTTTTCTCCAGTTCTTCGCCTTCTTTAACAAGGCTCCAAGCTTGGAAGTAGAGTTCGGCTGGGTCGAGCCGGGCCAGTTCCTCTGGAGTTTGTGCCCAAGAGGTGACTGTGAGCAGGGCTGCCAAAACAAGCCCGGTGAGATGACGTAGGTGTGTCATAGGACCGGGAAGCTATCAAAGGGCATGAACCGGGAAAAGGGCAGAATTGGCGCCACATGGGAGGGGAATCTGGGGAATCGGTCATCATGGTATTGACACCCGACTGTGGGGGGATTACGAATCCGGCCGAGGGCGGAGTAGCCAAGTGGTAAGGCGCGGGTTTGCAAAACCTGTATTCGCGAGTTCGATTCTCGCCTCCGCCTCCAAGTTTTACGAAGACCGTGTTGAGAGAAAGCTCACGCGGTTTTTTCGTGAAATGGCGCTTCGTGAAAAAAAGTGAATTTTGGGCCAAAATTTCCTTGATGAAGAGAGTTTGAGCAGACAGATTTCGCCCGCACCGAAAGGAGCATCCGGCGTAGCTCAGCGGTAGAGCGGGTGACTGTTAATCACTAGGTCCTTGGTTCGATCCCAAGCGCCGGAGCCAATGAAAGCCCTGATCCATAACGGATTAGGGCTTTCTCCTTTTTCGGAGGAAGTCAGACTGAACACTGAAACTGAACACTTTTGAGTGTTCCCCGAATCCTTCACGCCTGATCCCTGAAACTTGAGGAAGTGGGACTTTTCGCGGTTCAAGAAGTAGGAAACGGGGATCAGGGTGCGGGTTACAGGGGACACGCCACCGGTGGGGGTGCGGTTTTTTTGGTGGGTTGGTCTGTATATAATAGGGTGAGGAGAAAAAAATTGAACGGTCTCATCTGCGGATGCACGGTCGGACAACATTCGGATGCAATCGATTCAGAATTGGGCATTCAATGATTGTTAGTGCTCATCATTCAATGACGCATCAAAATTATGAGTTCTGCTGTTACAGCTTCTAGATCACGGATTAACCAACTTGATATCCTACGGGGAGCTTCCTTGCTCGGAATCCTAGTTATGAACATAATTTCCTTTGGTTTGCCGGCGGCTCACTATTTCAATCCGTTAGCGGAGGGGGCGCTTTCACCGGCTAATCGATGGGCGTTTCTCTTTTCGGAGATTTTTGCTAACGAACGGTTTATGGGGCTTTTTTCGGTCTTGTTTGGAGCGGGCATTGTGTTGTTCACCGGTAGAATTTCAGAGCGTGGCCACTCAGAAGCGAAATGGCATTTTCGGCGAAATTTCTGGTTACTTCTTATCGGGATGGCTCACGCCTACCTCCTGTGGAGTGGCGATATCCTTGTAACTTACGCCGTGTGTTCCGTGTGGCTTTTCTTTTGTCGAAATCTTAGGGTTCGGAGCCTGCTTGTTCTGTCTGGCGTGTCCTTGGGGGTTCACCTTTTGGGTTACGTGTTCATGTCTTTGTCTTTACCCTATTGGTCGGCGAAAGAGGCGGCGGAACTGATTTCATTCTGGAAGCCTTCAGCCGTTTCCGTTGCCGATGAGGTTTCGACGATGCGCTCAGGATGGTTTGACCAGATGCCCCGCCGCTTCGAAGGGGCCTTGGCTATCCAAACCGTCTTGCTACCTTTTATCGTTTTTCGGGCGACTGGGATGATGTTACTCGGCATGGCTCTGTTCAAGGCCGGTGTCCTTTCGGGACGTCGATCTAGACCTTGGTATGCACGGCTTGCGTTCATCGGCCTTGGGATGGGTCTTTTGATCGCGGTTTTGGGTATTCGACACGGCGACCAAAACAATTGGTCGGCGGAGCAATGCTTCTTTCAAAATGGAGTTTTCCACATCTTGGCGAGTACACCCATGGTCCTTGGTTACATAGGTGTCTTGCTGTGGCTTTGCAAAACTTCGATCGGCACTACATTAGAAGGCTGGTTGGCTCCGGTCGGAAGGATGGCCATGACGAATTATCTGACCCAGACGTTACTTGCGACGATGGTAATGTACGGTCATGGGCTCGGTTGGTTTGGTGAAATGGGGCGTGCTGAAATGTGGGGGATCGTTGTGCCCATCTGGGTATTCCAGATTCTGTGGTCCAAGTGGTGGCTGGGTCGATACCGGTTCGGACCTGCTGAATGGCTTTGGCGCTCCCTAACATACTGGCGTCTCCAATCCATGAGATTAGGTTCGGCTGATTCCCCCTAAGCAGGATCCTTGAATCCCAATTCCCCCTAAGCACGATCCCTGAATCCGGAAAGGGGAGGGGGAATCGGATGGGGGAGACATCGAATCCCTGTATCCCGTATCCCTCTCACCGTATCCACGAATCGTGGTCCAGTGTAAGGGATTCGGGGATCACTCGATCCTGAAGCGGAAGAAGAAGTTCTCAGCATCTGATGGAGGGAATTCCATGCAGATCTTTCCGTCGACCACGGATAGAGAATCAGGGATCACG
>Ga0308005_10000808_pt1 | contig 11150 bp, 8 predicted proteins | sample Neamet67_FD_203142 | JGI IMG/M metagenome (GOLD analysis project Ga0308005, IMG submission 203142) | Marine microbial communities from water near the shore, Antarctic Ocean - #67 | ecosystem: Environmental > Aquatic > Marine > Unclassified | place: Southern Ocean | collected 2014-06-07 | reverse complement strand
GCGCTAAAATTCGTTGCTACCAAGAAGGAAAATAAGTAAGCCTTAGGGGATTCGTAACATTGCCAAGAACAGCCATTTAGCTAGGATTATCCAAACCACACATATTTAATGAATAAACGACTCCTCGCCCTTGCGGCCTTCCTTCCATTCGCCGCTTCTGCTGCCAAATTTTCTATCAGCGCCCAGCCCTTCGGCGAGGTCGATGGGAAGGCGGTTGAGCTTTACACTCTTTCCAACGAATCCGGAGCAAAAGTCTCCATTACAAACTATGGCGGAACTGTGACCTCGCTTATCGTGCCCGATAAGGACGGCAAAATGGGGGACGTCGTTCTCGGTTTCGACACGGTTGGAGAATACGTCGAAAAGAGCCCTTACTTCGGCTGTATCGCCGGACGCTACGCCAACCGTATCGCGAAAGGAAAGTTCACCCTCGATGGCAAGGAATACAGTCTCGCGATCAACAACGAACCCAACACCCTTCACGGTGGCGTCAAAGGCTTCGATAAACAAATTTGGAAGGCCAAGGTCGGTAATCAGGGTGACAACCCCAGTCTCACGCTCACCTACACCAGCCCCGATGGCGAAGAAGGTTACCCCGGCACCCTCAAAAGTACAGTGACTTACATTTGGACCCAAAAGAATGCGCTGCGGATTCGTTACAAGGCCACCACTGATAAGCCTACTGTTCTCAATCTCACCAACCATAGTTACTTCAATCTCGCGGGAGAGGGGAGTGAAACGGTCCTCGACCACCATCTCCAGATCAAAGCCAAGCGCTACAATCCCATCGATTCCACGTCGATCCCAACCGGGATCGCGCCCGTCAAAGGAACTCCTTTTGACTTCACCAAGTCCACCCGCATCGGTAAGCGCATTGATCAAGAAAACGAGCAGCTTAAAAATGGCATCGGCTACGATCACAACTTCATCATGAAGGACAGCCGCGATGGCAAGATTGGCGTCGCCGCGATCGTCACCGAGCCCACCAGCGGCCGCGTCCTCACGGTGAAGACCAGCGAGCCGGGCATCCAGTTCTACTCTGGCAACTTCCTCGACGGCCTCGAAGGCAAAGGTGGCAAGGGATACGCGCACCGCTCGGCCCTCTGCCTCGAAGCTCAGACCTTCCCCGATTCACCGAACCAAAAGGAGTTTCCATCTCCCGTTCTTCGTCCCGGCGAGACCTACATCCAGACCACGATCTACGAACTGGGCCTGCGGAAGTAAAAGGTCACTCCTATTTTTTTAAAGGCCGTTCCTGCATCAAGCAGGAGCGGTTTTTTTTTGGACTTGTGCTGAGTCGGATCCATCTGCGGTTTAAATTTCGCTGGTGGAGGTGCCCTGATAAGCGCGACTGTTTTTCAAGATCGTGCCGAGCTTGTAATCTGCTAGGGTACATGACCCTCTATGCTGAAGAACGTCAAAATCTGCGCCGGACTTCTGTGGATCGTCCTGGTCACGCCTGCCTTAGCTGCTCCGATTACTTGGGAGTTGGCCGCTGACACTGCTGATCCAAATGCCGTGGTGACCACGGGCGCATTGGTCGAGGCGATCAATGCGAGTGCCGCTGCCGGTGTGGCTTAGGTGAACGGGGTGACATTCTCTCCCCGTGATACTCTTTTGCCGAAAGATACTGCCAGTGTCGCCTTGTCGGGTCAGCGCACCCTCGATCCAGGGCTTGATGAAGTTCTCAACACGGTAGATTATGGAAGCGGGACCTCTACCTCAGTGAGCGTCGGGGGAGGGTTGCTGGTGATCGGGCAGAGCTATCTCATTCAGGTCTTTTTTACCGATCTGCGGAGCTGCTGCTCGGGGCGGGTGATGAGCTACGGCGATGGGTTGAATAATCCGGTCGATGTGGCGGCGTCGGGAGCGGCGGGGACTTATGGGCAGAATGCGCTCGGCAGCTTTGTTGCTGATGGCACGAGCCAAACCTTGAGTATTTCGACCAATAACGCGGGCAACGTTCACCTCAACGCCTACCAGATTCGCAGCGCCTTTCCTTTACCAGTGATCGAGAGTTTCGTTGCGGCCCCTTCGATGATTGCGGGAGGGGAGTCGAGCACCTTGATGTGGCAGATCAGTGAGGCGGATCACGCGGAGATTGATGCGGGTGTCGGTAGCATTAATGCGACCCCAGGAAGTGTCTCCGTCAGCCCGACGCGCACGACATGCTATACGCTCACGGCGACGAACGGAGGAGGCTCGGTGAGCGCGCAAGTGACGATCGGGGTCGATGTTGTCCTGTTGAAGCCGGAACTCAGTGAGTTCCTTGCCAGCAATGAGGCAAATCTTGCCGATGAGGATGGCGATTTTTTCGATTGGATCGAGATCTACAATCCAAACGCTTTTGGGATTGATCAGGCGGGATACTTCCTCACCGATGATGTCTCGAATCTCACCCAGTGGGCATTTCCGGCGGGGACCCCACGAAGATAGTTTATTTCTCATTCTTTAATTATGACGAGGCTGGTCGTCTGCTCATGTTCTGGCTCGGGTTAAGGGGATTTCCTTAGGCATCGGCACACTTCACATCTCGGCACCATCGCTACTACGAACTCGGAAATCGGTTCGAGGCGCCCCGGGATCGAATGGCTCACAGCTACCATTCCCACCAGTTCCGGTTTACTCGCGGTGACGAATGTGTCACGATCACTTCATGGGGAATTTTTTATCGAGATCACCCGCCAGCCTTGCCATCGGTCTTTTGTACTTCTGTGCGGGCGATCTGCTCGCGGACGATGCGGAGATCAAATCCGCGCTAACCCTGCACGCCTCATTCGACAATGGCATCGATGCCGATTTTTCCAAAGGGGACAAGAAGCTCTACACGTGGATCGATCGAAAAAAGAACGTAGCCAAAGCTGGCCTGCATACGGAAGGCAAGAGTGGGATTGCCAAGGGAGGGGGCAAATTTGGCAGCGCGCTAGAGTTCAAGGCGAGCGACGCACCGTGGATTTTCTACCAATCGAAGGAGAATCTCGCCTACAAAGGCAAGAACTGGAGCGGAAGCGTTTCACTTTGGTTGAAATGCGATCCGGTCGATGGGCTCGCGAAGGGTTTTTGCGATCCAGTACAGCTTGCTCCGCGTGCGTGGAACGACGCAGCGTTCTTTCTCGATTTTAACAAAGAGGGCTCGCCACGCGACTTCCGGCTCGGGGCCTATGCCGATCTGAAAGTGTGGAATCCGGAGAAGGCCGATGTTCCAGATTCAGAACGTCCGCTCCTGACCGCAAAGAATCCGGGATTCGGCGAGGATAAGTGGACGCACATTGTTTTCACTTGGGGGGGATTCAACAGCGGCAGCAAGAAAGCGATCGCCAGCCTCTACATCGACGGAAAACACAACGGCGCACTGACCGGTTGGAACCAGCAATTCACCTGGAGCGATACGGAAACTTCGCGTCTATTGATCGGGCTCCTCTATGTCGGATTTCTCGATGAGTTCTCGTGTTTTGATCGGGCGCTCACGCCTGACGAGGTGAAATCGATTTACGAGCGTGACGGTGGAGTTGGGGCGCTTTTGAACTGACCTCTGTCAGTGCCCACGCTGAGGCCGCCCACCGTGCTGAAATTGCTGTGGATGGAGTTCGTCTAGCACACACTAGGGAAGGACGCTACACGTTCGAAGTATCTAGCCTCCAATCTGGGCTGTGGTCGAAGCACTGGGGCTTTGCGTCGGTGGCGTCCCTTTTCCAGTTGAATCAGTTCAGGTCGGGTTCGTCGTCGAGACCCCATTCCTTGATGACCTGCCAGGTAATAAGTAGCGGGCGATTTGTCCCTTGGGCGGGAAGTGGAGAAAAGCGGAGGCGATGAAGTAGGGTGCTTTGAAGATCTCGAAGTTGCGCTTGGTGGTGTGGTGGCGTTTGGAGCGGTAGATGACGATCTTGCTAGGGGGGTTCCAGGTGATCTTCTGGAGAGAGAACTGGTCCCTCAACTGGATTGAAAGTGATGATTAATTAGGATGGAAATCGATTCGTTCGCTGGGAGTGAAGAGGTCGCAGATTCGAATCCGGTCGCCTCGGCTATTCTAACAAAGTGTGAATCAATAGGTTTAGCGATTCACTTTACTGATTTTCATTTTAGTCAGTTTGGCACCCCGACGCGGGCGTCATTGATGACCGGGCATCACACGGGTAGGACGCGAGCTTTTCTAACAACGGGGGGCGCACTGCGATGCAGGCCGACGAAATGACAATCGCGAATGTCTTTGCGAACAATCGCTATGCCACGGGGATGGTGGACAAGGGCGTGAAATCGTAAAGGACAAGAACTAGCAAGATCTCGGTGAATTCTTCCAAGCGATCGAGTTAGCGATAGACTTGTCGGAGATAGGTCATCGATTGGCTCGCGATTTCGTCCGGAGAGGGATCGTAGCGGAAGACTTCGACGGAGACCCAGCCTTGGTAGTCGATCTCGTGGAGGGCCTTGGCGGATGCGGTGTGGTCGATTTCTCCCATGCCCGGACCGAGGAGGTTGGGATCGTTGGCGTGGAAGTGGACGAGGTGGTCTTTTGATGCGCGAATGATGGCTCCCATGTTGGTGTCGATTTGTGCGCGTGTCGGCGAGTCGAGGTGGTCGAGTTCGTAGGACATGGCCTTGACATCGAGGTGGAGCTGGCAATTCGGGTGGTTGACTTTTTCTAACAACTCGATGGTTTCGCGGGCGGAAGTGAGGAAATTTGTTTCGGGGGAGCCAAGTGGTTCCATGGCGATCTTGATTCCAAGGGGGGCGCAGTATTCTGCGGCGGCGCGGAGGAGGTGGGCGGCGCGTTGTGTGGAGTCTTCGATTGACCACTCGTCTTCGAGACTTCTCTGCTGTGGAGATCCCCAGACCATGATGGATCCTTTTAAAGTATGACAGAGATCGGCGAGCTTTTTGGTGTAGTCGAGGGTGGCGGATCGAAGTTGATCGTCGGGGCTGGTGAGGTGGAATCCGCGCCCGCCATTGAGGTGGTCGGTTTTGGCGAGGAGCCAATGGAGACCAATAATTTCGAGTCCGTGTTTCTGAGCCGTTTTTAGAAGGTCTTCGGCTACCGATGGATCGAGGCGGGTGACGTCGTTGTCTGGAGCGATGGTGAAGGGCGCGACCTCCAGGCCGGTGTATCCCAGCTTCGCAGCCGTCTCACATTGCTGTTCGAAGGGGCGATCCTGAAAGGTCTCATTGCAGATGGCGAATTTCATGAACTGCCGAGAGATACATTTTCACCGTCAACTTGTGAAGCTTGGGGATTTTTTCTATTTTAGGGTGGCGAGGTAGGCGAGGATGTCTTCGATTTCCTGGGGCTTGAGGATGAGGCCCATGGGGGGCATGGGAGAGACGGGAAGGGGGTAGCCTTCGGCGATCTCAGCGTTTGGGTCGAGGACGGATGAGCGAATGTAGTCGGGCCCTTTGCGGGTGGCGATGCCATCGAGGGCGGGTCCGACGATGCCGCCTTCTCCGCCGACGATGTGACAGCGCGCACAAGCGGCGACTTCGTGGTGGAGGAAGAGATCCTTACCGCGGACGGCGTCGGCCACGCGGATTTTTTCCTCCTGTGCTTCTTGCGCGACGGGAACGAGCTCGGAGAGACGGACATTTTTATAAAATGCGGTGCCGGTCGATTGTCCCCAGCCGCCGTAGAGGGCATTGAAGCTGAGCTTCTGGTAGTTCTGGGAATCGAAATCAACGGAGACGTTGGTCCAGTCGTTTTTACCCTTGAGGGGCTTGGTGTGGACGCGTGGATCTTGGAGTTCGTGGACGTTCAGAACGGCTCCGAGGCCGTTGCCTTTGATTCCCATTGTTTTGATCTGTGCGCTGAGGCGGTAGCGGGTATCGGGCTTGACTTTGAGGTTGGTGATCCAAGAGGTGTCGGTGAGGTTTTTAGAGCTGATTTTAAAGATGTTGTCTTTTGAGTGCTCATGGGTCGCTCCTTTGCCGGAGTGGATTTTCTTGGCCCACTTTGCTCCGTCTAAGATATTGGTGTCGGCTTGCTGGTAGACGATTTCCGAGAGGATGGCGATCTGGTGCTGTTTTCCAGCTGCTTCGAGTGCTGCTTTGAGCAGTTTATCGCTGAGGTTTCCTCTATTTTTGGCGAGGCTGGTGATCGCGTTCTTCAACGGGTCACTGGTGGGGAACTGGGCGAGGGCGACGAACGCGGCGAGGCGGGTGGTGAGGTCGGGGTCGTTGATGACGCCGGACTGGAAGAGGAGGCTGCTTCCTTTTTCATCAGCGGCGAGGGCGCGGGTGGCGTTGCGCCGGAGGATGGGATCGGTGGAGAGGAGGGCGGCGCGGTGGGTGTCGTCATCGAGGGTGCCGAGGCCGTGGAGGGTCCAGAGGGCGTGGATCGCTCCGATGCCGGGTTGGGCGACCATTTCCTTGAGGGAGTCGGTGACGGCGGTTTGTTTGCGGTCGACGAGGAGTCGCTGGGCGGTGAGGCGCCAAAATTGGTTATCGTTTCCGAGGGCGGCGACGAGTTGTGCGGCAGAAGCCCCGTGAAGGGAGGTGAGTTTTGATTTGGGTGCCTTGTCCCAGACGAGTCGGTAGATGCGGCCGTGTTGGCGATCGCGGTTGGGATTCACGTGGGCGTTGCCTTTTCCGGTTTTGGCTGCATAGCCGCCGCGACCTTCGCTTGGAGTCGGGTTGTGCTGGATGATGAAGTTATACCAATCGGAGATCCAGAGGTTGCCATCGGGGCCGACTTCGGCGGCGACGGGGGAGAACCATTCGTCGGCGGAGGCGATGAGGGCGAAGTCGTTTTGGGAATGGTATCCTGCGCCTTTGCGGGAGGTTTGAAATTTCCCGAGGAGGTTGCCGGTGGGGCCGCAGACGAAGGCGGTATTGCCCTGCCATGATGCGGGGAAGTTGGCCGAGTTAGCGAAGGCGTGGCCGGCAGCGGCGGTGTAGCCCCCGAAGACATCGACCTGCCGAACGTTTGGGGTGATGGGGTGGAAGGTGGGCGAGGAGGCGATGACGTCAGCGCTGGGGCCACGTCCGCCGGGGAGGATGGTGGCGGGGATGCCGCCGAAGAAGCTGGGGTTGTTATTGGCGGTGGAGCCAAAGATGTCGCCGGCATTGTTGAAGCCGAGTCCCCAGGTGTTGTTGTTGAACTGGTGAAGGAACTGGAGATCCGAGCCGTCTTTTTGGAAACGGTAGACGCCCATGCCGAATCTTTGGCCGTCGTGATTGTAGGCGGAGTATCCGACGGTGCCGTAGAGTTGGTTATCGAGTCCGTAGCGGAGGTTGGACGGGCCGGCGTGGGTGTCGCCGGTGCCCCAACCGGTGAGGACGACCTCGCGGATGTCCGCTTTGTCGTCGCCGTCGGTGTCTTTTAGGAAAAGGGTTTCGGAGGCGTGGTGAACGTAGATGCCTCCGTTTGCGAAGGTGAGCGAGGTGGGGATGTTGAGGCCATCGGCAAAGACGGTGACCTTGTCGCAGCGTCCGTCGCCATCGGTGTCCTCGAGGATTTTGATTTTATCGTCGCCGACACGCTCGGATTTAATTTCGTTCGGGTAGTCGACGGTTTCGGCGGCCCAGAGGCGGCCGCGTTCGTCCCAAGCGAGGCTGATGGGATTGACGATTTGTGGTTCGGCGGCGAAGAGTTCGAGTTTCCAACCGACGGGAACTTGCGTGTATTTCAGGCTATCTTCAGGGCTGAGCGGGTGCTGATACTGAAGTGGCTTGGGGCGCTTTTCGTAGTTTGGGATGTTCTCGCGGGTTTCGTAAGTGAGTGCGGGACGTGAAGTGAGGAAGGTGTCGTAAGCGGCTTTTCGTTTTTCGCCGACGGCCCAGAGGATGCCGGATTTGAGGAGCTGGTGGAAATTGGGTTGGGTCCAGACGCGCTGGTCGTGGCCGGAGGCGGTGTAAAAGACGCGGCCTTTTCCTTGCGTGCGGGTCCAGGTCCAGGGTTCGGGTTCGGTGATGTTGTCGTCGCCCTCGGGCTTGCGGACCATGAGGATGTCGCGGTCGGAGCCGTGCTTGGAGTGGACGTATGTTTCGTCCCAGGCGTGAAAGGGCTCGAGACCATTCATGGCAGGATGGTTCGGCTTGATGATGGTGGGGGAAAACTCCTTGCCTTTGTGGTGCTTAAACTGAGCGCCGACGAGTTTGACGAAACCGGGTTCATTTCTGAAACAGAAGCTGGCAGAGTGGACGGGGATGAAGCCGCCACCTTCCCCGACGAATTTGACGAGGTTTTGATATTGGTGTGGCTCGATCTTGTCGTGGTTGGCGTAGAGGAGGATGCCGTCGAATTGGCTCAAGTACGAAAAATCTCCGAGGGCTTCCTCGACGGAGGTGGTGTAGTCGAAGTAAATGGCATCCCGGCCGAGGGCTTCGGCGAGGATGGGGTAATACTTGTTGGAATTGTGGGCTTCTTTTTCGTGACCGAGAAAGAGAATTCTGATGGGGCCTTCTTTCTCTGTCGGCCTCTCAGGAGAGGTTTGGGCGAGGGAAAGAACCGCGATGAGAGCGAGCGGGAAGAGGAGTAAAAAGTGTTTCATGGTGATTGGGAGATTGATGCCGAAGGGGGTGGTGGGGTCGTTGTGAAATTAGGTCACCCCTTCAGGGCTTGGGTGATTTTGGTGCGTCGCTCATGGCGTTCCGTCGACGCGTTTAGAGGTGGGTGATTTTGACATGGCCCCAGTAGCCGAACTCGTTGTGCCAATCATTGGCCCGGTTTTCGAGGGAGAGCTGGATGTTCTTTCCTGCAAATTTGGTGAGGTCGACTTTGATTTCGAGCCACTGTTTTTTGACTGAGCCAAAGCTGACGAGCTGATTGAAGAGGACTTCGTTATCTGCGATGACGCGGAGTTGCCAATCGCCGTGGGCGTGGTAGCTGACGCGAGCTTCGAGGAAAGTGGACTTTCCTTTTGGGACATGAAATTCACGCTTGAGAGCGCAGGGAATCTTGCGGTCGAGAGGATGAGTTTGCACGGCTTTCTCGTTTCGAAAACTGTCGAGGGGAACGACGCCGCCTTCGCCGACATTCTCAACTCGGAAACCGGGGGCTACGGTTTGGATTGTTTTGTTCCATTTGGAGATGAGGGCGCGATTGGGTTTTTTGTGATTGGAGGGTGAGCCGCTGACCATGCGTCGGGCCACGCATTCGGTAAGGAAGGGGATGGTGGTCTTGGTGGCAATGGCGAGGGCTGCTTCCGGGTGCTCCGGGACAAGAGGTTCGAGGGCGAACCAGATCATGCGGGGGATCAATGGATCTGTGACGTCTTCGGTTCGTTGGGCGAGCTCGGTGAGAAGGGGGAGACGATAGTCGAGAGGGAGCCGGGGGATGGCTGAGGCAAGGGAACGTCGGACGGTGGCTGAGGGGTCGTTTTTTGCCATCTGGTGGAAGAGAGCCTTGGTGATCTCGGGTGGGTCCTGGTCTTCAGAAAGAAGTTGAATGGCCCAGGCGCGGACGTGTTCGTCGGAGTGGGAGAGAAGTTTGACGAGCTCGGTTTCGGCTTGGCCGGTGAAGCGCTTGGTCACGTGCAGGGCCCAGAGGGCGCGGAGGCGTTTCGGGGAAGTGGGAGCCTCTTTGAAAAATTGAGTGAGCGCCTGGTGAGCGGTCTTACGATCGAGAGTTCCACTGATGGTGCGGTGGTGGAGTTCGGTGCGCGCTTGACGGACAAACCAATCGTTGGGGTGGTCTTGGAGGTGGCAGAGTTCGAGGTCGCTGAGGGCGGGGATGTTGGGCCTTGCGACGGGCTTGGCTCCCTTGGGCATGATGCGGTAGATGCGTCCGGTGTCGGGGAAGTTGATGGCATTTCCGCAGATGTCGGTATCGTGCCAGTCGAGGATGTAGACGCCGCCGTCGGGTCCGATTTCCATGCTGAAGCCAACCCAGGCGAGGTCGTTGGTGGGCATGAAGTCGCTGCCGTGGCGTCCGATATAGCTGGAGCCATTGGGTTCCATGTAGTCGACGAGAACGGCGTGCTCGTGGATATTGCACATGAAAAGTTGGTCGCGGTATTCGGGAGGGAAGGTGTCGGCGAGGTAAAAGCGGGCACCGCCGTGAGCGGAAAGGTGGGTGTGATCGCGGATGGTTTGGATGGGGGCGTAGGTGTAGGGATTGAGGTTGGGTCGTGATTGTTTGTCATAAATTCCGCCTTGGACGATGTGGAAGAGGTGGGGGATGACACAACAGGTTGCGAAGCCGTGGCCGAGGTCGTTGAAGTCAAAGCCCCAGGGGTTGGAGAGGCCGCGCGCGAAGATTTCGAAGTCCTTGGTTTCGGGGTGGAAGCGCCAGATGCCGGCATCGAGGAAGATGCGGTCTTCTTTTTTTGCACCCGGCTTGCCGATGAGGGAGTGGGTGAAGACGCCCTGGCAGCCGTAGAGCCAGCCATCGGGACCCCAGATGAAGGAGTTGAGGGTTTCGTGTCGATCTTGGATGCCCCAGCCGTCGAGGAGGACTTCAGGTTCGGCGTCGGGGATGTCGTCGCCATTCGTATCGGGAATAAAGACGAGGTTGGGCGGGGCTCCGAGGTAGACGCCGCCGTGTCCGATGGCGATGCCGGAGGCGAAGGTGATTTTGTCGTGGAAGAGCTTCTTGGTGTCGAAGGTGCCATCGCTGTCGGTGTCTTCGAAAATTTGGATGCGGCTGAGTTGCTCGTTCTTGTGGGAGCGACGGTTGACGTAGTTGTAGTTTTCGACGACCCAGACGCGGCCTTTGGCATCGAAGGTGAAAGCGATGGGTTCGCCGATGTGAGGCTCGGAGGCGTAGATCGAGACCTCGAAATTTTCGGGGATGTCCATGGCGGCGACGGCTTCCTGGGGAGTGAGGAAGGGGGCGTCGCTGCTTTTGTGTTGCTTGCCGCGGTTTTGGGCGAGCAAGGAGGTGATCGCCAGAGAGGAGATGCAGAGGAATGGGATGAGTGTTTTCATCGATTTGGTCAGTTACTTTGAAAGGGGAACTTGTTGCTTGGTCTGCATGTATTTGAAGAGGGCGACGACATCTTCGTTTTTGAGCGTCTGGAGGAGGCCGGCGGGCATCATGGAGAAGTCAGAGACGGTGCGTGATTTGATGTCGCCTTTTGGGATGGTGGATTTTTGGCCGATCATGTTGAGGACGACTTTTTGCCCGTCTTCTTCGGTAATATTTCCGGAGAGGGAGCGGCCGTCTTTTGTGTTGATGGTGACGGTCTTGTAAGAGTCGGCGATGTCGTCGCTGGGGTAGAGAA